>Ga0181535_10001325_pt1 | contig 32595 bp, 21 predicted proteins | sample PEATcosm2014_Bin_44_FD_119774 | JGI IMG/M metagenome (GOLD analysis project Ga0181535, IMG submission 119774) | Peatland microbial communities from MTU Mesocosm Facility, Houghton, MI, USA - PEATcosm2014_Bin17_30_metaG | ecosystem: Environmental > Terrestrial > Soil > Wetlands > Peat | place... | reverse complement strand
CATACAAGGAAAGGCTTGGAGCGCACGCCCACAGGGAATCTGGAACTAAGAGTCGGCGACTTTGCGCATGGATCGTGGCTCCGAGATCGGCAAAAGGAACCCCTAGAAGATCGCCTGCCTGAGTGCTTAAGCGGTCTTCTGCGCTGTGCCAGAAAATTGGAAATCTCCGCCGAACGAGAACGTCAAAGAGTAGCTGAAGAGCGGAGGCAACAAGAGGAGCGAGTGAAGCTGTGGCGGGAGATCGAAGCAGAAGAGGCAAGAATCAAAGAGCTTGACGGATGGGTGAACAACTGGGCTAGGGCGGAGCAGATTCGGGGATTCACTTGTGCATTGGAGGCCTCTTGGATTTCGCGCGGGGTCGATGTTGCAGGCAATACTGAGAATGGCAATCGCCTTCGCTGGATGCGAGAACAGGCGGATCGGCTCGACCCACTCGTGGAGAATCCTCCGTCAATACTCGATCGGAAGAAGGAACTCCGATATTGGTAGCAAACCGAAAGCAGTAATCTCAATCGAATTGAAGTTAGCCTCTGCTTTGAACAACAAGCGACAATCTCGTGTACTTGTGGCGTACTTCAGAACCGCGTTTCCTGCGTTTCGATAGTATTGAGCGTCTCGTTTTTTAATAACTTGTTTAGAATCAGTACGAACCGGCAATCCGACCCCCCCTCCCGGCACCAACCTGATTTATTATCAATAGTTTATTTGATATTACGACCACCTGTTCTTTGGCGTGCAAAACTGGCTCATCGTAGTGCATTGCCACTCTGGCACACTCTCCAGTGCTGGTCCGTCACAATCACAGTTCACGTCGCGATGAGCTTCTGAGTAACTGACGAGCAAGTGACCAACCGGGCACAATTGCTGGACAAACCCTGAAAGGCTCCGCCGACACCGCAATCTCTCCAAAATCAGTGGCACTCGCGCCAATTCCCTGTGATGGCTTTTGCAGGTTTGATCTTGTCGGACAGATGAACTTAAGCAGGGCAAAGGTTCGGCACTAAGCGGCAGCTTGCGGAAATACTACGCGGAAAACGGTTCCCTGGTGCTCCTCGCTGTCCACCGAAAGCTCGGCGTGATGGATCTCCGCGATCCATTTTGCGATGGCAAGGCCTAATCCGCTGCCCTCGACTTGACTGCGCGATGGATCGGCGCGGTAGAAGCGCTCGAAGACGTGCGGAAGATCGTCTGCGCTAATTCCCATGCCGCTGTCGCGCACTTCAAGAGTCACGGCTCCTGACGCCTCATTGAGGATGACTTCGATTCGGCCCGGCGCCTCGGTATATTTCAGCGCGTTATCCAACAGAATCCAGAGTAACCTTCGCAAGCTGGCAAAATCGCCAAGCACTTTGGACGAGTTTCGCGCGCCCATCGTTACAGACAAAACCAGGTGCTGCTGGTCGGCCAAAGGCCTTGCCAACTCGCAAGTTTCCTTAACAACTGCGTCTAAATTCACTAGCTCCAACGCAGTGTGGCAGGATACTGCATCGGCGCGCGCCAGGGTAAGCATATCGTCCAGCAGCACCGAGGCTTTCGCAGATTCCTCAACAATATCGGCGAATGCCTGACGGCTCTCAGCGTCGGCTCGTGGACTGCGCATGCCCACTTCGGCCACTGTGCGCGTAAAGGAAAGCGGTCCACGCAATTCATGGGATGCGTCCGCAGTAAATTGCTCGATCCGCTTCACCGCCGACTCCAACCGCCCCAGCATTGCGTTGCACGTTTCTGCGAGCCTCTGCAATTCATCACCCGTCTTGGCTACAGGAAGACGCTCGGATAGATTTCGAATGCTGATCGACCGAACTGCGGCGGTGATTCGGTCCACCGGTTTGAGCGCAGTTCGGCTCAACAGGTATCCACCCGCAGAGGAGATGAGCAACAGGATCGGCGCCGAGGCCAGCAGCCCGCCCAGGAAACGCGACAGCACCAGAAGATTGCCTGACTCTGGAGCAGCCGTCAGCAAATATACCTGCTGCCCATCGAGCACGAACGCGCGCAGGAGCACCCAGTACGATTGCCCCGCATCGGTGGCTTGAACGAATCGCTCCGTGTCCCCGGCGTGAACCTCCGGCCAGGGAAAGCTCTTTGCCGCCGGTGATGGGGAGGGAAACACTCTACTGCCGTCCGCGTGTACCACCTCAGCGAGACCATTCCCCGTCGCGTTGGCGAAGTCCTTGAAATCCTGATCGCGATCTGCCTGGTCTTCCCCTTGAGTTTTGCGCAACAGATCCTGCAATCGGTCCACGCGCCGGGCGAGGGTCTGATAGCGTTCGCCCGTCAGGGTGCTCTTCAGGTTGAGCCACATCGCGGCGCCGAAAAGGACCCAGCCTAGAAAGAAGATACCGCCGAACCAGAATGTGAGGCGAAGAGAAATCGAGGCACGGCGCTTCAGCACGTTGCGCTCCGCAGCGAGTAACCTACGCCGCGAACTGTATGCAGCAACTCTGGTTCCTCGCATTGCGTGATCTTCGAACGCAATGCGCGGATGAAGACGTACAGACTGTCAAAGCTCACGTCTGCATCGCTGCTCCAGCCCTCCTCAATCAGGGCAGCATGAGGAACTACGGTCCGCGCTCGGCGCATCAGCGTCTCCAGCAAGGCGCATTCTGTGCGCGTGAGAGAGGCGACGCGGGAGCCGCGCTGCAACTCGAACTGATGCGGCTTGAGGATCAGATCCTCAAATTGCAGTGCTTGCGGCTCCCGGATCGGAACTCTGCGAGCTGCTGCGCGCACTCTGGCCAGAAGCACATCGAGTGCAAAGGGTTTGGTCAGGTAATCGTCCGCTCCCGCATCCAGGCCGGACACGATATCGCCCATTGAGTCGCGCGCGGAGACGATGATCGCTTGCGTGCGCATCCGTATCTCGCGTAGCTTGCGAATCACTGTTATGCCGTCGACGCGCGGCAGCATCACATCCAGAAGCATCACGTCATAAACATTAGACTTGCCCAGGCGCAGCGCCTCTTCGCCGTCGTAGGCAAAAGACACGCGATAACCCTCGCTCTCGAGAGCGCGGCCGAGGTGTCCGGCGAGACTGCGTTTGTCTTCGACAACTAAGACGTGCATACAGGGAACCCAGACTTGATGCTAGCGAGCGTCCATGAATTCTCCGTAAATCGTATTGAAATCGTCTGGCTTCCTTAGATTGTGCTAAGACACGCCTGACATACTCCCTTCTGTTGATGCATCTTCCGCGTGTTGAAACCAAGAGGAGGATAGAGGCCATATGTCTGAGTTCAAAAGGAATCGGTGGGTTGGCAGCGTCGTTTTGTTGTTGTCGAGCTTGTCGCTGGTGACATCACCCGTAGTCGCGCAATCCACACCGGGCGTAACTGCGGCCGCGAAGGCTTTCATTACCGGCCACATCACTGACGCCTCCAATGGCGTGATCCAAGGCGCGCGGGTCCTTGTCGCGCCCGGCGACATCGTGGTTACCTCCAATGATCAAGGGGACTTTACCGCGCCCGGCCTTGCACCCGGGAGTTACACGGTGACTATCAGCGCCCCAGGCTATGAGCAAATGGTTAAATCCGTCGTCCTCTCGGCGGGGCAAACGGCATCAGTCGAGGTGGTTTTAGCAATCGGCTCAAGCATTGAACAGGTACAAGTGATCGCTGAGACCGGGAAGAACATGGTTGAAGCCGTCAATGAAGAGATAACTTCGCCTAACATCCTCAATGTCATGCCTGAGAGCGAGATTCTCGCCCTGCCGAATGCCAATGTCGCCGACGCAATCGGCCGCATGCCGGGAGTGACACTGCAGCGCGACGAAGGCGAAGGCGTTTATGTGCAGGTTCGCGGGCTCGATCCGCGGCTGACAAACGTCACTATAGACGGAGTCACTGTTCCGGCGCCGGAGGTGGCCATCCGGCAAGTAGATCTCGCAACCATTCCGGATGACATGGTTCAATCGCTCGAGTTGAATAAGACGCTTTCCGCGAATCAAGATGCGGACGGAATCGGCGGCTCGGTGAACCTGGTGACCAAAACGGCCGGCGAACGGCCCTCCGTCGCGCTTGAGACCACGATGGGCTATACGCCAATTGAAAACACTCGCTACATTGGCAAGGTGGACACAACTGCTGGAATGCGTTTTGGCGCCCAGAAGAGATGGGGCGTGATCGCCGGCGCCGAATACGACTACAACGGCCGCGGCATCAATGATATTGAGCCTGACCCTCAACCCAATCCGGACGGATCAGCGACCCCTTATTACGACAAGATCACGCTGCGCGATTATCGCTATGCACGCCTGCGCTGGGGCGGAACAGTCAGCGCGGATTATAAGGTGAACGAGCACTCAACCCTGGCGGCGCATGCAATGCTTTCCGACTTCAAAGATTGGGGCGACAAGTGGTACTACGAGCTCAAAACCGATAAACCCGACAGTGAGTCGTATTACGAGTCGCTGCGCAGGCCGGACCTTGCGGTCGGCACTTTGTCGCTCGACGGAAACCATATTTTCAACAAATACTGGGTGCATTGGGGCTCTGCGGTGTCACGCTCTCGCGAACTCAATTCAGGTGGTAACCCCGAAGCTGACTTCAGCCCAACTTCGCAAGCGCTTGGGCAGAACACGCCGGCGACGCCGGACTTGATGCCCGTCTGTTCATACATCGGTACACCCAAAAATCAATATCTGCCGCAATGGTCTCAGAACTGCATGACTGCGGCTTCACCGGTCTACGACTTGAACAACTATGGGATGAGTCAGTTCATCACCACCACCGGTCAGGCCGTCGAGCTGAACTTGCAGGAGTGGGCAGGCGTAGGCCTCAGCTACCATCTCGGAACCCATTCGGCCACGCTCGAGTTTGGCGGAGAGTTCCGCAACAGCCACGCTTTCCAAAACGCATACACGCCAACCTACGATACGCCGATGGATGCAAATGGCAACCCGACGATTCTGGCAAGCCTCTTCCAGACGGGATTTCAGGACTCCGACTACTACAGCGGCAACTACCACGACGGGCCATTCACCGATTACTACAGGATGGTGAGGTACGCCGGCGCGAATCCCGGCTTGTTCACGCTCGACCAGACGCTCACGCATTTCGGATCAGACTCAAACAACTTCGATTTGATTGAACGTGTCTCCGCCGGGTACATCATGAACACCATCAACTGGAGCCGCTTCCACCTTCAAACCGGCTTGCGCCTTGAGGCAACGCAGGACAGAGCTTTGGGTTACGCCGTCAATCCGGTGGCAGGCCCGAACGGCGACGGCCTCGATAATAACGGGAACTGGATTGGAACGACCCCGACGAATACAACCACCTCCTACATCGATCCGCTGCCCAGCGTCCAGGCACGCTGGGAACTGACCGATCTCACCGCCATCCGCGCCGTCTACGCGCGTGGCATCTCGCGGCCCAATCCCTACGATCTCGTTCCCTATCTGCTCGACAACGGCGCGGGGAGCGTCCCTCGCTACTCCATCGGCGACCCACAGGAGCAACCCACTCACGCCAACAATTTTGACTTGCTGCTGGAACAGGAGTTGCGCCCCTTCGGCGTGATTCAGGCTGGATATTTTTATAAGCAACTCATTGACCCCATTGTCTCTGTCTACATTCCCTACACAACCATCAATCCCGATGGTTCACCGGATCTGGCGACGCAAAACATCAACGCGAACAACGCCACCGTCTCCGGTCTCGAATTCTCCTGGCAACAAAGGCTTTCGAGCCTGCCGGGAGCGCTACGCGGTCTTGCCTTGATGGCGAATTACGCTTATACGGGCTCGCACACCAACGGAATCCTGGGACGGACAGATTCTCCGCCGCTTATTGGGCAGGCAAAAAACGCCTACAACATTGAACCCGGGTACGAACTCGGGCGGTACTCTGTGCACCTGGGCGTTAGCTATAACGGCGCCAACGACAACGCTTACCAGTATTTCAATAATCAAGCTGATCCCAGTAACGATACAGCCGGACCACCCAATGGGCCGTTGGGAGACAACTACTTTTTCCCTCACTTGCAGATCGACGCCCAGGCAGGCGCGCGGCTCTATCGTGGATTGAGCATTCATTTCGACGGACTGAATCTCAACAACGAAGTCTTCGGCTTCTACAATGGCAGCCCGCAATACATGACTCAGCGCGAGTATTACAAGCCCACCTACAGCGCAAGCCTTCGCTGGGACTCCGGGCGCCACGAGTAGCGATTACCATCCGGGCCGTCGATTGCTTGTCTCTCGACGGTCTGTTGGTTTTTGATTAAAGGAGCGCCTTGACGCCGGTAATTCGTTTTGCCACGATAGGCTTTTTGTTTTTGCTCCAGGCGCTGGCTCAGCTGACCGCGCAAAGCAACACGCAGCCTTCCAAGAATCAAGATGGGGAGCTGAAATTCGTCGTCTATCTGAGCCGCCACGGCGTTCGCTCGCCCACTGGAAAACCGGAACAATACAACCCTTACTCCCTCGCTCCCTGGCCGGCCTGGGATGTTCCTCCCGGCTATCTCACCGCGCATGGCTTTGAGCTGATGAAGCTCTTCGGCGCATACGATCGGATGGAATTTGCAAGCGAGGGCCTTCTAGCCTCCGACGGCTGCGCGGACGCGGGTCGAGTAACTTTCTATTCGGATTCTGACCAGCGCACGATTGAGACTGGCAAGGCGCTCGCCGCTGGCTTTTTTCCGGGATGCGCTACCTCGGTGCGCGGCCTTCTCGAAGGAACTGCGGACCCACTTTTCCATTCGAACCCTACCAGCAGAAGCGAGGGAGACTCATCTCTGGAGACCGCGGCAATCGCAGGCCGTATTGGCGGTGATCCGAATAACCTGACTGCTGCCTTCCATCCGCAACTGGTCGAGCTCGATAGGATTCTAGCTACTTGTGGCGCGAGCGTATCTGATCCAAATCATCGCATTTCTCTCTTCGATATTCCGGCTACGCTATCGGGGGGGCAGGAAAGTCATCATGCCGAATTGAAGGGACCGCTCAACACTGCGGCCACGCTCACGGAGAATCTGCTGCTCGAATACGCTCAGGGAATGGACGCCGCAAATGTGGGCTGGGGTTGCGTGGACGGCGCCAACCTCAGGTCCCTGCTGGCCCTGCACACTGGGGCAGAGGACTTCACCGCGCGAACGCCTGCCATCGCCAGGATTCAGGCTGCTAAACTCCTCGACCAGATTCACCTCTCGCTCAAACAGGCCATCGCCGGAAAGAGAATTCCAGGAGCCTTAAGCAAACCTTCCGATCGCGCACTCATTCTCGTCGGACACGATACCAACCTCTCCAATGTCGCGGGGCTGCTCAACCTGGACTGGATTGCCGATGGGCGTCGAGATGATACGCCTCCAGGTGGAGCACTCATCTTCGAGCTTTGGCGGTCTCGCGCAACCGGCAACTATCTCATCCGAACCTTTTTCACAAGCCAGACTCTCGAACAGATGCGCTCAGCCGCTTCGCTTTCGCAGGAGAATCCGCCCCAGCGCGTTCCGCTGTTTCTTCCTGGTTGCAGCGCTGGAGACTTCTCTTGCTCGTGGTCTTCCTTCGACGAAACCATCCATCGAGCTATCGACCCTCACCCAAAATCGAGCCACTGAGTAATTGAGAAACCTTTCGGTTCCAGTGCGTGTCTGCGACAGCGCCAGTTCGTGGCAATCCGACACCCCTCCAGTCACCCAGCTTTTTGAAATCAGGGGTTTTAGGGAGCGATCTAGAGGTCGTTCCGGGAAGTCTCACCGAGCATTCCGGACTACCTGAGCCTTTCGCCAAGAGCAATAGCCTGCTTCCGCAGCGGCAGGTTGGGGTCGGCATCCTTCCACAATGCGAGCAGTGGATCAAGAGCTTCTTTCGCTCTTGCGGAATTTCCCAGGGCCAGATCGTCGGCGGCGAGAGAGAGGTGTGCAGCGATCCACCGCTGTTGCGGCTCCCACAGCAGACCCTGTTCCGTGCTGGCGAGGAATCTCTCGTACTGGCTCACCGCCAGCTTCATGTTCCCTGACTGCTGGTATGCGCGCGCCAGGGCTTCCGAGCTGAAGGGCGTGCTGTGCTCCTGATCCGAAAGGCTCAGAAGCTGAATTGCCTTGTCGTTTTCGCCGTGCACCAGGGCGATCTCACCTTGCAAATACTGCTCGTATGCAACTTGTTCGGGGTTCTTTACGTCGACAAGCGGTTCGATGGTCTTTTCAATTTGCTCCGCTTGCCGGGCCAGCCCGGCGCGCGCATACTCCGAACCGATCCATGCGCCAAGAATCACTTTCGGCGAGATCGCCTTGAAGTTTGCCATTGCGGAATCGAGCTGGCTCTGCATCATGCGGGTGTCGCCCTCACCCTCCGCCAGAATTGCCAACTGCAAATGCTCTCGCGCCACACTTACAAATTCAGTCTTCTTACCCTCGTCGTAGGCCAGGGCCTCTTCAAGCAAGGGACGGGCGCTCAAATACTTTCCGCGATAGAGGTCGAGAAGAGCCAGCGAGCGTAACCCATTTTCTCGCGTTGATTGATTGGAGAGCAGCGCGGTAAAGACCGCCTCGGCCTTTGACATCTCCCCGTTCCGGATCAACGCCATGGCGTACTCGCGGCCGACGTTGCCTGAAGTCATGATGGAAGGATCGATTTGAAACGCCTGCGTATAGGCGCCGATCGCCTCCTGAAAACGGCCGAGAGTCTTGTATGCCGTCGCCAGTTCCACTTCCGTCCTGGCGTCATTGGGAACGACGCGCAACATTGTCTTGTATCGATCGACGGCCTCATCGGCATGGCCATGAGTGCGCAAGAGCCTCGCATAATCCCCGAGTATGGTCCAATCGTCCGGGTAACGCTCAAGATAAGCCCGATAAAGCCTGTCCGCTTCGTCGAAATGTCCCTCGCTGTCAACGTAGTTGACTTCGATATACATTCGTTCGCGTTCGGTGGTTCTCTTGGTCAGCGCCAGGGCTTTCTGGTACTCATCATCCCCCTTTCCTGATTCGTTATAGATGAAGCTTGTGTATGCGTTTCCCAGGGCAGCATGGGCCATGGCGAAATCGGGATCTGCCAGAATCGCCGCGCGAAACAATGTGACAGCGTCCTGATATTTTCCCTGGTGCCACAACGCGGCGCCGTCTGCATACTCTCGCAAAGCATCCAGCGAAGCGGTAGTGACTTGAGGCAACGGCTTCGTGTTTTCGTGGATTTGGTACAGCGATTCGCCCAAATCACGACGGATGTCGGCGGCGATCACATCGAGAGCATCGAGGATGTGGCCTTCGCCGTAGGAACGCTCGGAGTAGGAGCGCACAGTGTCACCCGATTGCGGATCGATCAATTCCGCCGAAAGGGCATACTCTTCGCCGGTCCGCGTGATGCTTGAAGTGATAAGCCCGCGAATATTCTCGCGCTGGCAGATTTCGCGCCCCAGTGACGCGGTAATTCTTTCGTCCGGAGGCTTGCCCATCAGCGCGAGCACGGAGGCAATTCTCCCGCGGGGAAAGACATTCGTGTGGCGCGACTGTTCCATGCTGACTGTAAATGCAGTCTCCAGAGCTTGATCGAATCTTGGGTCGCCCGTCTGATTCTCGAAATTGGCAATTAGCACAGAATCCTGGGAGTTGAAGGAGTAGACAGGCCGGCTGAAGGTAAGCCACGCGACAACTCCGCTTACCGTGATCAGCATGGCTGCGACCAGGAGAGCGATCCGCCCCATCCAGCGGCGCAGGCCGAGGGCGCGGCCACTGATTCCCGGCGCAATCGTTCCCGTTGCCGCGGCTTCTGCGCCCGGTGCGGTCACTGGGAGCGCTGGCGAGCTCGGCTGGAGGACCGCGTGCGCGTCAACCGCCCCGTTGACAAATTCCACGGGCGCCAGAAAGCGATAGCCGCGCTTGGGAAATGTTTCAATGTAGCGCGGCGACTCCGATTCGTCCCCAAGGGCGGAACGCAGTTTGCGCACAGCGGTATTCAGCCCGGTGTCAAAGTCGACGAAGGTTTCGCCCTGCCACAATTGCTGATGCAGCTCGGCACGCGTGACCAAATCCCCCCGGCGCTCCAAAAGAGCCGTCAGCACGCGCAAAGGCTTCTCCTGGATCGGGATACGGACGCCATTCTTGCGCAGCTCGCCGAGAGAGGGATCTACCTCAAACGGTCCGAACTTGAGAATCGAACGGGTTGACATTGGACCCATTCTTCGCCTTGCAGGTTAGGTCAACGCTAAACGGCTAAGTACTTTGGCTACAGCCTACACCGTGAGCAAGGGCGCGGCAAACAGCATCGGTACAGAAGAAATACAGATACGTTTCAGGCCCGGCCCATTGATCGCAACTCAATCGGGGCGCACACTTTGCGGAAGTTGCCGCCAGCACTCCGGAATTTGCCTGAGTTGGGCCCATTCCCACAGTCTGCGGCGCGCACCGGGAGGTCGTATGAAAGATCGTGTACTCGAAAGCTTTGTCCGTCACGGAGTCCGTCTGGCGGTTCTGTTCGTTCTTCTGGCCAGCATGGCCGGCCTCGACTGTGCACAGTCGGTCGGCGCCGCAGCTCAGCCTTCCCCCAAGGCCGCTGCTCCCGCTGCGTCCGCGCGGAAGACATCAGCCGCCCCTCTGGCGATCTCGCCGGCGGCGCGCACTCGCGCTATGCAAACGTACTCAGGGCTGCCCATGTCGTTCGAGGTCAATGCCGGCCAAACCGATCCTCGTGTGAAGTTCCTGGCGCACGCGCCCGGCTACTCGCTCTTTCTCACCAATGAAGAGGCGGTTCTTTCGCTTTCTGAGCCATCGCCCGCCCGGAAACCCATCCGCACTGGCGACCCCTCTGACGTTCGGAATGCACCTCAGCCTCCGAGAGTTTCCCACGCCGTCCAGGTGAAATTTCTCCGCGGAAGCGAGGCCGCCGTTGTTGCCGGGAGTCATGAACTGCCGTCGAAATCCAACTACTTCATCGGCAATGACCCAAAGAACTGGCACACCAACGTACCCAACTACTCCGCGGTCAAATACAACGGCATCTATCCCGGTGTCGACGCGGTTTTCCACGGCGACAACCAGCGGTTTGAATTCGACTTCGACATCGCGCCGGGAGCCGATCCCCGGAGCATCGCGCTGGAGGTCGATGGAGCACGCAAGATGCGCTTGAATCGGGCGGGCGATCTGGTGCTTGCCGTGGACGCAACGCACGAATTGATCATGAATAAGCCACGGACTTATCAGCAGTCTCCTGAGGGGCGTCGCGAAGTCGCGGGGCGTTATGTGCTCGCCGCAGGCAACCGGATTGCGTTCAAGATTGGCCCGTACGACCACTCGCGGCCACTGGTCATCGACCCTACGCTCGTCTACTCCACCTACCTGGGGGGCAGCCTTGTCAATAGTGCCTCTAACCAATACCCAAATGATTTAGGGAAGGCCATCGCGGTGGATTCTGATGGCGATGTGTACGTGGCAGGACCCGCCGGGTCCGTTGATTTCCCTGTGACGACGGGCGCCTACGACACGATATTTAACGCCGGTCAGTATACGGCGTTCGTCTCCAAGCTTAGTCCGAGTGGCTCCTCTCTTATCTATTCCACCTTTCTGGGCAGTACGTATCCTAATGTGTCAACTGTAGAAGGAATCGCATTGGATTCCTCCGGCGATGCATATCTGACCGGCTACACAAATTACGGTTACCCCACGACGGCGGGCGCATTCATCAGTGCCGAGTCGTCTCTCTATGGCACCTACGCGTTCGTCACAGAACTGAATCCGACGGGGACAAGCCTGGTTTACTCGACTTACCTGAGCGGGACAGAGGCGACTGGGAGTCCTGAGACCTATGGTTTTGCAATTGCCGCGGACGCGACCGGCAATGCGTACGTTGTAGGAACGACGGACTCGCAGACCTATCCCACGACGACGGGGGCTTATCAGACTTCGGCAAACTGCACGTCCCCCTACCAGGGAACTTGTACAACGGCGTTTGTCACCAAGATCGCTGTCGGTGGTTCCTCGTTGTCCTATTCAACATATTTGGGCACTGGGGGCAATCGAGCCAATGCGGTCGCCATCGATTCTTCGGGCGACGCGTTCGTGGTGGGAAACACAGAGCCCACCACTTTTCCGGTCACTTCCGGCGCGTTCATGACTTCCAGCAGCTCGGCCGAGTCCTTGGCGTTCGTAACCGAACTAAACCCCTCTGGGACTGCGCTGGTTTACTCCACTTTCCTCGCCGGATCGAATTCAAATACGACGTATCTTGACGATGCTTACGCCGTGGCCGTCGATGGTTCAGGGTACGCTTATGTAACCGGAACAGCTTCGGATTCGGACTTTCCTACAACTCCGGGGGCGTATCAAAAGAGTCTCGTTGATTACTCAGACGCATTTGTTACCAAGCTTAATCTCACCGGATCTGCCTTGGTGTATTCGACTTACCTGCCCGGCCTTACTACCGGCTATGGCATTGGTGTCAACTCTTCCGGAGAAGCGTTCGTAGCGGGGGACAATGACGGGAATGGAAACGATTTTCCCACTACGTCTGATGCGCTCCAGACCACCCCACCAACAACAGGTACGAACGGTTTTCTCACAGAATTCAATGCGACGGGTTCGGGCTTGGTCTATTCGACGTATCTCGGGCCGACCAGTCTGACGAGCGGAAACAATGAGGCTACCGTTGCATGGGCGCTCGCAATGGATGGGCAGGGAAGCGCTTACGTTACAGGCTCCGCCCCCTCAGGATTTCCTACGACTTCAGGAGCTTATAAGACTGCCTTGTCCGCGGGAAACAACGCGTTCATCATGAAATTCGCATCGACCCCGGAGCCGTCGGTAAGTCCCTCCCCCACCAGCCTTACGTTTACCCCTGAAAACGTCGGCACCCCCAGCGCGCCTCAAACGTTGACCATCACGAACACCGGTACAGCCAACCTTTCCATCACGACGGCCTTGATCGGCGGAACGAATCCCGGCGACTTTGCCACGAGCGCCGACACCTGTACGGGAGCCACGCTCATTCCCGCTCCCAGCGATGCCAGCACCTGCACCATCAACGTAACGTTTACGCCGATCGCAACAGGGAGCCGCAGCGCCACACTGATTTTCAGCGACAACGCCCCCGATACCCCGCAGTCCGTAGGCTTGACGGGGACAGGCGCGGGAGGTGCGCCACTGACGATTTCGCCCGCGACGATTCCTTATGCCTTTGTGGGGGAGAGCTATTTTGAAAGCTTTACCGCAACCGGCGGCAGCGGCACCGGATACACATGGAGCGTGACCTCCGGAACGGCTCTTTCCGCGGTAGGCTTGAGCCTGACATCCGCAGGCGTAATCTCCGGCGTTCCCAACTCCACGGAAACTGCGGCTCCCTTCACAGTGAAGGTTGTCGATTCGCAGGACAATTCCGCAACGCAAAACTACTCGCTCACTGTCTACCCAGACATCTCCGCTACGCCGACAACCTTGCCTGCCGGCACAATGGGAACTCCGTATTCGCAGACACTTACGGCGAGCGGCGGCAGCGGCGGGCCATATTCGTTCTCCGTTGCTTCAGGAACGGCGCTCTCAGCCGTGGGTCTCACTCTTTCGAGCACGGGCACAATCTCCGGCACACCCAACGCTACTGAAAATGCTGCCGCAGTCACGCTGCGGGTCGCCGACTCGCTGGGCGACTTCACGCAGCTGAACTACTCGCTCACAATCAATGTGCCTCTTGCGCCCATCGCCAGCCTGAGCACTCCTTTGCTGACTTTCGGGCCGCAGGCAGCGGGCACTCCTTCCGCGGCGCAGACCGTCACGCTGACCAACACCGGAAACGCCCCTCTCAACTTCACCGGTTCGGGCATTAGTATCTCCGGAGCGAATGCCGCTGATTTTGCGCAAACCAATCAGTGCGGCACGAGCGTAGCAGCCGGCGGCAATTGCCCGATCAACGTCACGTTCACTCCCAGCTCCTCCAGCTCCGCTCCATCTGGCATCGTGGCGGCGGAGTTGAATGTGGCGGACAACGCAAGCGGCACTCCGCAGCAGGTGGCGCTCGCGGGAATCGCGCTTCCGTCAACAAGCGTCAGCTGCAACATTCCAAACATCTCCTGGTCCCTGCCCCAAACCGACCAAATCACATGCTCTGAGGACCTCACCAACCCCAGCCCGCTCGGACCTTACACTCTTGTTTGCAACCTTCCGGCGCCCCTGTCAACCTTTGCCACATGCAGCTTTAGCCCCAACAGCATGAGCTTTGCCTCTACGACTACGCCTCCTTACACAGCCAGCACCGCGCTGACCATCCAGTCGGCCGCAGGCGCGTCTCTTGAGCGGAGGCCACTGCCTGGACGTGCGTCGCCCGGCGCAGTCGCCTTTGGCGCTGTGCTTTGGCTGCCGGCCTGTATCTTTGTCCTGCGCCTGAAGAAGGGTAGATCGAAGCGAGGAATTCTGTTCCTGCTGATTCTGTTGTGCGGCCTGCCGCTGATGACGTCGTGCGTTGGAAAGAGTGGGCCAACGACGCCACCGGCCGGAACGTATCAGGCCTCAGTTGTGCTGAATGGGCCGGGGCTCAACGAGACGATTAACTTCACCATCCAAGTGCCGTAGGGGTTCGCACAAAACCTCTTCGGCGTCGCCGGAGAATTGAATTCCTGCTTACCGGTCACAGCCGCATCGACGGGTAGAAGCCGCAACGAAGCAGTTCATGAAAGGGGGAAAGGTATGAGTTTTCACTTGCGATGGTTATTCTTCGGCGGAATCGGGGCGATTGCCCTGCTGGTGACGGCGCTTGTTGTCGGAGCGCAGACGAGCCCAAACCTGGTGATCAACGGTGACTTCGAAAACGGCAACACCGGTTTTACCACCGGATACAAGATCGGCGATGTCTCGAATCCAGGCGGGTACGCAATTGGTACCAATCCATCGACGGCGCCCGGAGCGTTTGGGGATTGGTGTAATTGCGGCGATCATACGTCGGGAACGGGAAAGATGATGATCGTGAACGGGGCCACCGACGCGACATTGCCGGTTTGGGAAGAGACGGTAGCCGTGACGCCGTCAACGGAGTACACCTTCTCCTATTGGGGCGCCGAAGTCGATCACGACAGTTCGTCGCTGCCGCACCTGGAGCTCAAGATCAACGGCGCCGTGATTGGAAGCAGTACGTTTCCGGAGTTCCCGCCTGACAACGGAGGCCAGTGGCAAAACTACAAGTTCACATGGAAATCGGGCACGAGCAAGACCGCGGACCTGGTTCTTGTCGACCTGAACGCGGACGCGTCCTGGAATGACTTCGCGCTCGACGACATCAGTTTCACCGCTGTTCCCGGTCCCGCTGGCGGGCAGTAGTAAGCAGTCGCTGCTGTTCGCGGCTGTGTCGCTGCCCATCGTCCCTCTCAGCGATTGCTCGCGGCGCTCAGTGCGCGCGGCCGGGGAGGACGAAGTGCTGTGAGCAGCGCGGCTCGTAGGAGTCGCCGGGCATTTTGATGGGACTGTCGAAGGGCGCGGGTTTGCCGTCGATGAGGCGCTGCGAGTAGAGAGCGCGGGCTCCGCAACTGCAGTAGGCCATGCATTCCGTAATGCTGCCGCCGTAAGCGTTCACCAGCCAAGTGAGGTTGAGCATTTCGCCGAAAGGCATGGCGCGGAAGTCCAGATCGAGCCCGGCAACGAGAACATCGTGACCGGCGTCAAGCAGGTGCTTGGTGAACAGAAAAAGCTGATCGACAAACTGGCCTTCGTCGATGGCGATGCACTCCACGCGCTTGCCGATCTTCTGCTCCGTGTTGCGGATCGCGCCAAGGACTTCCCACGGGTCGCCTGTTTTGAATTCGACAGCGCTCATTTTGCCGCCGCCGTTGGGATTGCGGCTTTCGACCACCCCGGGGCCGCCCTTTGTGTCGTCGCTGGGCTTGAGCACCAGGACGTGCTGCTTCGCGTACTGGCGGCGCATATCGGCGCGGCGCAACAGTTCCGCAGTCTTGTTGCTGCGCATGGGTCCCATCATCAGTTCGAGCTTGCCTTGCACGTGCGAGTCTCCCTGTATGAGCTCGAATCAGCTCCAAAACGCGGAAGCGCAGAGCGCCGCCTTCCGGCAATTCATCATCATAACGCGGCTGAGTGAGCGAGTTTTGCGGCGAGTCGGCGCAGTGTAAGACGGTTTCTCCGCTCATTCTGGAAAATGGGCCGCGACTTGCGGACGATTGAATGTGCCCGGAATTATCTCTGGACGGCTCTCAATTCCGCATCGACGGCAGCCTTCATTACGCCGCATTCGCCGAAGAGATGAACGAGATCGCCGGAGAGGGTCGCTGGTTCGCCGGAGGACGCGGCCGATCGGTTTGTGGAGGCAAGGGAATGATTTGGGAAGACATTCCGCTGCGGACTGGAGGTCATGCGCATCGCGCCTCCGCCCTGGGCATCGAGGATGAGCGCTGTGAGCTTGCGCGCCAGCGGGAGCGGGAAACTCTCCGAGACGAAGACCAGTTTGCCGCGTGTAGTGATGACGACGGGGCCCTCGTCGGTGGAGTAGACCTGCTCAACGGAGCCGTCATCGGAAGGAGCGGAGAGATCCGCAGTGGTCTGCAATTGAACGCCGGAATACTTGCGGCCGAGATTCTTCGCATACAACCTGGTGAAGACTTGCGCGGAATCGGCGTTCTTCCAGACTGAGAGGTAGAAGAGACCGATGGATTTGGTGCTGGACTGCTCCGCGGGCGTGGTGGCGCTGCGCAACTGGCCGGCCCAGTAGAGGCCGCCGTCCCAGGCCGGGGTCAAGTCGCGGGAGGCGTTGTCGCCGCCGAAGAGCTCGGTGATGATGTGCACGTCAAGCTCGCCGATCTGCCCGATGTCGTAGGGAGTGTAGAGCGGGTCAACGAGGGGATGAATGTTAGGCAGCAGTGGAATGGCGGGGATGCGCTTCTGCTCGTAGACGCGCGGGTTGAGGATCTCCCAGCTCGAAGAGGGCGGGCGGTCGAGCGCGCCGGTAAAGGCTGCGGATTGACCCTGGTCCATCCAGATGTCCTGTTCGAAGCTGAGGCCCTCGCGGTAGGGGAAGAGCATCAATTCCGAGAGCAAGAGTGGCGCGCGGGCCATCACGGGCGAGTCCTCGGTGGAGTTCATCCGCGAGCGGACGACGTCGAGCACCTCAGGATCTTTAACGAGGCTCTTGCCCATCGGCTTGAGCCAATAGTCAATCATCACGGCCGTCGCCTGGCCCTCCGCTACAGCATCGCGCGCCGTGTCCATCTCATCGCGGGCCAGATTATCCTGATCGCCGGCGTTGTCGTGCGAGACGTCGTCGGGAGTTTGATTGTCCCATTTCTCCAGGTCCGCGTGCTGATCCTGCAAGGCGTGGGTCAGCTCGTGGGCCATCACAGGCTTTTGTTCATCGGGATCGACCCAATCGAGAATGTTGACGGTTTTGGTTTTGGAGTCGTAGAAGGCCTCGATCTGCTCCTTGAGGAGCGCCAGCAGAAAAGGCTTCAGCTCGAAGTCGCGGTCGAGCAGGCCGAATTTCTTGAGCACAATTTCGTCGCGTTGCAGGCGCTTGGCGCCCTGGTCTTCGTTGAACTTCTCCTCGAGGTAACTCTCCACGGCGGCCCGGGTCATCAGGTTGCGCTTGACGGTGCTTTTGATGGACAGGCCAGTCTCCTGCGAGGAGAATTTGATGAGCTCATCGACAAGTGCGAAGAGCTGCTCGGCCTGCTCGGGCGTAATCTTTGTCACGGATTTTGCGTTTGGACTGTTTGTGGAGGGCGTTGCCGCGGCGGGCGGAGCGGGTTGACGAGCGGGAGCGGACCGCTGCGCCCAGGCGCCCGTCGCAAGGCAGAGCAGGAGGACCGGGACTCCGAAGCGCCCGGTTCGTGCCACTTTGATGTGCCGATTCCTCATTCACTCTCCCTGCGGGATTGGATGCGCTTTCGGATTCACCGGCCGGAATTCCAGTCTCTTACTTCAAGGCTATAATCAGGATGCGGTTTGACGCCAAGTTTAGACAGAAAATCTGCGCAGGACCGCGGAAAACTTCCCATGCCTGAGACCGATCTAGCCCAAAACCTGCAAGCCACCGCGCTGGCCACAATGCTTGAGTCCGGACGGACACCGCACGAGCTCAAGGTTTACCGTGGGGTATTGACCCCACGAGAGTTGGACGCGCCGGAGGTGGAAACGGCGGCGCTGGCCTTTGGGGCCGCCATCCACGATCTGGGTTGGATGCGCCGAGTGGCCGTGCGCGGAGCCGACCGCTTTCGCTGGCTGAGCGGGATGGTCACAAATACTGTCAACGACCTCTTTCCCAACACCGGCGCCTGGAATCTGGTGTTGAACGCGCAGGGCCACATTCAGGGCGAGTTGACTGTGTGGCGAGGCGGCGAGGAGCTCTCGCCGCAGCGGCGAATTCCCGCGAGCCCGGCATCGTTGGCCCGCGACCGCTTGCTGGGGACGCCGTTTGCCGGTGAGTCCGAGCTGGAGCTGGAGATAGCAGCCGATCAATTCGAAAAACTGCTGGCCCATTTGAACAAGTTCATCATCATGGACGATGTGGAACTGGTTCCGCTCGGGGAAGAGCAGGTGGGTGAAGCCGGCTCAGAGACGGCGATCGGGTTGACCGGACCGCTGGCCAGCGAAGTGCTGGAGCGTGTGGGCCTGCCCGTAGTCGTGAGTGCGATGGCGGGAACGAGTGTGGAGTGGAACGGATGGAATGTCAGAATTCTACGCGGCTACGGCGTGATGGCGCAGCACTATGAGTTCTGGTTGCCGTCGGCCGGGCTGGCGAAGCTATGGGGGTGCCTGCGCACGGGCGGAGCAACGCCGGTCGGCTGCGCATCGATCGAAGCCTTCCGCATCGCCGAGGGAATTCCGGCCTATGGAGTCGACATGGTGGAGCGCGACCTGCCGCAGGAAACTTCGCAGATGCGGGCGCTGCACTTTGCCAAAGGCTGCTATCTGGGCCAGGAGATTGTGGAGCGCATCCGTTCGCGCGGCAATGTGCATCGGCATCTTCGTCCGCTGGAGCTTTCCGGTCCCGTGCCCCAGAGCGGCGCGGAGTTGATGGATGAAGACGGAGCCGCTGCCGGTCAAATTACCAGCGGGGCCGAGTTGACTCTCGCGGCTGGCTGCCGTGTCTTTGCGCTGGGCATGTTGCGCTCGGAGGCCGAGGCGCGCAGCCAGGTCTTCAGATACAAAGCGGGAGCGCTCGAGGGAAGGGCGCAGATTCTGGAAGCGCCGCCAAAACTGGGCCAGAAACGCCAGAACTGAGCAGCCCGGAGTGGGGATGAGAAACTGAAAGTATGAGCGATACGCCAAAGTTCGAAGTGATTGATCGCCGCAAGATCAAGGCGGAGGAAGAAAAGGAAAGCGCGCATTCGGCGCCTGTGGAGCCGGCACAAACGGCTCCGGCGCCGCCGGCAGAGCCGGCCCCTGGCCCGCGCCTGGTGGTGAATGAAGCACGGCACGAGGAGACGAAGGAAACTGCTCCGGCTGCGGAAGAGCTGGGACTGCTGGACGGAATGCCCCCTCCGCCTACAGCCGAGGAGAGCCACGAGCAGAAGGCAGCGTACGATGCGTCAGCGCAACGGCTGGAGGATCTGGTTCGCGCGCAGAATCCCGCCGCCGGTCCGCAACCGCCGATGGGATTTGACCACCTGGTGCAACAGTTCTACGTCACCGCGATGCTCCAGATGGGAGCCGGCACACAGGACGGCCAGCGTCCGCGGGTGGACATCATGGGCGCGCGGGCGACGATCGATTTGCTCGGGGTTCTGGCGGAGAAGACGAAGGGCAACCTGACTCCCGCCGAGGATCGCATGCTGCAGACCGTGCTCTTCGAGGCGCGCATGGCCTTTATGGAGCTGACCAGCATGATGAGCGCGCCTGCCGTGCCGCCTCCGCCGCCGGCGAAGAAGTAAGTCTTTGCGGAGAGACCGTGAACCGTGAACGGTAATCGATCGCCGACCGCTAAATCGCCAACCACGACTCACGAATCACGATCCACGAGTTCAATGCAAGGTACGCTCACATTTCTGGGAACGGGAACTTCGATGGGAGTTCCGACGCTGGCCTGCGAGTGCGCGGTGTGCACCTCACCTGATCCGCACGACCGCAGGCTCCGGCCCTCGGTGCTGCTGCGCTGGAATGACCCCGCAACCGGAGCCGAGCGAATTGTGGTCATCGATACTGGCCCTGACTTCCGCGAGCAGGCGCTGCGAGCGAGACTGACGCATGTGGACGCCGTCTTCTATACGCACGGGCACGCCGATCATATTCTGGGGATGGACGATTTGCGCCCCTTGAGCTTCATCGCCCTAAAGAGGGGTGGTCCGATTCCGCTCTATGCCGATCGCGAGGCCGCAGCGGTTCTGGAGCGCTCGTTCGCCTACACGTTTTCGCCGCAGGCGACCTATCCGACGCGTGCGCGCGTGGAGCTTGTCCCTCTTGCTGAGCACAACCTGGTGCATGGCGTCGATTTCGTGCGCATTCCTCTGTTACATGGCGAGCAGCCCATCGCCGGATTTCGCTTTGGCAACGCAGCTTACATGACCGACGTCAGCGCGATTCCGGAAGAGAGCTTTTCGCTTCTGGCGGGTATTGACGTGCTCGTGATTTCGGCCTTGCGCCACGCGCCCCACCCCAGCCATTCGACGGTGGAGCAGTCGCTTGAATGGTCGCGGCGCATCGGCGCAAAGCAAACGTGGTTCACGCACATCGCCCACGATCTGGGCCATGAAGAAACCAACCGCACGCTGCCTGCGGACGTGAAGCTGGCGTATGACGGGCTGAGCGTGCCCGTGATGCTATGAGCCCCGACCCGATCAGGACAACATCGCCCGATGGCGGCGCGTTTGCGGTCTTTCGATCTCTCAATGAGATTCCGGTTGGGTTTGGACCCACAGTTGCCGCTGTCGGCAACTTCGACGGCGTACACAAAGGCCATCGCGCGATTCTTGCTGCCGCGGCGGCTGAGGCCCGAGCGATTGGCGCGCGAGCGATGGCCATCACTTTCGATCCGCACCCGGAAAAGTTTCTGCGCCCCGCGCAGGCGCCCAGGCTGATCACGCCTATGCCGGAGCGGCTCCGGCTGCTGGCAGAGACGGGGATCGACGCGGTGCTGGTGCTCAGGTTTGACGCGAAGCTGGCCGGCCTGTCGGCCAGCGAATTCGCCCAGAAGATTCTCATTGCGGCGCTCGGTGTCTGCGGAATGCACGAAGGGCGAAACTTCCGCTTTGGACACGGCGCCACCGCCGGCGTACAGGAACTGGCAGTGATGGGCAAGGAGTGTGGCTTTGTCGTGCACGTCCACGACGCGGTGCATGTGCACGGGCTGGAGGTTTCAAGCTCGGCCGTTCGCGCGCTTGTTTCCGCCGGCGACATGCGGCGGGCGCGATGGATGCTGGGTCGGCCCTTCGCGGTGCTCTCCACGCCGGCATCGGGGCGCGGCATCGGCACGCGATTGCTGGTGCCCACGGTGAATCTCGCGCCCTACGATGAGCTACTCCCGGCCTTTGGCGTTTACGTAACGCAGCTCAAGGCGAATGGGCGCGCCTTCCAATCGGTGACGAATGTAGGCAACCGGCCGACGTTTGGTGAGGCATCTTTCGCCGTCGAATCGCACATCCTCGACTTTGAGCCGTTCGATCTCGGCGAAAACACTCCTATTGAGTTGGAATTTTTGCTGCGCCTGCGCGGCGAGCGCCAGTGGCCGTCGCCGGAGGCGCTGAAGGCGCAAATCTTCAAGGATGTGGCGCGGGCGAAGCGTTACTTCCGGCTGGCAGGGGTTTCGGCGTCAGGCCTCTGAAACCGTTGACCAGGCCGGCCTTAAGGGCCATGGCCGATTGACATGAAACGACGTAGGGAATAAACTTTGCTTAAGTTTCTCCCCCATTCAGAATCGCCCAGTTATTTTTATTCGGTCTCCGTATTGCACACTTGGGTTGATTCAACCAAGAGTCAAGTTGAGATATTAGTGAAGGCGGTCCGCCCTCTCCGGGCGAGGTCACCTCGCATATAAAGCTGCATTACAGAGGCTATTCAACTAAAGAAAGGTTGTGCTCTTGTATTCCCCAGACTTTACAGGTACGAGCAACGACGATGGCGGGCAGGCTGCCGGCGGTAGTCACGCGCGCACGCTGTCGGTTGCCGTTGTCGACCCGAACCTTGAGCGTCGCAATGCGGTTGCCACACTTCTGTGTGGCTTGCGATCGACAGAGATGATTCCAAGAGTAACGACTCTTTCGGGGATTAAGGACTTCCGCTCGCTTGCGAATCAGGATTTTAGGGTTGTCCTCGTGGCCGCCGATGGAAACCGGGAAGAGGCCATCAAGGCGATCGAAACCATCTGCCGCACCGGGTCCGGAATTGCGATGGGCTACGCGCCATCCACCAATGACGACTTGCTGATCAACTGCATGAGGGCAGGCGTGAGGGAGTTTCTGATTTATCCTTTTGCGCCGGGTGCGGTAGAAGATGCTTTCAGCCGTGCAAACAGCCGCGGCCTGCTGACGCCGAATACGAAGAAGGCGACCGCGAACGGTAGGTCGTTCGTATTCATCGGAGCCAAAGGGGGCGCGGGAGGCACTACGGCGGCATGCAATTTTGCCATTTCGATGGCCCAGGATTCAAAGGGAGAAACTCTCCTGATCGACCTTGACCTGCCACTGGGAGACGCGGCCCTAATCCTTGGAATGCCCGGCGAGTTCTCAACGATCGATGCATTGCGCGATTCCGAGCGCCTCGATGCAACTTTTCTGAGGAAATTATCGGCGCAACACAGCTCAGGCCTGTACGTCCTTGGCGCGCCGGGGATATTTGTCAAGTCCGACATTACCTTTGAGGCCATCAATTCTCTCATCGAAGTCGCATGCAAGACATTTGAATACGTCGTTATTGATGCAGGTTCCCGGTGGGATCTGGCGGAAACTCGCGTGTTCGACATGGTTTCGACGATTTATCTTGTCACGCAGGTTGGCATTGCCGAGTTGCGCAATGCCAATCGCCTGATTACAGGATGCCTGCAGCCGTATTCGCATAAGCTTGAAATTGTGTTGAACCGGCATAAGGACGAGATGTTTGGCATCGGAGCGGCGGCGATTGAAAAGGCCCTCACCCGGAAGGCTCAATGGCAGATTCCAAATGACTATGCAGCCGTTTGCGAAATGCAAAACACCGCAACGCCGCTGGCTCTCAAAAAGTCGAACATTCAGCGTGCGATCCAGAAAATGGCCCGGATTGCGTCAGGGCTTCCCGCCGAACAACAACACAAGAAAAAGAAATTCGGCCTTTTTGGGATGGCATCAGGGACTTGACGGCGATGCGGGTCTGACGGTGCGGCTCTGCGTTGGCCGCTGAGTGTGCTGCCCAGCCAGAGCTGTGGCGGGGCTGCCGAATATCTCACGTCGTCCCGCTGCTGGGAGCCTGGTTTTCGGCTCGTTTGCAGGCTGGTCAGGCGCGGCTGAATCCTCGTCGGCGGGGAATTGTTCGTCGTCCTTGCCGGCGATGGCGGCGCGCATGAAGTTGATCCAGATGGGCAGAGCGGTTACCGCTCCCGTTTCCTTGTCGCCAAGCGATTCGCGGCTATCGTTGCCCACCCAAACGCCACATGTGACGGATGGAGAGAAGCCCAGGAACCAGGCGTCGGTAAAGTCGCTGGTGGTTCCGGTCTTGCCCCCGAGTGGATGGTTCAACTGTGCGGCCGCGGCGCCGGTCCCGTGCGCGGTCACGCCGCGCAGCAGGGTCATCATGGTGCGGGCGGTTTGCTGGTCGAGCACTTCGTCAACCGCCGGCGCTTCCTGCCAGAGGGTGATTCCGTCGGCGTTGGAGACCTTGCGAATCAGGTGCGGCGCCACGCGAACGCCATCATTGGGAAAGACGGCGTACGATGCCACCTGCTCCTCGAGCGTGATCTCCACCGCGCCGAGTGCCACCGGGAGATATGGCGGAATATTCGATGTGACGCCGAAGCGGTGGGCCACGTCGATGACCTTGCGAATGCCCACGCGCGCGGCCAGCTTCAGCGCGGGAATATTGCGTGACTCGGCAAAGGCGTTCGCAACGGTCATCGCGCCCTTGTAATCGTTCTCGTAGTTGTGCGGCACGTAGTCGCCGAAGCGCACCGGCCCATCGACGATGATGTCCGTGGCCTTCACGCCGTCCTCGACAGCCGCAGTGTAGACGTAGGGCTTGAAACTTGAGCCGGTCTGCCGCTCGGCCTGCGTAGCCCGGTTGAAGACACTAACCGCATAGTCGCGTCCGCCCACCATCGCCAGCACGTCGCCGCTGGTGTTGTCGATGGCCAGCAGTGAACCCTGCGTGCCGGAGTCCTCTTCGAGCGAAGCGCGGCGTTCGCTGCTTTCCGCGCCCGCGGTGATGCGGACGTAGATGATGTCGCCGGGTTTGGCGAGCGCGTCACCGTGGCGCACGCCGGTCCACTGCCAGTCGGTGGGCAGAAGCAGGATCTCAGAACCGGGTTGATCGGGCGGGCCAATGCGCGCGTGAACTTCCAGCGGAAGCGCGCGCGTCACCAGTGCGTGCACGTAGTCGCCAGGTCCGGCCATGACGGCCCAATCCGGATGGCGGTAGTTGTCGAGCGTCACATCGGCTGAAAGAACATTGTCCAGCTTGCCGCGCCATCCGTGACGGCGCTCATACGCAGCGACTCCATCAACGACGGCGCGATTGGCTACATTCTGCAAGTCCAGATCGAGTGTGGTGTCGACGCGCAGGCCGTCCTCATGCACCTCCTCGGTGCCGAAGCGCTTATCCAGTTCTTCGCGGACCGCGTCCTCAAACCAGGGCGCCGCCAGGCCCACGGGCCGCGCCAAGTTCAGGCCGAGCGGAGTGTTGCGCGCAGCTTCAGCCTGCGCGTGGCTGATTGCGCCGTCCGACTCCATCTCGCTGAGCACCAGGTTGCGCCGGCGCAGCGCGCGCTCCGGATAGAGCAACGGCGAAAACGCCACCGGGCCTTTTGGCAGTCCGGCCAGCAGCGCCGCTTCGGTTAGCGTCAGGTCTTTGGCGTGCTTTGAAAAGAAGTATTCCGATGCGGCTTCAAAGCCGTAGTTTCCGCTGCCCAGGTAGATCTGGTTGCCGTAGAGCGTGAAGATCTGCTCCTTGGTAAAGGCGCGCTCGATCTGGATTGCAAGATAGGCTTCCTGAATCTTGCGCATCGCAGTGCGGTCAGAGGACAGAAAAAGATTGCGCGCCAATTGCATGGTGAGCGTGGAGGCGCCCTGCGCGCGGCCGTGGCTGCGAATGTCGTGCCAGGCGGCGCCCGCGACACGAAAAACGTTGATGCCCCAGTGCGACTCAAAGTTCTTGTCCTCGATTGAGATCACGGCCTGGCGCAGGACAGGCGCAAAACCGTCGTAGCCGACTACTTCGCGGCGTTCCAGCGCGAAGGAGCCGATGATGCGCCCCTTGCGGTCGTAGAGGTCGGTGATCGTAGAAGGCTGGAAATGCTCTAGGTCCTGAATCTGCGGAAGATTGACGGAGTAGACAAGCGTAAGTCCGGCAAGCGAACCCGTGATGGCCGCCAGCAGCACCAATGCCACGATAGCCGAGCGCCCGGCCAGCTTGCGCCGCCGATGGGCAGGGAGCGGCGGCCTCGAAAGCCGGCGCGTCCGGTTGGGCAGGCGAGGGTCAATGCGCTCTCTGGGCGGCTGATTGGACGTAGTAGCCAAGGCAGGACTGGCCTCACGGGCAGACCTCCGGCTTGCGAGGTAGGAGGAGTGCCTCAGTCTAAGGCTAGCATTGAATTGATGAGGCGCAAGTTACGCAGGTTTTGCCGCAACGCGCCCAAAAACGGAAGAAATCGAGCACGAACCCGCTAACGATTAACCGTTTTTCGCCTTCAGCAGCGACAATGCCTGGTTGAGCGGCGGGTCACCGTTCGATGGCGGCATCGGCTCACCATCATCCTGAGGCGAGGCGACTACGACGTTGGGAGTTACGGCTTCGTCCTCAATCTTCTTCCCGTTGGGATCCTCATACTTGGCAACGGTCAGCATGAGGCCGGCGCCGTCGGGCAGATCGATGGTCTTCTGCACCGTGCCTTCACCGAAGGTGCGTTCTCCCACCACGTCGCCCCGCTTGAGGTCTTCAATGGCGGCCGCGGTGATCTCAGGCGCGCCGTAGGTACCGCGGTTCACAAGAACTGCCACGGGCGCATCCGTCAGGAAGAGTGAAGGATCGGCGCTGAAGGTCTGCAGCGGAACCTTCTGGCCCTCGAGCGACGCCAGAGTCCCCTGCTTGATGAAAAAGTTGGCCAGGCGCACGCCCTGTTTCGGGTCGTCGCCGGTGGTGTCGCGGAGGTCGAGAAGGATCTTGCGGCTTTTTCCTGCGCCCTTGATCCTGGTGGCGATGTCGTCCACCCTTGCCGCGGTCAGGATGCCGGGCTTGAGATAAAGGATCGATGCGTTCTCGTAGAACTGCTCGTTCAGCGGCGGCGCGGTGACCACCGTGCGGGTCAGCGTCATCTTGTCCGGATCTGGCTTGAAGGGCCTGACCACCGAAAGCGTGACCGAGGTGCCGGGCTTGCCCATGAGCATGAAGCGGACGATGGCCAGCGGCAGATCGTGGGTCGACTGGCCGTCAATCAGATCGATCACATCGCCGTCGTGCAGGTGCTCCTGGTCGGCAGGCGATCCGGGCAGCACATTGACCACCGTGGCGTAGCCGAAGCGCTTGGAGATAGTGAGACCCTCTTGCGCATTGTCCGTCGCGGGGCGGTCCTTATAGGTTTTGTATTCGGCCGGCGTCAGATAGCTGGAATCCGGATCGAGCGAGTCGAGAAGGCCGTGCAGAGCGCCTGTGGTCACGGCGGGAATGTCGGGCGTAGTCACGTAATAATTCTGAATCTTGCGCAGGACCTCAGCGTAGACACGCATCTGCTTGTAAGCCGCGTCCTGTTCGTCGCCGGCATGAACGCCGATCCATCCGAATTCGCCCAGTACATAGCTGAGCCCGAGCCCGGCAAAGATCACCACGGAAATTGCAAAGACAAAGCGCTGGAAAAATCGGGACACGCACACCACCGGAGCAGCCCTAAGGGGAAGCCAGCCGCTCACATTCTATAGACGCAATCATATCGCAAGTAGCACTCGGACAAGGGTCTGAGCCCCGGGAGCCTGGAAACGAAAGTGTTAGCGGGAACAGGCCGCCCGAGTCGCGCCAAACAGTCAACCAGGCAGAACGAAGCCGATGGTCAGGCGATTTCCGCCGGAGAGGCGCTCGTAGGCCAGTGATCCGGCGAACTTGTGGAGAAGAAGGATGCCGCGGCCTCCGGGGCGAAGATAATCCTCCGGCGATGGCGCGGCCGGCTCGTCGATTAAGCCAGGCGCGAGGGGATCGAACGGCGGAGCCTGATCCTCGATCGTGAATACCAGATTGCGCTCTCCTGGCGAGGCGCAGTCGACAGTGACCGCGTGGCTTGGCTCACCACTGTATCCATGGCGGATCACGTTGGAAACCGCTTCTTCCAGGCAAAGGTGAATGGCGAACGCGGTGTCGGCCGGAACTGCATATTCGGCGACAAGGGCCTCAACCCATGGCCAAAGCAAAGCCATATCGTCGAGCTGACTTCTCAAGATCAGCCGGGGCGCAGGCCTAACTGTGTCTTCTGCAGGCATAATTGCCGCTGAATAAGAGGAGATACTCATTGCAGCGCGGCCATCGCCGCGGCCAGATCGTGGTGAATCGGCAAAAGCGAGTCGATGCCACTCGCCTTCAGGACCCCTTCCACCATCTCGTTGGGCGCGAAAATGACCACCTTGCCGCCGCGGCTATGGACGGCCCGGGCGGGAAGCACGATCGATCTCAAACCCATCGAACCAAGGAATGTGACCTTTTGCAAGTCGATTAGAAGCTTTTTTGCGCTGCCCGCGATCAGATTCATTTTGAGATCGACAGCCGCCGCGCCGGCGATGTCCATGCGCCCATCCAGCTCGACCCTGGTGACGCCGCCGTCCAAATCCTGCGTGGAGATTTGCATTTCCATCGCCCTTTTCTGTTGGTTGAGATTGAAGAATCAACGACCCAGATCGTACCCGACGATTGTGACAGTTCTGTTACAACCCCAAAAGATCAGAAGATATCGCCAAGGGTGGAGGAGAAGGAGATGGATAGCTGCGCATCCTTGCTGATTGGCAGGGCAATTTTGGATTCAGCTTTGCCGTTCTCCAGCAATTGAACCTTCAGGGTCTTGGTTTTCTTCGCCTTGAAATCGCTGCTCACGGGCTTTGCGTCCCATTCCTGGCCGCCACTCTTGACCGAGACACGGAACTCCTGCATGCCGGGAGGTGCAAACAAGTTGTCCAGGCTGGTGCCGTCACCGGTGATGAAGTGGATATAGGGCTGCTTATTCATCAGGATTGTGAAGGGAAGGCCCTTGGGGAATTTGCTGACGTCGATCTTTAGCTTGCCGTTCTTGTTTGGGTCGGCCTTCCGCGGATCGAATGCCACTGTGACAGCGGGCGCGGGTGTCTGGGAATTCGCCGGAGCGGAACTGGAGGGAGCTGTTTTCACCGGGGCTGGAGGAACCGCTGCCGTGACGGGGTTCGCCGGGGCCGGAGACTGGGATGGGCTCGTTTTGGCAGGAACGGGCTTGCCGGCGGAAGGCTTTGGCGGAGGCGATGTCTTGGGCGGCGTGGCGATCGGAGACTTGCCCGGCTCAGTATGGGCCGGCGGCGTGGGAGTTGTGGAGGGCGGCTGAACGAACGAACTTGGAGGATTAGGCGGCGGCAGCGGCAGCGGCTGTGGCTGCGGAACGGGAACCTTGACCGCGGGCGTGGGCGTCGGCGGATTGCGGTGCGCATACCGGTACCAGCCCCCGGCGGCCACCACTCCGGCGCCCGCCACGCAGAGCAGAGCAACGGCAAACTTGGATTCAAATTGTCCGGGCTTCGAGGGCTTCTTGGGTGCCGGCGTTTGGACTGGTTGCGCAGCGGCTCTTGCGGGTACGCCCGGAGGGATGGACCTTGCCACAGTACCCGGAGTGAGCGTGACCTCGGAGCCCGTTGTGTCGAGCAGGGGCGCTCCTGTCTGCGTCACCGCAGCCCCCGAGTTGGATCGCATAGCCGCCAATGCCTGGGCAAGTTGCTCGCCAGTCTGATAGCGGTCGGCCGGACTTTTTGCCAGGCACTTCAAGATCACCGCTTCAAGCCCGGCTGGGATGGCGGGATTGAGCTTGGCCGGCGGAATTGGGTCAGTGTAGACGACCTTGTAGGAGACTGCGGTCATGGTCTCGCCGGGAAACGGCTGCTCGCCGGTCGCCAGAGAGTAGAGAATCACGCCGAGTGAAAAGAGATCGGCGCGGCCGTCGATGGGAGAGCCGGTGAACTGCTCGGGAGGCATGAACGATGGCGTGCCCAGCAGTTGGCCGGTGGACGTGATCTCGCTGGCCGCCAGCTTGGCGATGCCAAAATCGGTGATGCGGGGCCGCTCGCTGCCGTAGACTTCGCGCGAGGTCATCAGAATATTGGCCGGCTTGATGTCGCGGTGGATCACGCCCTGCCGGTGCGCATAGCCGAGAGCATCGGCGATCTGCTGGCCGATTTCGCTCACCCGATCGAGCGTGTACCGCTCGCCATTCTTCATGGCGTCAGCCAGGGTTCTGCCTTCGACGAACTCCATCACCAGGTATGGCGCGCCAGCATCCTCACCCACGTCGAAGACGGGCACGATTCCCGGATGCGCCAGCACGCCCGACGCTCTCGCCTCGCGATAAAATCGCGCGCGATACTCCTCGCTTTGAGCGCCTTCGAGCGCCGCGGTATGGATGGTTTTGAGAGCGACGATGCGGCCTACGACAGGGTCGCGGGCCTTGAAGACGCTTCCCATTGCGCCGCGGCCCAATTCCTCGACAATCTCATACCTTCCAACGCATTTGGGGACGGCCATGGTGAGGATTGTACCAATCCGGCGCGACGGTTTTCAGCCCTTCTGGCTTTAAGAATGTTAACCATGCGCGGCGACCATCGTATGCTTTCGCGCTCAGGCGCGGCTCTACGCCGCCTGACGGTAGCGCACCACCAGCAGCGTAATGTCATCCGACTGGTCGGCGCCTTTGCTGAAAGCGCGCACTGCGTCGAAAACCGACTGCTGCAGCTGTTCAACGGGCACGTCTTTCTGGCCGGCCAGTACATTGCTCAAACCGCTGACCTCAAACAGATCATGAGCCGAGTTTTCCGCTTCCGTCACCCCATCGCTGAAGAGCACCAGCGTGTCTTCCGGTTCCAGCTGCAACCGCGCGGAAGTGTAGTCTGCCTCGGCAATCAGGCCGACGGGGAATGACCCCTCGGTGTAAAGTTCGCTCACATTGCCACGACGCAACAGCAGTGGCGACGGATGTCCCGCCTTGATGTACTCAAGCATTCCGTCTTTGCCCACCAGCCCGATGAACATGGTGGCATAGCGGCCGACTTCCGCGTGGCGGCACAGAAAACGATTGATGTGGTTGAAGACCTTCACCGGATCGGCGCCCATGGTCAGTCCCGACAACGCGCCTTGCAGCATCGTCGTCAGCAGCGCCGCGCCCAGCCCTTTGCCGCTCACGTCGGCAATAAGAATTGCGGTCCGGTCTTCGCTTACCTGAACCACGTCGAAGTAGTCGCCGCCCACCTCGTGGCAGGGATAGTGAGCGCCAGTGACGGCGAGGTGCGGATAATCGGTCAGCCCGTGGGGCAGCAGCGCCTGTTGAATCGTGCGCGCGATCGACAACTCCTGCTCCAGCCGCTGCCGCTCGCGTTCGCGCTCCACCAGCCGCGCATTGTCCATAATGCTCGCCGCCTGCACCGCGAGCGCATCCAGAATCTGCCGGTCGAGCGCCGAGAAGCCTGCGATTCTACGCGAGTCGAGATAGATCAAGCCCAGCAGTTGGCCGCGCTCCTGCTCGGAGCCTGTGTCTGCGGTGGAGCGCGACGAGGCGTACAGAGGAATGGCGACCACCGCGCGCAGCCCCTGCACCACAATGCTCGCGGCGCCCTTCAAATCCAATCCCGCCAGGTTCAGGTCCTCCGTAATCACGCTCGCCTGTTTGCTGATTGCTTGGTTGATCGCGGTCTGGCTGGGATTGAGCGTCTCCGGCGGCAGGTCCTCGCCCTTGTTGCTGCGGGCCTGGTGAACCCGCAACACACCCGAGGCGTCGGGCTCAATGAGTAATCCGCGGTCGGCATGGGTCACGGAGATGGCGTGATCGAGCATCGTGCCCAATACGGAATCGAGAGGAAGCTGCGAGTGGAGAAGCGATGTTGCCTCCAGCAGCAGATTCAGCTTGTTCAATCCGCCGGAGCCCGTCGTGCTTGTGAAGTCGGAGATGGAACCGATGCGCGTCAGCAGATTCGCCACCGAATCCTGTCGCGGAGGAGGAGCCGGAGCTGCTGTCGAATGAAAGACGATCTGGTAACTGTCGTCAATACCGAAGGTGATCACGTCGCCGTCGCGGAGCGAGTGCTGTTGCACCTTGGCGCCGTTTACGAAGAGGCCGGAGCGATTGCCTCGATCCTGCAACCGGTAGCCTGCGCCGTCTGCCATGATCGTCGCGCAGCGGCGGGAGATGCGCCCGTCGTCAAGCTGCACCACGTTATCAACGTCGCCGCCGCGCCCTATGTTGAAGGGCTCATGCGTCACGGCAACCTTCTCTCGCGAGCCGTCAGGGGCCATGACTTCAAGTACGGGTTCGGCTTGCGGGGAACGATCGTTCATGGAATTCGATGTGGGCAAATTGTAACACCCAGCATCAACAAGACTTGAGGGGAGCGGCGTGACACCTGAGAGGCGCCGGGAAGTCGGAAGGAGCAGGGGCCTTCAGGCCCCTGAATGATCGGCACAAACTCGCCTGGCCTTCAGGCCCGGAGATTTTGAACAAATACGGCTTCGCCCGCACGAATCCTCCCCGTCCCATCCATTGCCGGAAATCCTGTGCGAGCGAAAAGCGAGCGGCTGCTCCATGCAATGGTGGCGGAGGGCAGGATCGAACTGCCGACCTACGGGTTATGAATCCGTCGCTCTAACCATCTGAGCTACTCCGCCGGGTGGGAGCGCTGGCCCATCAATAACGCGCAGCAGCGCCAGTTTCGATGATAAGGGGGCGAGAATGGCAGGTCAAACAACGCGAGACCGCTCTTCCTGCGACAATTCCCCTGCATGAACGCCGACTGACGATTCTGTAGTGCCGGTCTCCTGACCGGCAGTAGCGGGGGCCTCCGGCCCTCGCCCAATTGCTCTGTCGACCGTCCACCGCCCACCGTCCACCGGTTTACACTCGTCTCCATGAGACCCCTCCGCATTGCGGCCGTGATTCCCGCGCGCCTCGGTTCCACGCGCATGCCGCGCAAGGTGCTGCGCCCCATCGCCGGGCGGCTCATGGTGGAGTGGGTGTGGCGAGCGGCCAGTGCGAGCGGTCTGATGGACCCGGTGGTTGTCGCCACGGATGCCGAAGAAGTCGCCGAAGCCTGTCGCGCGCGGGCGATTCCTGTCGTCATGACCTCGCCCGATTGCCAAAGCGGAACGGACCGGGTGTGGGAGACGGCCCGCCAGATCGACGCCGACATCTACGTCAATATTCAGGGCGATGAACCCACCCTCACTCCCGATTTCTTTCCGCCGCTCCTCGATCTTTTTGCGCGGCCCGAGGTTGAGGTCTCTACGCTAGCGGTGAAATGTCCGCCGCACGAGTTTACGAATTCCAATGCGGTGAAAGTCGTGACGGCGCTCGACGGACGCGCCCTCTAT
>Ga0181535_10001324_pt1 | contig 32601 bp, 31 predicted proteins | sample PEATcosm2014_Bin_44_FD_119774 | JGI IMG/M metagenome (GOLD analysis project Ga0181535, IMG submission 119774) | Peatland microbial communities from MTU Mesocosm Facility, Houghton, MI, USA - PEATcosm2014_Bin17_30_metaG | ecosystem: Environmental > Terrestrial > Soil > Wetlands > Peat | place... | reverse complement strand
TGACCACGGTCAGATGAGTGCCACCTGCCTCGCGCCAGGCATCGATCTCCCTGGTGAGTACGCCTACATCAGCTCCGCTCAAGGCCACATACTCCCCGCCGAAGTCTTCAATCGGTCTGCCGAAGTCACCCACACGCTCACGCACTTGGCCCCAGGATTCGATGGCGTGATCGACTCCGCCACCGAAGAATATGAAGCCGTCCGCAAGCCTGGCGGCCCGGTCGAATGCTTTTTCGCCGGAACCACCAAGCCAGATCGGGATGGATCTCTTTGGCTTCGGCACGAGTGAAGCCCTGTCGATTCGATGGAACCGACCTGAGAAGTCCACCACCGGCTCAGTGAACAACCGGCGAAGCAGCTCTATCTGTTCTTCCTGCCTCGCACCACGGGTATGAAAATCCTGACCGAGCGCCTCATACTCCACGTAGTTCCAACCGATGCCCACACCGAGGCGTAGCCGACCGTCTGAGAGCAGATCGACATCGGTCGCTTGGCGGGCCACCAGGGCCGTCGGTCGCTGAGGAAGGACCAGGATCCCGGTGGTGAAGGAGATTCGCTCGGTGATGGCAGCCAAATAGGCGAACATTACGAATGGGTCGTGGAAGGGGTCACGTTCGGTGTAGGGGCCCGTCAGAGCTGGAGTTCGATCAGCGTGAACGGCTCCAAGCACGTGGTCGTAGGCGAGGATGTGATCGAAACCCAAATCCTCAACCGCCTTGCCGAATTCGCCGACAGCGGCCGGATCGCCTCGAAGTTCGTTCTGGGGATATGCGACACCGATTTCCATGAGCCGTAGTTTCCCATAAGCGGTTTCGAGGTCCCATGGTCAGGGTGCCCCAGTGTCGCCGGCTCGGGGCGCTCCGGTGGTTCCTTGAGCGGTGTTTAGGATCGTGTTCTCGGTCCCGGTTCGGAGTGCCGCCGCATGAGCTGCATGACTACGTCGAGCTCAATGCCCGGCTTCTCCCTTCCAGGACGAAGGGCAGAGGAGGGATCACGTCGGATTTCATCCTGATACCTGGTGCAGGCGGCATAGCGACGCCGTATTGGCGCATTGTGAACGCCCAACTCGAAAATGCTGGTCATCACGCACTTCCCGTTGATCTTCCCGGCTCAGACCCCAAGGCGGGACTTCCTGAATACGCCGCATTGATCATCGATGCCATCGAGAGCTGTGCTGAGCCAGTCGTGGTGGCGCAATCGATGGGCGGCTTCAGCGCCGTCATGGCTTGCGATCGGATTCCAGTCGGCGGGCTCATCCTGGTGAACGCAATGGTGCCTGCGCCCGGAGAGACGCCCGGGGAGTGGTGGGCGGCCACCGGTGCGATCAACGCTCGGATCGCTGCTGCTGAGGCTGGCGGATACGACACCGATTTCGACCTTGAGACGTACTTTCTCCACGACCTCTCGCCGGAGGAGGCTGCTGCGGTACTGGCCAATCCGGGGGATGAAGTCGACATTGCCTTCGGACAAAGGTGCGATGTCGAGAGATGGCCCGACGTTGCCACTGCGGCGGTCATCGGGCGAGACGACCGCCTCTTTCCCATCGAATTTCAACGGCGGCTCCTGCGTGAGCGCGTAGGCGTCGATGCGATCGTTGTTCCAGGAGGCCACCTCCTGGCGCTGGCTAACCCCAACGCACTATTTCAGGCGCTCCTTCAAGTGACCGACGCCTAACCACGTGGGCGATCGACATCGTGGTCCTGCTTCGCCGCTTCAACCTTTCGCAACACCGCGCGCAGACCCCCCAATGTGGCGTCACTGCAGGCTCGCGTCCATCCCGCTGCGAGGTCCGAGATCGCGAGCGGCGCTGCTCAATTCTTGTGGTGGAACCTTTGCCTGACACCATGGTGGCAGGAGGAGCACCCAAGTCCGGCGTAAGCGGGCAGGTCTCCAGCGGCTTGTCAGCCGGATTATTGGGACACATCTCCGCGAGACTGACGGCCCGGAGCCTCGGACGAGTCGGTGATCTCGTCATCATCGGGGTCTGCCGAGTTCTACACCGACGCTTCGGGCGCATGAACTGCGAGGGCCCATAGAGTCAGCTGCGCAAACGGACCGGCTGCTTGTTGCGGATCGACAACAGAAAACCATCGACTGCAAATACGGCACCCGCTCCGACGCACACACCGCCGAGAGCGTCTGTCGGGTAGTGCCAACGCAGCACCACTACCGCAGCGCAGACCGCCACGACGACTGCTCCGCCCGCCACCGCCACCAGGGGCTTGGCGAACCGAGGCACGACGAGGAATGCCGCGGCAGCGAGTGCAGCCACAGCGGTTGCTGTTCCCGACGGGTACGACAGGGCCGAAGCGCCCGCTAAATGGCGGCCGACAAGCGGCTTGGCCACAGTCTGCACGATCAGCACCGCCGCTATTGGAGCGATGAGGCACGACAATGCTCGCATCCAGTTCCGGGACATAGCCGCCACGACACAGAGCACGGCCGCCCCGGCGATCAAGACCGTCAGGGAACCGAGGTGAGCCACATCGGCGGCCCATCGAGAGGACAGGTCCGCGGGCAGGAGCCGGAACCCGATCGCGTCCACCCGGTTGGGCCACGGCCGGTGAACGAACACCACCCCGGCGAGAGTCGCCGCACCGAGCAAGAAGCACCCCAGGAGCATCTCCATCAACACCTCGGCGTCATGACCGAAGCGACGGCGCGCTTCGAAGCGGTTCGGAGACGTTGTCGACACGACCATGCATACGAGGCTACGGGCCCCGGCGTCTCAACGGACCTCGCGCCGGTCCGATCGCTCATGGAGACCCGCGCCCCCATTTCGACCACGAACCGATTTCTCCTGCTCCAGCTGGGGAATTGCCCTGGATTGCGCCGCGGTCACCTGGTCTCGCCATGGCGACGATCCCGACGACTCCGAGCTTTGCCGCGAGCCATCGCTTTCGGGTGATGCTCTGGGTCCAGACGAGGCGGAAGATGCCGGTCTCGAGCTCGCGGGCAATGAGCGGTGCGCCGAAGATCGCTCCGACGAGTGCGGGCACGATGGCCACCATGATGGGCAGCGCAGCATGTAGGGGCTTGTCCGAGTCGAGCACCGGGTTCGGTGCCGTGGCAGAGTCCCGCGCTACCCTGCACGCGCTCTCGAAGGCGTCGTGGACCTGCGCGAGGTGCGGACCTGTGATGGCGAGCGCGACCGCCACCACACCGAGCCCGATCGCGCCGACAAGCACGGATGCGCGTGATTGCATGAGGGTGAAGCGGATCATCGAAGCACTCTCAGTTCTCGACCTCGGTTCGGCCTCGGGCTCCGACCCTGGCTCATGTGGGCGAGTATCAAATCGTCCAAGGTGACGGGCTTCACGGTTCACGAGGGATCGCGGATCGGCCCATCGGTGCGGACGAGGAGGGTGCTCTGTCTGTCGGTGTGGCTCTCTTCAATGACCACGCAGTTCCCAGGCAGGTTGCCATGGTCGCGGCGAACACCTGAAAGCCGATCGTGGTTCCCGAGGAGGTCGTTCACGTCGCCGGCGACCTGGACTTGTGAGGAGAAGAGGACGGTGACGTAGTCGCAGACCCGTTCGAGGTCCGCGGTGAGGCCCGCTGGCCGCCGGACAACGAGCCGGCCTTCTGGCGAGGGTCAAGGCCGAGACCTTCGATTCGCCGTCCGGCGAGTTCGCCGTCCCAGTGACACGCTCTGACAGCGCTCAACTGATGGCTCGCTAGCTCCGGCAAGCGCTGAGACGACCCCGCATGGGTGACTACAGGGTCGATCGAGCATTCGGAGACCGCCCGACGCCCAACGATTGAGCGCCATCCGAACACGCCCTGAACCTCTCGGCCAACTGTCCACAAATGGATACACATGTAAGCACCGAGGCGCGAAGCCACCCCACCGAACCGTCGGAACGCACCCGGTGTGTCGCCGTCCGCCGCGAGTGGGGACAAGGCTGCATCCAGGCCGCGTGGTGTCGGCGGACGCTGGTCGCCGACAAGCCCCGCCGGCGCAGCCGGTCGTAGAAGGCGTCGAGGTCCGACCCCTTCAGTTTCTGCAGGTCCTTCGAACCCAGTTCCTCGGTGATGGCGGAGGCTATTCGACGATTCTCGACCAAGGTCCTGGGCGCCCGCCCCCGGGTTTCGATGTGGTCGAGCCAGCGGGTGAGAAGACCTCCGAAGGTCTCCTTGGTCAACGTGATCCGTCCGTGGTCGGCCTCGCTCACCAGACCCGCCGCGGCCCGCTGGGCGTCCTGCTTGGTTCCCCGCACCGTCGCCGCTGAATGCCGGTAGCGGTGCGCCGCCGGGTCACGCCCGAGTGACTCCCTGACCTGCCAAACGCCCGGCGAGCGTTCACGTAGGCTTCCTGGTCGGAGCGAGTCGGCAGCTATGGCCGCATTATGGACAACGGTCCTGGTCGCACGACAAAACTCCTGCTGGAGAGGTGCGAGAGCGGCCGAATCGGACTCACTGCTAATGAGTTGACCTGGGTAACCGGGTCCGAGGGTTCAAATCCCTCCCTCTCCGCTCGGAGGTCGGGCACCTGGTGCCAGGCGATCCGGATGTCGGTCCGTCACGGCGGGCCTGCCGTGCACCGTCACCCCGGCGGGAACCGGCCTGGTGCGAGGAGTGTGTGCGAAGGATCGTGGGTCGGTACTGGCTCCAGACCCTGGGGTGCCCGAAGAACCAGGTGGACTCCGACAAGCTCGAGGGGCACCTCGAGGCACAGGGGTACGACCGCGCCCCGGACCCCGCCGCGGCCGATCTCGTCGTCGTCAACACGTGCGCCTTCATTGAGGCGGCCCGTCAGGAGTCGATCGACACGGTCCTGAGCCTGGCCGAGCGGCGCGCCACCGGGGCACGCCTCGTCGTCACCGGCTGTATGGCGGAGCGCTACGGCGACGAGCTCCGCGACGCGCTCCCCGAGGTCGACCTGGTGGCCGGGTTCGGACGGGAGCTCGTCGATGTACCGGCGAGCGTGCCCGCCACTGGAGTGCCCGTCGTGCTCGGCGCGGCCCGGAGCGCGCCGAGCACGACGGCGGACGCCACCGCCAACGCCTTCGATCTCCTGGAGTTGCCCCGCCCCGCCGCCCGCGCCCCCTGGGCCTACGTCAAGGTCGCCGAGGGGTGTGACCGCATCTGCGGCTTCTGCGCCATCCCCTCGTTCCGCGGCAAGCAGCGATCCCGCTCGCCCGAGGAGGTCCTCGCCGAGGTCGACGCGCTGCTGGCGACAGCGGACGACGTCCCCCCGGTGCGCGAGATCGTCCTCGTCGCGCAGGACCTCGCCTCCTATGGCCGGGACCGTTCGGGCCCCGGCCGCCGCACGCGCATCGCCAACGGGATCGCACCGGTCGCCGCGCTCACGCGCGCCGTGTCGGCCCGGGTCGAGCGCACCCGGTTGCTCTACTTGTACCCGTCGGGCCTGACCGACGAGCTGATCGACGCGGTGCTGGCGACCGGCGTGCCGTACTTCGACCTCTCCCTCCAGCACGTGTCACGCCCGCTGCTCGCCGGCATGCGGCGTTGGGGCGACGGTGACCGCTTCCTGCGCCGCATCGCGGACATCAGGGCCGCGGAGGGCGAGGCCACCTTCCGGTCGTCCTTCATCCTGGGCTATCCCGGCGAGACCGAGCGCGACCACGACCTGCTCCTGGAGTTCCTCGAGGAGGCGCAGCTCGACTGGGCCGGCTTCTTCCCCTTCTCCGACGAGGACGGCACCCACGCCGCCGGGCTCGGCGACCAGGTCCCGGCCGAGCTGGCCCTCGAGCGACTGCGGGAATGCGCCGAGATCCAGGACGCCATCACCGCGGCGAGGCGTGACCGCCTCATCGGCGAGGTACGGCAAGTCCTGGTCGATGCGCCGGGACGGGGCCGCACGGTCCACGAGGCACCCGAGATCGACGGCATCGTGCACCTCCCGGGCGACCTGGGGGTGGGCAGCCTCGTCGACGTGGTGATCACCGCCGCAGAGGGTCCCGACCTGCGCGGCAGCCTCGCCGGCGACCGCGAAGCGGTGCCCGCCGGCGCAGGAGCGCCGCCGCGGTGAGCGACGCCGCGCACGAGCACCCCGGTCACCCCGGGTTCACCTTCGGGCCGAGCGCCCTCGTCACCCCGGCCAACGCGGTCACGGTTGCCCGGCTCCTCGCGGCGCCGGTCTACGTGGTCATGCTCGTCGCCTGGGGGGCGTCGTGGATCAACGTCGTGGTCGGCATCGTGCTCGCCGGCAGCGACGGGCTCGATGGCTACATGGCCCGCCGCCACGGCACCACCCGCTCGGGCGCCTTCCTCGACCCGCTGGCCGACAAGGCCTGCGTTCTCGGTGCCATGTTCACCCTGGCCGCCCAGGGCCACCTGCCGTGGCTGCCGGTCATCCTCATCGCCTTCCGCGAGGTGGGCATGCAGCTCTACCGCTCGTGGGTCGGGCGACGCGGCGTGTCGATCCCGGCCCGCAAGTCGGCCAAGATCAAGACGCTGATCCAGGACATCGCGATCGGTACCTGCATCATCCCCCCGCTGGCGCACCAGCACGGGCTGCAGGTCGCCGCGATCTGGTTCGCCTGCGCGCTCACCCTCTACACCGGTGCCGAATACCTGCACGACGGCCGGCGGGCGCTGCACCGGCCGGCCGCCTCATAAGGTCACGTCCATGAGGATCGAGATCGTCGCCGTGGGCACCGAGTTGCTTCTGGGCCAGATCGCCGACACCAACTCGGCGTGGCTGGGTGACCGGCTGGCCGCCAATGGCGTGGCCTCCCAATTCCACCAGGCGGTCGGCGACAACCACACCCGCATCACCCTGGCGCTGCGCACCGCGCTGGCGCGCAGCGACGGCGTCATCATGTGCGGCGGCCTCGGGCCGACCCAGGACGACATCACCCGCGAAGCGATCGCCGAGGTCATGGGCGTCGAGCTGGTCCGCGACCAGGCCATCGTGGACGAGATCGCGGCATTCTTCGAGGCCCGCGGCCGCGCCATGTCGTCCAACAACGCGCGTCAGGCCGACGTCCCGAAGGGCGCCACCGTGATCCCGCAGAACGGCGGCACGGCGCCCGGCCTCATCTGCCCGGTCGGCAACAAGGTGGTCTACGCCGTCCCCGGCGTCCCCTACGAGATGGCCGAGATGTTCGACCGCGCCATCCTGCCGGAACTGCGCGCCCGGATGGCCGAGGCCGGCGACGAGGGCGTGATCGCCAGCCGCGTGCTGCGGACCTGGGGAGCCAGCGAGTCCGCTCTCGCCGAGGCCCTCCAGGACCGCATCGACGTGCTCGATGCGGGTGGCGACGTCACGCTCGCCTTCCTGGCCTCGGGAATTGAGGGGATCAAGGTGCGCGTCACGGCCCGGGCACGCACGCTCGACGATGTCACCGCGTTGCTCGACAAGGAGGAGGCCGAGGTGCGGCGCGCCATCGACGAGCGCCTGGGTGACATCGTGTTCGGCGTCGACGACGAGTCCATGGAGGACGCCATCGCGGCGCGGCTGAAGGCGCGCGGGCTGACTTTCGGCGTGGCGGAGTCGCTCACCGGCGGCCTGATCGCCTCCCGGCTGGTCAACGTGCCGGGAGCCTCGGCCTGGTTCCGCGGCGGCGTGGTGGCGTACCACTCGCAGGTCAAGTTCGACGTCCTGGGGGTGCCCACCGGGCCGGTGGTGACCGAGCCGGCTGCGGCGGCCATGGCCGAGGGTGCCGCCCGGGTCACCGCCGCCGACGTGGGTCTTGGTATCACCGGGGTCGCCGGGCCGGACGAGCAGGAGGGCGTGGCGCCCGGCACGGTCTTCGTGGGCCTGTCGCTCCCGGCCCAGCCCACCCAGACCCGGCGGTTGCGGGTCCCGGGGGACCGCGAGCGCGTGCGCCAGTACGGGGCAATTTCGGCGCTTGACCTGCTACGACGCGCCCTCGACGCCCCCGACGCCTGAGCACCCGCGCTCACAGGAGGCCCACAGCGGGGTCACACTGGGCGGGGAGTCGGTGGCGCGACCCTTTGATGGCAGGGAGGTACGACCAGTGAAGATCGAAAACGGACCGCGCGTCCTGGTGGTGGACGACGAGCCCTCGATCGTCGACGCGGTGGCGACGTCGCTGCGCTACGAGGGGTTCACCGTCGACGAGGCGATGACCGGCCGCAAGGCCCTGGCCCAGGCCCAGGAGGACCCGCCCGATCTCGTCATCCTCGACGTGATGCTGCCCGACCTCGACGGTCTCGAGGTGACCCGGCGCCTGCGCGCCGACGGGCTGCGCGTGCCCGTCCTCTTCCTGACGGCCCGGGACACGCTGCAGGACAAGTTGGCGGGGCTCACCGTGGGCGGCGACGACTACGTGACCAAGCCCTTCGCCCTGGCCGAGGTCATCGCCCGGGTGCACGCCATCCTGCGCCGGACCGGCTACGAGCCCGAGGACGACGGCATCCTCCGCTTCTCCGACGTCGAGCTCGACGAGAGCGCGCACGAGGTGCGCCGTGCCGGGAACCCGATCAACCTCACCGCGACGGAGTTCAACCTGCTCCGCTACTTCATGCTCAATCCGCGGCACGTGCTCTCGAAGGCGCAGATCCTCGACCACGTCTGGCACTACGACTTCGGCGGTGACGGCAACGTGGTGGAGACCTATGTCAGCTACCTGCGCAAGAAGCTCGAGAAGTTCGGTCCTCCGCTCATCCACACCATCCGCCTGGTCGGTTACACGTTGAGGGAACCCGAGGCCGCCACCGGAGCAGCCTGAGTGTCCCTGCGGCTCCGACTTCTGCTCGCCGTCGGGGCCATCGCGATCGTCGCGCTGGTCGTGGCCGACTTCGCGACGTACTCCGCGCTGCGCACCTCGCTGTACAACCAGGTCGATCAGGAACTGCAACGACCCGTCCACCTCAACGTCGATCCGGTCACCGGTGACGTCGCGTGCCTCTCGCCGCAGAGCGGCGGCGGTGGTGGCCCGGTGGGCGAAGGAGGCGGCCCCGGGGGCAGCGGTGCCGGCAACGGCGGCGATTTCGGCAACGTTTTCGGCATCAGCTACATCTCCGTCGTCAAGCAGAGCGGAGGCGTGGTCGACGGCCTCGAATGTCCCGCCTACGTGGGCAACCACCCGTACCGACCGCAGTTGCCCTCACAGATCACGGGGTTCTCGACGCAGCCGGACGGCACCGAGGTGGCGTATTTCACGACGGGATCGATCGCGGCGGACGGGCCGTCCTTCCGGGTGCGGGCCGAGAAGGTCCAGGGCGGCACCTTCAACGGGGACGTGCTCGTGCAGGCGCAGACGCTGGTCGATCAGACCAGCACCCTGCACACCCTCTTCCTGATCGAGCTCGCGGTGACGGCTGGTGCACTGGTGTTCGCTCTCGCCGCAGGGTGGTGGCTGGTCCGGCTCGGGCTGCGGCCGCTCGAGGACGTGGAACGCACCGCTGACTCCATCGCCGCCGGCAACCTCGACCAGCGGGTCCCTGGCGCAGACCAGCCCACCGAGGTGGGCCGCCTGGCCAAGGCGCTCAACGTCATGCTCGAGCGCATTGAGGCGGCGTTCTCCGCCCGGCTGGCCTCCGAAGCTCGTTTGAAGGAGTCGGAGCAGCATCTGCGCCAGTTCGTCGCTGACGCCTCCCACGAGTTGCGCACGCCGATCTCGGCAGTGTCGGCCTACGCCGAGCTGTTCGAGCGGGGAGCCTCGCAGCACTCCGACGACCTGCCGCGCGTGGTGTCGGGAATCCGCACGGAGACCGCGCGAATGGACCGGCTCGTCACCGACCTGCTGACGCTCGCCCGCCTGGACGAGGGCGTGCCGATGGAGAAGGCGCCCGTCGAACTCGTGTCGTTGGCGTCCGAGGCCGTGCGCACCGCCACCGCGGTCGGGCCGGAATGGCCGGTGCGATTCTGGGCGGCGCGACCGGTCGAGGTGATCGGGGACAAGGATCGCCTGCGCCAGGTGATCGACAACCTGCTCGCCAACGTCCGGGCCCACACCCCGCCGGGGACCGCGGCGACCGTCCGGGTGGATCAGGTGGGGGCCGAGGCCGAGGTGGAGGTGCGCGACACCGGCCCGGGCATGCCGGCCGAGGAGGCCCGCCATGTCTTCGAGCGCTTCTACCGGGTCGACCCGGCGCGGGCGCGGACCAGCGGCGGCAGCGGTCTCGGCCTCTCCATCGTGGCGGCCATCGTGGCGGCGCACAGCGGCACCGTCTCGGCCATGTCCTCACCGGGACACGGGATGACGGTGACGGTGCGGATCCCCATGAGCACCCTGGAGCTCGACGAGGAGCAGGCCGCGACGGGCACGACACCCGAGTCGGCCGCCTGAGGCTGCCGTGCGCCGCCCGCGATTCACACCGGGCCCACAGCCCACCTTCACGGAGCCCGGAGGCCATTCGGGCACCATGCGTGACATGACCGCACTGGCTCCCTTCGAGGCCGACGTAGATCCCCGCCGGGTCCCGATGGACGTCGAGATCGTCGTGCCCGTCTACAACGAGGCGGCGCAGCTGGCGGAGAGGATCACGGCGCTCCGCAGTTTCCTCGACGAGTCCTTCCCGTTCCGGGCGATCGTCACGATCGTGGACAATGCGAGCACCGACGACACCTACCGGGTGGCGTGCCGGCTCGCATCCAACCTCAGGGGTGTGGCGGCGATGCACCTGGAGCGCAAGGGCCGGGGCTACGCGTTGCGCTCGGCGTGGTCGACCAGCGATGCCCCCGTCGTCGCGTACATGGACGTCGACCTCTCGACGTCGCTGCCGGCGTTGCTCCCGCTGGTGGCGCCGCTGCTCTCGGGCCACCGGGACGTCGCGATCGGCTCGCGGCTCGCCAACGGCGCGCACGTCGTGCGCGGGCCCAAGCGCGAGCTGATCTCGAGGGCCTACAACCTTCTCCTCAAGCTCACGCTGCGGGGTCGCTTCAGTGACGCCCAGTGCGGCTTCAAGGCCCTGCGTCGCGATGCTGCGGAAACCCTGCTGCCGCTCGTCCAGGACAACGAGTGGTTCTTCGACACCGAACTGCTGGTCACCGCCGAGCGTCTCGGCCTGCGGATCGGCGAGGTCCCGGTGGACTGGGTCGACGACCCCGACTCGCGAGTGCACATCGTGTCGACCGCTGCCGATGACCTGCGCGGCGTGTGGCGCATGCTCATCCGGAGACCCAAGGGCCTGCGCCGGATCCGCTCCAACGAGGTGACGTCCGATCAGCTCCTGCGCTTCGCCGGTGTGGGCGTCGTGTCCACGCTCGGGTACCTCTTCCTCTTCGTCGCCTGGCGTCCTCTGATCGGCCCGTTCGGCGCCAACGCCGTCGCCATGGCGATCGCCACCCTGTTCAACACGGCTGTGCACCGCGAGCTGTCCAGCACGACCGACGGCCAGACCCGGCGCGGCCGCCTGCTGGCCGTCGCCTGTGGGGCGTACGCCGTGAGCCTCGGCTTCACCACCCTCGGACTGCTCGTCGCCCAGTGGGTGGCTCCGGGGGCTCTCGTCGCCGAGCTCGTTGCGATCACCGTGGCCAACGTGGTCGCCGCCGTCTTCCGGTTCGCCGTGCTGCGGGCCTGGATCTTCCGCCCGAGCGCCCGCCCGGGCGCCGACCCGATGGAGATGTCACGATGACGGACCTCACGCCCGCCCCCGACGGCCCCGTCGGGCTGCTCGAGCCGCCGCTGCGCCTCGACGCCGCCCCGGCGGAGGACCTCGGGACCGGCTCGCCCGGCGGATCCTCGTGGCCTCCCGGCCCCCGGCGCGGCCACCTGGCCCGCTTCGTGCGGGGCAAGGAGAGCGATGCGCCCTGGGTGCGGCCCGCGCTGCTCGCGCTGCTGGTGGCGACGGCCGTCCTCTACCTGTGGGACCTCGGGGCGAGCGGGTGGGCGAACTCCTTCTATTCGGCTGCGGTGCAGGCGGGTACCAAGAGCTGGAAAGCCTTCTTCTTCGGTTCCTCGGACTCGTCGAATTTCATCACCGTCGACAAGCCGCCCGCGTTCCTGTGGCCGATGGAGATCTCGGCCCGCATCTTCGGGCTCAACTCGTGGAGCGTGCTCGCACCACAGGCGCTCGAGGGCGTCGCCACTGTCGGCCTGGTGTACCTGTCGGTCCGGCGTTGGTTCAGCGCGCAGGCTGCGCTGCTGGGCGCGGCCGTGGTCGCTTTGACGCCCGTGGCGGCCATGATGTTCCGCTACAACAACCCGGACGCGCTCCTCGCGCTGCTGTTGACCGGTGCCCTCTACGCGACGATGCGCGCGCTCGAGCGAGCCCAGACCAAGTGGATCGTCCTGGCCGGTGCGCTCGTGGGCTTCGGCTTCATCACGAAGATGATGCAGGCGTTCCTCATCATCCCGGTCATGGCCGTCGTGTACCTGCTGGCCGCACCGACGGGATGGTGGCGGCGGGTGTGGCAGGTCGTCGTCATGGGCCTGACCACACTCGTGGCAGCGGGCTGGTGGGTGGCCGCCGTCGCCCTCACACCTGCAGCCGACCGGCCCTACGTCGGGGGCTCACAGAACAACAGCATCCTCAACCTCATCTTCGGCTACAACGGCTTCGGACGTCTCACCGGTAACGAGTCCGGGAGCGTGGGGGGTGGTCGGGTCGCCGGGAGCATGTGGGGTCCCACCGGGTTGACCCGGCTCTTCAACAGCGAATTCGGGAACATGATGTCGTGGCTGCTGCCCGGCGCGCTGCTCATGGGCGCCGTGCTCCTCGCCGTCACCATCCGGGCTCGTCGCACCGACCGCGAGCGTGCCGCGCTCCTGTTGTGGGGCGGATCGCTCGTGTGCACCGGCCTCGTGATCAGCCTGGCGCAGGGCATCATCCACCCCTACTACACGGTCGCCCTGGCGGCTCCGCTCGGTGGCCTCGTCGGGATCGCCACCATGGGTCTGTGGCAGCGCCGCGGGAGCTGGGTCGGGAGGGCCGGCCTCGCCGCCGGCCTCGCCGCCACGGTGGTCTGGAGCTACCTGCTCCTCGGGCGCACGACGGACTGGTTTCCCGCCCTGCGTCCCGTCGTCGCCGTGGTGGGATCGCTCGGTGTCATCGCCATCCTCGCCCTCCCGTTGCTCCGATCGGCGCCGAAGCTGGCGATCGGCCTCGTCGCCGCGCTCGGCCTCGGTGCCGCCCTCGCCGCGCCGCTCTTCTCGACGGTCGCCACGGCGACCACCCCGCACAACGGGGCCATCCCGTCCGTCACGCCGACCCCAGCCGGCGGCCAGGGTGGACCCGGCGGCGGATTCCCCGGGGGCGGCCCCGCCGGCGGATTTCGGCGTGCCTTCGGCGGCGGCTTCCCCGGCGGCGGCTTCCCCGGCGCGGGCACCGGTACCGGGACGGGCGGCTTCCCCGGCGGCAGCTTCCCCGGCGCGGGCACCGGTACGGGGACCGGCGGCTTCCCCGGCGGCGCAGCCCCCTCGTTCGGTGGCGCCGGCGGCGCGCGCCGTGCCTTCGGCGGAGGCGGTGGTGCCGGCGGCGGCTTCCTGAGCTCGAGTCAGTCCAACCCCGCGCTCAACAAGCTGCTCCAGGCGGACGCCGGCCGCTACACCTGGGCCGCCGCCACGGTGAACTCGAACAACGCCGCCGGCTACCAGCTCGGGAGCGGCGAGCCGGTGATGGCCATCGGCGGGTTCAACGGGACGGACCCCGCGCCGACGCTGGCCCAGTTCGAGCAGTACGTGTCGGAGGGCAAGATCCACTACTTCATCGCCGGCTCGGGCGGCTTCGGCGGCGCCCGCCTCGGCGGCTTTGGCGGCACCAGCGACGACGCCTCGGAGATCACCTCGTGGGTCGAGTCGCACTACACCGCAGAGACCGTGGGCGGGGTGACCGTCTACGACCTCTCGTCCTGAGCGGCGGCCGGCGCGGGTCGCACCTCAGAGCAGCTCGCGGTAGCGCTCCAGCGTCGCGGTGTCGAAGGCGACGAACCGGATCAACGTGACGTCGGTGTCCGCCGCGCGGACGGTTGTCACGGCGACCTCGGCGGCCTGCCCCGGCGGGTAGCCGAACACCCCGGTCGAGATGGCGGGGAAGGCGACCGAGCGCGCGCCCACCTCGTCGGCGAGGGCCAGGACGCTGCGGTAGCACGAGGCGAGCGTCACCGGCTCGCCCGCGGCGCCACCCTCCCAGACAGGGCCGACGGTGTGGATGATGAAGCGTGCCGGCAGGCCGAACCCGTCGGTGACAACGGCCCGGCCGGGCGGGCAGCCGCCGATGGCCCGGCAGGCGGCCTGCAGCATCTCGGCTCCCGCGGCGCGATGGATGGCGCCGTCGACCCCGCCTCCGCCGCGCAGGTGCCGGTTGGCGGCGTTGACGACCGCATCGACCCGTTCGGTGGTGATATCGCCGAGGGCGACCTCGAGCCGCGGGGCCACGCGGCCTACCCCGCCGTGGTGGTCGTGGTCGCGCCCGAGGTCGACGCGGGAACCAGCTTGAGCAACGACACCGATTTTCCCGGTGCCGTCCTGCTCGTGTTCTCGCCCCAGTTCGTGAAGACGACGGTGCCGTGAATGGCCGTCGAGCCGCCGGTCCGACCCGGGTTGGTCACCTCTTCGACCGGCACGGGTGTGCCGCTGGCCGGGACGTAGAGGACCACGGGCACCTTGCTGCCGCTCTGCGTGCTCACGGAGCCGCGCACCGCCACGACGTGCTCGCCGTGGACCGTGCTCGCGGCGCCGTAGCTGTAGGGGCCGCTCATCTGCAGCTCGGTCGTGACCTGCGAGTTGAGGAGCCCACTGACGAGCTCGGCGAGGGCGCTGTTCGAGGTCGGGAAGGAGAGCCAGCTGCCGGCGTACTTCTTGGACAGTGCGCCCGAGAGGCCGATCACGTTCTGGAGCGCGGTGGCGTTGCCCTTCACGTATCCAGTGGTTCCGACCACCAAGGCGGTCACGTGCTCGGCGAGCGATCCCTTCTTCACCGTCAGCGTCTGCGCGCCGGAGGTGGCACCGGTGTCGCCGTCGACCTCGATGGAGACCCCGCTCTGTGTGGCCGAGGAGGCGAAGTGCACGCCCTGGGTGCCGACCGCCTTGATGACGGCCTGGTACTCGGCCTGGGCGTTCGGCGACGTCGCTGCTCCGGCGGTGGGCGGGAGCGCGGCCAGGGCGGCCAGGGCGGCGATGCCTCCTGCGGCGACCGCGGCGCTGCGGAGGTGGATGGGGCGCGTGGGACGCATGGAGCGCATGACCTTCACTCTCTGGGGTCGCCGGGCCGGGGCCGCGGGCGCCCGCTGGGATCGGTGGAGGGGACATTTTCGCACGACCCCGGTCCGGTCCGCGGTCGGGGCGCGCGGGCCCGTCAGGCGGTGCTGATCCGACCGATGGAGATGGTGGCCTGCGGAGCCTCCGGTCGCACGATCTCCCCCCACTTCGAATAGACGATGTGCTCGGCTGCCGTGGCCCTCCCCTGGGCGTCCAACGAGTCCTCCTCGACCGGGACGTGGGCCCCTTGGGCGCGCACGTAGAGGACCACGTGGAGCGAGGTCTTGGTGCCCAAGGCCTGCGTGCCCTCGATGGCGTCGACCGGGGCGCCGCCGATGGTGCGGGGCCGCCCGAGTGAGAACGGCCCCTTGAGCGCCAGCTCCTTGGCGAGGTCCTGCGACCGGACACCTGCGACGACCTGGGAGAACGCTGCGTCGTCGGTCGAGAACTCGATCCACTGGCCCGCGGCGGCGTTCGCCTCGGTCGCGCTCAGGCCGGCCAGGTTCTCGAGCCCACCCACGTTGCCCCTGACGTAGGTGATGCCGCCGATCACGTCGATCGTGGCGCTGTCGTCCAGGGACCCCTTCCCCGTCAGGACGGTCTGGGTCCCCGAGGCCGGGCCGGCGTCACCGGTCTCGCGGAGCGTGACCTTCGACTGGGTCGACGACGACGTGTAGTGGACCGACCACGAGCGAGTGGTGGCGATCGCCTCCCGGTACAACGTCGACGCGCTGGGCGTGGACGCGGCCGCCGCCGCACTCTGGAGCGCTGCGGCCAGGGATCCGGCCAGCACGCAGCCGACCAGCACGATGCCGGCCAGCGCAGCGCCGGTCACCTGCCTTCCCTCGAGCACCGCAGCTCTCCCTTTCTGCCCGAATCCCGCCGGCGCCCGTCAGCTTCGCACGCGGCCGGTGCAGCGGTCCGTCAGGCCCGGGCCTGTGCGCGTCCGGGAGATCCCGGCAGGGGAGCAACCGTTCTCCTGCGGTACGCGGCCCCGTCCGGAGGGTCCGCGGCCTACGAACACACGTTCGTTATGATTCGGAACCGGCAGCGCCGGCGGGTCCGTCACACCCCCGCCGTAGGGTCACCGCACAGCACCGGCCGAGGCCGGCACAGGGTCGCAGAGCACACACGAAGGAGAGACAGATGGCCGAATCGGAACGGGAGAAGGCGCTGGACGCCGCGCTGGGCCAGATCGAGAAGCAATTCGGCAAGGGCTCCGTCATGCGCATGGGCGACAACCTCTCCATGAACATCGAGTCGATCCCCACCGGCGCGCTCTCCCTCGACCTCGCGCTGGGTATCGGCGGGCTCCCCCGGGGTCGCATCGTCGAGATCTACGGGCCCGAGTCGTCGGGCAAGTCGACCCTGGCCATGCACGCGGTGGCCGAGGCACAGCGCAACGGCGGCATCTGCGCCTACATCGACGCCGAGCACGCCATGGACCCGGTCTACGCGCGGGCCATCGGGGTCAACGTCGACGACCTCCTCATCTCGCAGCCCGACACCGGCGAGCAGGCACTCGAGATCGCCGACATGCTCATCCGCTCCGGGGCGCTCGACGTCCTGGTCGTCGACTCGGTGGCGGCCCTGACGCCACGGGCCGAGATCGAGGGCGAAATGGGGGACACCCACGTCGGCCTCCAGGCGCGCCTCATGTCGCAGGCCCTGCGCAAGCTGACGGGCACGCTGTCCAAGTCCAGCACCATCGCCATCTTCATCAACCAGCTGCGGGAGAAGATCGGCGTGATGTACGGATCGCCCGAGGTCACCCCCGGTGGCCGCGCGTTGAAGTTCTACGCCTCCATCCGTCTGGACATCCGCCGGATCGAGGCGATCAAGGACGGGGCCGACGTGGTCGGCAACCGGACCAGGGTGAAGGTCGTCAAGAACAAGTGCTCGTCGCCGTTCAAGCAGGCCGAGTTCGACATCATGTACGGCAGGGGGATCAGCCGCGAGGGATCGATCCTCGACGTCGCGGTCGAGCTCGGGTTCGTCAAGAAGTCGGGTGCCTGGTTCACCTACGAAGGGGAGCAGCTCGGACAGGGCCGGGAGAACGTGAAGACGTTCCTCTCGGAGAACCCGCAGCTGATGGCGGAGATCAATGACCGGGTGCGCGAGTGCCTGGCCCCCAAGGACCCCGAGGACGCCATCTCCGACGAGCTCGCCGTCGACCCCGACGACCTGCCGATCACGCTCGACTCCTAGCTGTACCCCGCCCCTCACGGCACCGAAGCCTCCGGGCCGTCCCCGCCACTCCCACGGGCGACCGGTCCGGAGCGCTTCGCGTCCCGGGATCGGGAGGTGCGAGAGCAGCGGCCACAATGGTGTGATGCCGACCAGAGAATGGAAACAGCGGGCCTACCGCGTCATGGATCGCTTCGTCCCCACGGTTCCCTTCCGTTACCTGCCGCCCAAGCAGTCGGTGCGCATGGCGTTCAACGTGGTCCTCGACCGCGAGCCCGACCCCGTCGGTGGCCCCGACTACACGCGCCGGCTGGCGGAGGGGGAGCTGACCCGGCGAGCCGTGGCCGAGGCGCTCGCCCATTCGGAGGAGTTCCGTCGCCGCGTGCCCATCCGCGACGTGCTGCTGTCCATGCACGTCAGCCGCAGCGAGTTCGTGGCGGGACTGCCGCGTGCCGCCCGCATCCTCGACCTCGGGGGAACCCATCAGGGCCTGCCCGACGGCGCCCTGGTGCACCTGGACTATCCCTACCCCTTCGAGCGCCTGGTCGTCGTCGACCTCCCGGTCGAGGATCGTCACGAGATCTACCAAGGTGGCTCCACCGGTGCGCCGGTCCGCTCCGAGCTCGGGCCGGTCGAGTTCGCGTTCCACTCCATGGTGGACCTGAGCCCCTACCAGGACGGTTCCTTCGACCTCGTCTACAGCGGCCAGTCCATTGAGCACGTCACCGAGGCCGACGGGGACGCCGTGGCGCGCGAGGCGTTCCGGGTCCTGGCCCCGGGCGGATTCTTCTGCCTGGACACGCCGAACGGCCCCGTCTGGCGCCTGCGCTCGGATGCGCTGATGAACGAGGACCACGAGATCGAGTACTCGGCGGGGCAGCTGGTGGCCAAGCTCGAACGGGCGGGCTTCGAGGTCACGGAGTGCAAGGGCCTCAACCTGATGCGCCGCGGCGTCGAGGCCGGGGTGTTCGACGAGGCCGAGGCCAGCGCCCACCCGGGTGTGTTCGCCGCCGCGGAGGACTGCCTGCTGCTCGCCGTCGTGGCGCGTAAGCCTGTTGGAGAGGTGCGGGCCGGCTCGGCCTAAGGAGTCGTCGTCGCGATGATGGAGTTGGGCACCAGCTCCACCCACGTTCGGCCCGGCGCCATGGGGATGGGGTTGCCTGCGGCGTCCAGGTACTGCGTGGGTGACCCGAGCGTCGTGCGGTGCCATGTGGCGGGGATGGCGACGCCGTTGCGGAAGACCGTGGCGGTCCCGCTGGCGTCGGGGTAGAGGTCGGCCTGGACCTCGAGGCCGCCCTCGGAGTTCTCCGCCCAGGGCCCGTAGCTGATCTGCACGTACTGCACCACGACGTTGGCGGCCGCGTTCTGGACACCGTTGGCCAGCATGTCGGGCGTCAGGTAGTTGTAGTAGCGCTGGAACGTGTTGGTCGTGGCGTTCCACTTCCACGTCACGTTCGAGGTGCCCGAGAAGTCGATGTGGACGAGCGAGACGGGTGTGCCCCCCGCCGGGGGTGCCGCCGTGTAGGTGAACAGCGGCTGGGGCGGCGTCGTCATGGTCGGGTGCGTCCCGTAGACGATGGCGGTCGAGGTGTAGTCCGAGTCGGGGGCCACACGGCCGGCAGGGTGGATCATCAGCGACTGGCTGTCGCCGATGTCGACGTTGACGAGCGGGGAGGCTTCGATGTTGGCGATGACGGGGTCGATGCCGCCCACGTGGGCGATGAGCGGGTTGCCCAGCTGGCCGAGGATCCCGATGTCGATGTTGCGGGCCGAGCGGACCGGGCCGATCAGCGCCGCGTTCTGGCACTGGAACACGGCGGCGAAGCGGGTGATGCCACCCTCGACGGGCTCCTCGAAGACGATGTCGGCCTTGTCCAACCCCGACTGGGGGCGCCCGGCGGGGTAGTTGTCGATCTTGACGGCCATGGCGGGCCGCTGGGGGACCGAGCCACCCGGAGCGGGCAACCCGGTGAGCGGACAGGCCGGCGCCGGCGCGGTCGACGACGTCGTCGTGGTGGGCTTGGGCTTGGGTGCTGCGTCCTTGTGCGCGGGGGGCGAGCTGCAGGCGCTCAGCACCAGGCCGGCGAGACCGGCGGCCAGCACGCTCCAGGCGAGCGGACGGCGCGCCCGGGTGCGGTGTTCGTCGGAGTTCGCCATCTCTGCGTGTCGATCGTAGGGGGGTGGCACCCGCGAGTGGTGGCATACCGCGCCACCGCCGGCGCGCTGCGCCGCTCAGGCGGACGCGGTGCCGGCGGCGGAGCCCGCCGCGGCGGCAGCCCCGGTGTAGACCTCGGTCCAGTTGCCGCCCGAGCTGCCGTAGGAGGTGGCAGGTCCCAACCCGAAGCGGCCGTAGACGTTCTCCATGGCCCGGCGGACCACGTCCGTGATGCCCGGGAAGGGGCCCGGGATGACGAGGGAGGGGATGCCACCGGTCGTCGAGAGCATGGAGACGAAGCTCGCCGAGCCGCTGGCCAGCACGCCGCCTCCGTTGCCCGGGGCGGTGTAGTAGGTGATGTCGGACCAGTTGGACTGCCCCGGGACCGGTGAGTGGGCCAGCACGTCGACGTTGCGCGGGCCCGGCATGGCCGGGACGTAGCGGTCGTACTCCCCGAGGATCATGTTGGGGAACTTCTGCCCGTCGGTGAGGTTGCAGCCGTCGTAGAACCACGACGACGCGTCGGTGACCACCATGTCGGCCTTGGCGTGCACCGACTGGTACATGGAGCCGATGAGCGTCGACTCGGGCTGGTCGACCGGCGCCTGGTCCCAGTTGACCGTCGTCAGCTCCGGCTGCTGGAGCGCGAGCGGGTCCTCGGACGCGTCCTTGTAGCAGACCTCGAGGCGGTTGGGCCCGACGGAGCTCGGTTCCATGCGGATCTGCCGGTAGCACGCGTTCGCGCCGAGGAAGGCCAGGTTGACACCGTTCGCGTTCGCCTCGGCGGCGGCCACGCGCATGGGCTGGGACCAGTACTCGTCGTGACCCAGGCTGAAGAGGCAGCGGTGGTTGGCCAGCAGCTGTGGCTGCGCATGCAGGTCAACGTCGGTCCAGTAGGTCAGGTCGAGCCCGAGGCTCTCGAGATGGAACAGGAGGGGCAACTCGTTGCCGACGAAGTCCGCCGCGCCCGACGCCCAGGTCTGGGGGTAGGGGCGGTCGAACGAGACGATGCGGGCTCGGTCGGCAAAGTCCTGGCCCCCGGAGGCCGTCTTCCCGTAGTACAGGCTGTAGTCGCCCCACAGGTTGTAGGCCTGCCAGGTGGTGACGCTGTTCTGCAGCACGTAGGCCGCGGTCGAGGCGTCGTCGCGGATCGTGAGCGGGACGAACTGCTCCTCGCCCCCGCTCCCGACGAGCTTGAGGAGGTAGCAGCCCGGGAGCCACTCCTTCGTGATGCTGATCGTCGTGGTGGGCGCCCACGGGCAGGTGACCGTGCCCGTGCCGGGCGTGACCACGGGGGCGGGTTGGGCCCGCGCGGCGACGAAGTCGCTCTGCCAGATGAGCCGGCCTCCCAGACCCTGGTAGTAGCCCATGCGGTACGCCTGCACCTGCACGGCGCGTGCTCTGGTGTTGACGAAGAGCGCGACGTCGTCACCCGGCACCGCACTCACCTGACTGGCGAACCCCTCGAGTGCATGGTCGGGCTGGACGAAGTTGCAGATCCAGTCGAGCGTGCCGGGCTTGGCGTTCTCGGCGACCAGCCACGGCGCGGTCGGCACCATGACCCCGCTGGGCAGTTCGGTGTCGACCACCGCTGGGCCGGCTTCGTGCGCGTGGCGGCGGGCCCGGGCCGGCACGCGGTCCTTCGCCTTGGTGTCGGCGAGGCGTGTTCCGGCCAGCCCGACGGCGCCCAGCGCGGAGAACTGCAGGAAGCGCCGCCGGTCCAAGCGGCGGCGCTCGGAAGGGTCAGGCGACGGCGCGGAGTCGGAGCCGCCGTCCGCGGGAGGGGGCTGCACGCGTACGAGTGTACCGAACAGCCCCTGTTGCACCCGTATCGGGACCCGTCACCGGGTACCCGCGGCACCACCTACCATTCCGGGGTGAGTTGGGCCCGCTCCCTCCCCGGACCGCTGCGTAGGCCGCTGTCCCGGCTCGTACACGCGGCCTGGGACGGCGCCGCCGAGCTCGGGGCGATCGGGCCGGACGATCCCTGGGGCCGACGCTTCGGCCAGATGGGCCGGGGGGCGTGCCTGCTCTTCCCCCAGGGCGCCATCTACAACGAGCACCTCATCCACATCGGCGCCCAGACGATCGTCGGCCCCGGCGCGTCCATTTCGGCGGGGATGGCTCCGGGCCAGGAGATGCCGACGAATCCGGTGGTGTCGATCGGCAGCCGCTGCCTCATCGGCCGCGGATCGCACATCGTCGGCCACTGGGAGATCGTCATCGGCGACGACATCCAGACGGGCCCCTACGTCTACATCACCGATCAGAACCACAGCTACGAGGACCCCGTCGAGCCGATCGGGCGGCAGTGGCCGACCGAGGCTGCGGTGCGCATCGGGTCGGGCAGCTGGCTCGGCGCCAACGCCGTGATCCTCCCGGGCGCACAAATCGGCGAGCACGTCGTCGTGGCGGCAGGCGCGGTCGTGCGCGGGACGGTCCCGGACCGCTGCGTGGTGGCCGGTGTGCCGGCTCGCATCGTGCGCCGCTGGGTCGAAGGGTCCAGATGGGTGGACGAGAAGGACGCGGCGCTCCCATGAGCACGCCGCCAGGCGCGCCGGCGCCGCACCTGGTGTCGGTGAGCGGCCAGGACGGGCCGGGCATCGCGGAGCGGGTGTTCGCCGCACTGGCCGAGCGGGGCGTGGACGTGGAGGACGTGGAGCAGGTGCGCGTGCACGGGAGGCTGCTGCTGTGCATGGAGGTGGCGATGCTGCCGGGCGAGGTGGACGGAACGCGCGCCGCGTTGACGCGCCGCCTGGACGCCTCCGGCGTCGAGGTCACCGTCGATCCGCTCATCGAAGCGGAAGTGGGCAGTGCGACCGAGCGGCACCTCGTGACGGTGCTCGCACCCGACATCGACGCCGCCACGCTCGAGGGCGTGGCGGGCCGCATCGCGCGGTGCGGGGGCAACATCGAGCGGATCGTCCGCCTCTCGGTGTACCCGGTGCACAGCTACGAGCTGTCCGTGGCCGGCGCCGACCTCGACGGTCTGCGGCGCGCCCTGGCCCAGGAGGCCGCACGCCGCCAGGTCGACATCGCGGTTCAGGTTGCCGGGTTGCACCGCCGGGCCAAGCACCTGATCGTGATGGATGCCGACTCCACGTTGCTCCAGGACGAGGTCGTGGACCTGCTCGCCGAACGCCGCGGCTGCGGCCCGCAGGTGGCGGCGGTGACCGAGGCCGCCATGGCGGGCGAGGTGGACTTCGAGGAGGCACTGCGGCGCCGGGTGCGGCTGCTGGCCGGGCTGACGGAGGCGGACCTCCGGGCTGTGCGCGACGGCATCCTCCTCGCGCCGGGGGCGCGCACGCTCGTGCGGACCCTCAAACGCCTCGGCTACGAGCTCGCCGTGGTGAGCGGCGGCTTCACACAGGTGATTCGGCCTCTGGCCGACGAGCTGGGCATCGACCACCTGGCGGCCAACGTCCTGGTCGTCGAGCGCGGTGTCCTCACGGGCGAGCTCGACGGGGCGATCGTGGACCGGGCGGGCAAGGCGGCCGCGCTGGTCCGCTTCGCCGATGCGGCGGGTGTCCCGCTGGCCCGGACCATCGCGGTGGGCGACGGGGCCAACGACATCGACATGCTGGCCACGGCGGGGCTCGGCATCGCCTTCAACGCCAAGCCGGTCGTGCGCCGGGCGGCCGACACGGCGCTCAGTGTCCCCTATCTCGACGCGATCCTCTTCCTCCTCGGCATCTCGCGCCGCGAGGTGGAACTGGCCGACCGCCTCGAGCCGGAGGTGGCGCGGTGACCGTGCAGGCCCAGGGCGAGCAGGGGAGGCTGGCGCACAACCGCGGCGACCGCCCGCTGCTGCGGGGCTGGCTGCACGTCGCCGCCTTTGCCGCGTGGCTGATCGGCGGGCCCTTCCTCATCGTCGCCGGGCCGGACGCCTGGGCCAAGGCGGCGCTGTCCATCTACGTGGCGGGCATGCTCGTGATGTTCGGGACCAGCGCCGCCTTCCACCGGTTGCGGTGGTCGGCGCCGGCGTGGCGCCGCATGCGCCGGGCCGACCACAGCGCCATCTTCGTGGGCATCGCCGGGACGTCCACCGCGGTGGCGGGGCTCGCGCTCGCCGGATGGGCCCGGGTGCTCGTGCTCACCATGGTCTGGGCGGGGGCGGCGGTCGGGGTCGCGCTGCGCCAGGTCTGGCTCGACGCGCCGCAGTGGGTCGTCGCGATCCCCTACGTCGTGGTGGGCTGGTGCCCGGTCATCGTGGCGCCCCAGTTGGTGCGCGGCCTCGGCTGGGCGGGCTTCTGGCTCATGCTCGCCGGGGGGTTGGCCTACACGGTGGGGGCGCTCGTGTACGCCCGCAAGTGGCCTGACCCGTGGCCGGGCGTCTTCGGCTTCCACGAGGTGTTCCATGCCTGCACGCTCGTCGGCGCGGGGCTCTTCGCCTACCTGGTCGCCTTCGTCGCCCTGCCGCGTTACTAGAGGCGTCGGCGCGCCTCAGGCGATCACGCCGTCGGCGCGGAGCCCCGCCAGCTCATCGGGCCCGAGCCCGAGCTCCGCCGCCAGCACGGCGTCGGTGTGCTCACCCAGCCACGGCACCCGGGCCTCCGGTCCCTCCGCGACATCGGCGAACTTCACCGGGAACCCGGGGATCAGCACGGGTGCCTCGACGCCGTCGGTGCGCGGGTGCTCGACGAGCATGTGGCGGCCGGCCAGGTGCGGATCGGCCACCACCTCGGCGTCGGTGGCCACCGGTCCGGCCACCAGACCGGCGGCGTTCAGGGCGTCACAGGCCTCGCGCTTGGTCCTGGCCGCCGCCCAGGACTCCACGGCGGGGCGGATGTCGCTGTCCAAGTGGTCCAGCCAGCCCTGCGGCGTGGCGAAGCGGGGGTCGTCGGCCCACTCGGGGCGACGGATGGCGCGGGCGAGGTCGGGCCACTGGTGCGCCCGCAGCACCTGCAGCATGAACCAGCCGTCGGCGGCCCGGAAGCCGTGCAAGATACCGGGCCACGGCGTGCCCATGGGCATGCCCATGGACCAGAAGTTGGGCACCACGTCGAGCACGGCCACCATCGCGTCGAGCATGGCGAGGTCGACGCGCTGCGTGCGGCCGGTCCGGTCGCGCTGACGCAGGGCGGCGAGCGTGCCGATGACGGCGAACAGCGCGGTGACGATGTCGCCCAGTCCGCCCATGGGCGAGCCGATCGGCGGCTGGCCCTCCGGGCGCTTGAACTCGTAGGCGCCGCTCATCGCCTCGACGATGGAGGCGAGGGCGGGCCAGCCGTCGTAGGGCGAGGCCGGGGTCCCGGCCGGCACGGGGCGCCCGAAGCCCGAGATCGACACGTAGACGACGGTGTCGTGCACGGCCACGATGTCGTCGTACGCCACGCCGAGGCGCTCGGCGGCGCCGGCCCGGAAGTTCTCGGCCACGACGTCGAAGTGCGGCGCCAGGCGCAGGACGAGGTCGCGCCCCGCCGGCTGCTTGAGGTCGACCACGATCGAGCGCTTCGAGAGGTTGTTGCGCAGGAACGTGGCGCCGACGCTCCGCCCGGTGGGATCCGTCATGGCGGGCGAAGCGGTGCGCCCGAGGTCACCGGTGCCCGGGGCCTCCACCTTGACCACCTCCGCGCCGAGACGGCCGAGCAACTGGGTGGCGTAGGGCAGCGCCTGCATCTGCTCGAGGGCCAAGATGCGCACCCCGGTGAGGGGCTTGCCCCATTGCGCCGCCTCCGGGTTGACGACCTCGCCCAGCCTCACGTGATGTCGAGGCCCAGCATGGCGATCGCATTGCCCCGCATGATCTTGTACACGTCGTCGTCGGAGAGCTGCCGGACCATCTGCTCGGCCACCGCCCGGGTGTCGGGCCAGGTCGAGTCGGTGTGGGGGTAGTCCGTCTCGAAGGTGATGCGGTCGGCACCGATGACGCCGAGCGAGTCGAGCCCGTGCTGGTCGCGGAAGAAGCAGCCGTAGACCTGGCGGTGGAAGTAGGTGGACGGGGGTTCGGGGACGATGTCCTTCACGCCGCCCCAGGCCCGGTGCTCGCGCCACACGTCGTCGGCGCGCTCGAGGATGTAGGGCAGCCAGCCGATCTGCCCCTCCGAGTACGCCAGGACCAGGCGGGGGAAGCGGATCAGGACGCCCGAGAACAGGAAGTCGGTCAGCGATGCCATGGCGTTGCCGAAGCTCAGCGTCGCCGTGACGGCGACGGGCGCGTCGCCGGAGGTGGCCGGCATCTTCGACGACGACCCGATGTGCATGCACACCACGGTCCCGGTCTCCTCGCAGGCGGCGAAGAAAGGGTCCCAGTAGCCGCCGTGGATGCTGGGCAGTCCGAGGTGCGGCGGGATCTCGCTGAAGCACACGGCCCGCACACCCCGTGCCGCGTTGCGCCGCACCTCGGCGGCGGCCTTCTCGACGTCCCAGAGGGGGATGATGCACAGCGGGAGCAGCGCGCCGCCGCTGTCCGCGCACCACTCCTCGACCATGAAGTCGTTGTAGGCGACGACACAGGCCTCGCCCAGCTCCTTGTCCTTCGCTTCGAGGAAGGTCTGGCCGCAGAAGCGGGGGAAGGTCGGGAAGCACAACGACGCCTCGACCCAGTTCGCCTCGTTGTCGGCGATCCGGGCCTTCGGCTCGTAGCAGCCGGGCCGCATCTCCTCGTAGGTGATGGGCGACATCGTCATGTCGTCGCGGTCGAAGCCGACGGCGGCGACGTGGCGCTTGTTGATGTAGACGAGGTCCTCGTAGACCCAGCAGTCCGCCCGGGGCCCGTCGGGGTCGAAGGTCTGGCGGTAGGAGCCGCCGCCGATGTGCTCCATCTCCCCGATGCCGCGTCGCTCGGCCTTGGGGCCCCGGTCACGGAAGCGCGCCGGCAGCCAGGTGTCCCACAGGTGCGGCGGTTCGACGATGTGGTCGTCGACGCTGATGATCCTGGGGAGCGGTGTGGTGCTCCCGAGCCGGGGGGTGGTCTCGTCGATGAGGTTGGTCATGGTTGCTCCAGTGTGGCCGCAAAGGGGACGAGGGGCGCCAACGACTCGAGCTCGCCCCGCATGGACGGGAGGTCGCCGGCCCGGATGCGCAGCACGACCTCGGTGACGCCCAGCCGGGCGTAGTGCTCGAGCTTGCCCGCATCCGCGATGGTGCCGAAGGGGACGATGTCCAGGGCGGCCGGGTCACGCCCGGCCTCCTCGGCGAGCGCACGCAGCCGAGGGATCGCCTCGCGCAGCCCCCGGCCGCCGATGGGGACCCAGCCGTCGGCTGAGTCCGCCACCGCCGAGAGCACGGCGTCGCCGGCGCCACCGCCGATGAGCACGCGCACGCGCGGCTGCTGTCGCGGCTTGGGCCAGGACCAGGTGGGATCGAAGTCGACGAACTCGCCGTGGTACTCGGCCTGCTCGCACGACCAGATGGCCTCCATGGCGGCCAGGTGCTCGCGCACCACGGCGTGGCGGCGCGCGAACTCGACGCCGTGGTCCTCGGCCTCGGCGCGGTTCCACCCGAAGCCCACACCGAGCGTGACGCGCCCACCGGAGAGGTGGTCGAGTGTGGCGACCTGCTTGGCCAGGACGATGGGGTCGTGCTGGGCCACCAGCAAGATGCCGGTCCCGAGCCCGATGCGGGCGGTCACGGCGGCGGCGGTGGCCAGGGCGACCAGCGGGTCGAGGCAGCGCTTGTAGTCGTCGAGCCGCACGCCCTCGACGAGAGCGGGCGGGACGTCCTCCCGTACGGGCAGGTGCGTGTGCTCGGGCAGGTAGAGCGAGTCGAACCCCAAGCCCTCGACCGCCATGGCGAGCGCCGCGGGCGGGGCATCGAGGTCGGTGAGGGCGGCGGTGATGCCCAGACGCACGGTCAGGGCCGGTCCTCGGACCTGGCCGCGAATTCGGCCAGGGTCCCGCCGCCGACCGCCGTGCCGAGCAGCGACGCGAAGGCGGCCTGCTCGCGCCGGTTGGCCTCCGCCACCGCGTCGCGGCGGGCCGCTCGCATGAGCGACGTGATGGCACGGGTGGCGCTACGGGGATGGGCGGCGATCCGCCCGGCCAGCGCGACCGTCTCGTCGAGGACCGTTCCCGCCGCGCACACCTGCAGTGCCAGGCCGAGACCGACCAGGTCCTCGGCAGCGACCCAGTCCGACGTCAGCAGGATCCGTGCCGCCTGCTGCCACCCCATGGCGGCGGGAAACAGGACACTGCTGGCCGCTTCGGCCGGCACCCCCAACTCGGCGAAAGGTACGCGCAGGCGCGCGCCGGCCTCGACCAGGACGAGGTCGCAATGGGCCAGCATCGTGAAGCCCAGCCCCACGGCCACCCCGTTGACCGCGGCGAGCAGTGGCACGGAGATGTCGTCGATGGCGTCGAGGAAGTCCGTGAACCCGCGCCCGGAGCCCTCCACGGCGGTGCCGGAGGCGATGGCGGCCATTTCGGCCAGGTCCTGGCCCGAGGTGAAGGCGCTGCCGCGCCCGGTCAGGACGACCGCGCCGACCGCCTCGTCGGCGTCCGCATCGCGCAGCGCGGCGGTGACCTCCCGGTACATCGCGGTGTCGAACGCGTTGCGCACCTCGGGCCGGTTGAAGGCCACGACGCGCACGCCCTCGGCGGCGTCCGCGGTCTCGACCCGGCTCACACCCCGGTGGCGTCGACGGTGCTCACGCGCCCTCCTCCGTCCACCTCGGCATGCCGGCCTCCCTTGACGGCACGACCCTACCCAGGCCCGGACGCACGGTCGCCCCGGCACGACGGCCCCGCGAGGTCGCCCTCGGACCCGAAGACGTCGTGGACCAGCCCACATCCTGGACAGGTGTTCGGACTAACGTCTGAATCCATGACCGAGCGCCACGACTACTCCGGCGGGTCGACCCGGGCTTCGACTACGAGGACCTCTCCAAGGAGGCCCTGGTCAGGCTGGTGCGCGAGTACGGGCTCATCGTCCACCTCCTCGACCGGTCCATCCCGGATGACGACGGCGGCCACCTTCGCCTTCCCCGACATGAAGGACGGCACGCCCCACGTGCCGGTGGCGCCGGAGGCATGAGGGTGTTCGACCCTCTGGAGGCGGCCGCGCCCGAGAGTCCAGAGCAGCCGGAGCGCCGCCGCCTCTCCGAGCGCCAGGCCGAAGTGATGGAGCGCCTGGTGGCCGCGGCGGCCGAGGAGGCCGAGGAACGGCGGTATGCGGACATCTCTGTGCGCACCATCGCCAAGCGGGCGGGTGTGGCGCCGGCCACCGCCTACACCTACTTCTCGGGCAAGGACCACCTGCTGGCAGAGGTGCTGTGGCGGTGCACGCAGTCCTCGCCCCAGCTCGTCGACCTCAGTCTGTCGCTTCCCGAGCGCGTGGCCGACACCGCCGGCTCCATGGGGTTCGGCTCCATGGGGTTGCCGGCGGTCGCCGCCTGCACGACCGCGCTCCTCGGTGACGGTCCCGACGTCACGCGCGTGCGGGCGCGTCTCGGTGCCGAGATCGGCCGCCGCCTGGCGGCCGCGTTGGGCAGGGGCGCCGACCCTGCGGTCCTCGGGGTGCTCCAGGTCACCTACACCGGCGCCCTCCTCAGCGCGGGCATGGGCCACCTGTCGTTCGACGCGGTGCCCGTGCTCATGGGCGAGGCGACCGCGCTCATGACGATGCGCACACCGTGACGACCGTCGGGCCGTTGGCCTACAGCCCCTACGACTACGCCATCCACGAGGACCCGTACCCGACCTACGCCCGCCTGCGCGCGGAGGCGCCGGTGTTCTACAACGAGGAGCTCGACTTCTTCGCGTACGCGCGCCACGCCGACGTCCTGGCCGCCTTCCGCGACGTCGACCACTACTCGAACGCCTACGGCGTCAGCCTCGACCCGGCCGCCTTCGGCCCCGACGCCCACCGCGCCGCGTCGTTCCTGGCCATGGACCCGCCGCGCCACACGCGCCTGCGCTCCATCGTGGGCAAGAGCTTCACGCCGCGCCGGGTGGCGGCCATGGAGGAGGGCATCTCGAAGCTGGCCGTCGCGCATCTCGAACAGGCGCTCCAGGCGGGCTCGTTCGACTTCATCTCGGACTTCGCCGGGCTCCTCCCCATGGACGTGATCTCCGAGCTGGTCGGCGTCCCGCCGTCGGACCGCGCCGAGGTGCGGCGCCTGGCGGACCTCATCGTGCACCGCGAGGAAGGGATGAACGACATCCCGGCCGAGGGCCTGGAGGCCGCGCTCACCCTGGCCGCCTATTACGCCGACATGGTGGCCGACCGCCGGCGTCACGAGCGCGACGACCTGACCTGGTCGCTGATGGAGGTCGAGATCGACGGTGACCGCCTCAGTGACGACGAGGTGATCGGGTTCCTGTTCTTGCTGGTGGTGGCCGGGAACGAGACGACGACCAAGTTGCTGGGGAACGCCTGGTACTGGGGGTGGCTCAATCCGGACCAGCTGGCCAAGCCGATGGCCGACTCGGCCCGGGTGCCCGACTGGGTGGAGGAGACGCTGCGCTACGACACCTCGACGCAGATGCTGGTCCGGGTGACGAGCCAACCGGTGTGCGTCCAGGGCATCGACATCGAGGCGGGACGGAGGATCCTGCTGCTCCTCGGGTCGGCCAACCGCGACGAGGACGTGTTCGCCGACCCCGCGACCTACGACCTCGACCGGCGCACCCAGGACCTGGTCAGCTTCGGCAGCGGCCGCCACTTCTGCATGGGTGCAGCGCTGGCCCGCATGGAGGCGCGCGTCGCGCTGACCGAAGTGCTGGCGCGGGTGAAGTCCTACGACGTGGACCCGGCGGGGCTGCGCCGTGTCCACTCCATCAACGTGCGTGGGTTCGCGGCGCTCCCGACGACTGTCGTACCTCGCTGATGCCGCCCTTCGAGCCCCAGCCCGATCGCCGACCCACGGTGGTCACGGGCGCCTCGTCGGGCATCGGCGCCGCGACGGCGCGGCTCCTCGCCCGGGCCGGCCATCCGGTGGTGCTGGGCGCCCGTCGCGTGGAGGCCTGCACGGCCGTGGCCGACGAGATCAACGCCGCGGGTGGCGAGGCGACCGCGCTGCGGCTCGACCTGGCCGACCCGGACTGCGTGGAGCGCTTCGCTCGCGCGGCACAGGACGCGTTCGGTCCCGTGGAGATCCTCGTCTCCAACGCGGCGCGGAACCAGCCGGGCGGAGCGCTCGAGACCACGCCCGAGGACTTCGAGGAGGTGTACCGCGTCAACGTCGGCGGCGCGCACCGTCTCGTGCGGGCGTTGGGCACTGGCATGGTGGCACGACGGCGCGGTGACCTGATCTTCGTCACCTCCGATGTGGTGGCGCACCCGAGGCCCCGCATGTCCGCCTACGTCGCCTCGAAGTGGGGTCTCGAGGGTTTCGTCACCGCGTTGCAGATGGAGCTGGAAGGGACGGGTGTGCGCGCCGTCGTCGTGCGGCCCGGCCCGACCCAGACCGGCATGGGGACCGACTGGGACCCGGAGATCACCGGTGAGGTGATCACCGAGTGGGTGCGCTGGGGTCTGGCCCGGCACTCGGCCTTGTTGCGTCCTGAAGGGGTGGCTCTGGCCATCGCGCACGCCGTCGCCGCGCCGCGTGGCACGCACCTCACCGTCGTCGAGGTCCAGCCCGAGGCCCCGTTGACGACGGAGGGCGTACCGTGACCACCACGACCGAGCCCCGCGAGCCGCCGCCACTGACCACCGCACTTTCGACCGAGGAGGACTGACCACGATGCCCGCCTACCCACGTGACGAGCTGGAGGAGATGGTGGAGCGTTGGCTCCAGGCCAACCGGGACGGCGAGGCCAAGAAGGATTGGCACCACATGGCTGACCTCTACACGGAGGACGCCACCTACGGCTGGAACGTGGGCCCGAACGACGAGTTCATGGCGGTCGGCCGCCAGGAGATCCGGGAGATCGCCCTCGGCCTCGAGATGGCCGGGCTGGAGGGCTGGACCTACCCCTATCAGAAGGTGCTCATCGACGAGCGGCAGGGCGAGATCCTCGGCCTGTGGAAGCAGGTGGCCGACGCCAAGAAGGCGGACGGCACCAATTACGAGATCGCCGGGCTGGGCGGCAGCTGGTTCCGCTACGGCGGGAACTTCCAGTGGTCCTGGCACCGCGACTTCTTCGACGTCGGCAACGCCGGCGCCGTCTTCATGGCGATGATCGCTGACGGCACCCTCCTCCCGGGCATGCGGCGGCGCATGGAGAGCGCGATGTCGGGCGAGCGTCTGCCGGGCCACTACCGGTTGGGGGAGGCTCCCGTCGGTCTGTGGGAGGTGCCCGAGGGGGCGTAGCGCCGCCTCACTTGTCCCTGTCTCCTTGCACCACCGGGTCTCGCGACAGCGGGTAGGCGGAGGTGGCGTAGACGGTCGTGCCGAAGAGCAGCAAGGTGAGCACGTGCACGGCGGTGCACCACAGGCAGATCGCGTCGATGGAGAACAGCTCCGCGTACAGCAGGTAGAGCACGGTTCCCAGCCCCACCACGGCCCAGGCCAGCCGGCCGATCCGGACGGCCGGCTCGGGGCGCCGCCACACGGGCGGGAGCTGCAGCACCAACATGACGGCGAAGAACACCAGCCCGAGCACGGCCACCGGCACGCCGGCGACGGTCGAATACGAGCTGGTCGTGACCTTCAGGCAGTTGACGACGCCGTTGTCCGAGCAGGCCAGCGTCGTCGACGACGTGAAGTGCTCGTAGGTGAGGTACCCAGCCACACCGAGCCCGGCCACGCACGCGATCGTCCCGAAGATGCCGGGCCATCGCGGCATGCCCTCATCCACCGTGCACCGCCGAGCAGACGGCGGCCGGCTGGCCGTGCGACATCGATCCGCAGATCGTCGAGATCAGCTGGGCCGCGCTGGCGTCGATGTCCGCCCCGATGACGGTCGAGTTGTTGCCGACCTGGGCGGCCACGGCCGAGAAGGGCAGGTTCTGCAGCGGGGTGAACAGGTACTGGGCCGAGGGGAGCACCGTCTTCCCCCCGAAGTCGACGAAGGGGAACGAGCCCCCGTTCGTGTCCTGCCATAGCGTGAGCTGTGCCTGCGTCGGCGTCTGCAGGGGCGCGTAGCCATTGCCCTGCGGCTTGTTCGTGTAGACCTCCACCGGTGCGAACGTGAGATACGGGCTCGAGTACTTCGTGCCGTAGAAGGTGAACGTCGGCACGTCGCCGTCGAGGTTGGCTGAATGGATCCTGCCCGGTTCGGGGCTGAACGTGCCGAACTTGGACAGGGCGATGTACAACGGCCACCGCTGAGCGGCACAGTGCGGGCACCACTCGGC
>Ga0181535_10001323_pt1 | contig 32631 bp, 23 predicted proteins | sample PEATcosm2014_Bin_44_FD_119774 | JGI IMG/M metagenome (GOLD analysis project Ga0181535, IMG submission 119774) | Peatland microbial communities from MTU Mesocosm Facility, Houghton, MI, USA - PEATcosm2014_Bin17_30_metaG | ecosystem: Environmental > Terrestrial > Soil > Wetlands > Peat | place... | reverse complement strand
GAGACTGCGATTGAAGGAGGTGGCGCTATCCATGGCCGCGAAGAGACCAAATGCGCCTTCGCGCCCGATGTTCACCGTCTCGATCGCCGACCCATTCTCCAATACCGTCAACAATGAGAGGACAGCGCCATCGGGGAAATAGGCGTGATTGAGAATGCCGCCCGCCTCGCAAATGACATCGCCAAGCTGACCTTCGACGCTCTCCAAGGGGATAGACCCGCTCGCGGCTGGGCCGATTGAGTGCTTGCAGCAGCTTGTTCCCAGGCATAGCCTTTGTTTGTCTACTGGCCATCTCCAGATCCTAAGGAATTCGTGACGCCCCGCGAGTGCGAACCGCGCCACCAAAATCAATTCCGTCAGAAATTACGACAGTATCTCCGCCATAATATGGGCAAATGGAAAGCAACATATCGTAACGCGGCCTCTGATCGCTGTAAACCATAAGTTATTAGATCGTATATATGTAACAATATTTGTCAGTAAGGAGGCATTTAAAATAATGCCATACGGTTTATCTGTGGTGTAGACCACAGACAGGCTCGCAGTCAGTAATTATAGACTCTTAGTTATGAATTATCATCTTTTATTTCAAGACGATTCCGGGGCTGTCCGTGATATATGCGAGGCGGAGATCGCTAGCGAAGACACGGCAATTTGCTGGATGCAGATCGTCGGCGCAGTGTGGTTTCGGCATAAGTCTCGGGATTATGACTGGTCGAGAATGGAGTTGTGGTGCCGAGGCCGTTGCGTCATCCAAGTCGACGCCGACGTGATAAACTCATTTCTTGTCAGCGCCGGTTCACCATCTGCGACCTCAACCTCGGTCGGTCAGAGCTTGAAATTTCCTGGCGCCCGGAAATCCCGCCACTAGCGCTGAGCGGGAAATGGCGTGTGAAAATGCCCCATACCGCCATGCCATGACTGACCATAATACTTACGCGCGCCAGAATACTTACCTGGCGCCAAGCCTGTCTGGCCATGCTTTGATCCCGATCAATTCGAGAATTTTGGTTTGAGCGTATCGAGAAACGCCGGACGTATGCACGAAATGACCAATTCTCTCAAAAGGGGGTCCTAACTTAAGTGAATTTCCATCTGTCTTTTCTGGATGACGCGCAACGCGTCAAGGAAGTTTGGAAGGCGGATTTTGAAAATGAGCATACCGCGATTTGCTGGATGTGGATGGTAGGTGGTGTGTGTGCACTAAAGCATGACTGGTCCATGATGGAGTTGTCGTGCCGGCGGTGTAGCAAATCCCGGGTTGCCGACTGCCCAAGGATTTCGCTTGGCACAGAAGAGTGTTGTATCGCTCGTGTCCCGGCAAGAGTTTTGCGGCCTTCCGCCAAATCGGAGCGGCCGCAACCGCGTGCAAGACCTCACATCCTCGTTGTGGAACGCGACGACGCCGTCGCGAACCTCCACGAGCGGATGATCCTCGACGCCGGTTTTTCGGTGGGCGCGTCGTGGTCGAATTACGCCTCGGCAGGGACGTGGTTGAGTACCCACAGCCCCGATGCGGCGATCCTTGACGTGAAGTTGCAGGACAAATCCTGCGTCGATCTCGCTAAAAAACTGTCGGAGCGAGAAATACCGTTTCTCGCGGTTTCCGGATTTTCATCCAGCACGCCGGGTCTGAACCAGATTTTCCGCTCCATCCCTTGGCTGGAAAAGCCCGTCACCTCCGCTGGATTGCACTTGGCACTGCGCAGCATCCTTTAGACGATGAACTTTTCTCCCTGAAGCGATCACAGCCTCATGCAAGGGGCGCACGGCTTGTGGCGCGGTGCAGCAGAGAGAGAGATGGCACGCGGGGTCAAACCGGCGCCGCCGATGATCCGGGCCGGCCCGGAGATGCCATGCCAAGCCCGCGGCAAGAATGCCGCATGGAGAACGCGGGCCGGAAATAATAGCGTACCGGCGGCAGCCGCTTCTTCACTTTCCCGCATTTGCGCGTAACATGACGCTGGTGCCGGGAGCGCTGCCGGGATGCTGGCCGGGTGCGGCCGCCCGGGACTTGTCTGGCGGTCTTGCAAGAGCCACATCACAGGCCGGGGTTTATGAGTGCGCGATGCGTAACCCTGTGCCCGGAGGGTCAAGATGGGCGATAGAAGAGGTTTTGACAGGCCGGCGGTCCAAGAGACGTTGTTCGTCGGGCCCGAGCTTCCGGCCACGGCGCTTGCTTCCGTTCGCACGCGGCGGATCGTGGCGCTTCTTTTCGATCTCATTTTCGTCTCCATTCTTTCCTTTGCCCTTTGGCTTGCGCTTGCTGTTCTAACCTTTGGGATTTCCCTCCTCATCCTGCCGCCGCTGTTTCCGGCCGTGGCGTTTTTTTACAATGGTCTCACGGTCTCGGGCTATCGCATGGCGACTCCCGGCATGCGGGCGATGGATCTGGAAATGCGTTTGACCGACGGCACGAGAGTGCCTTTTCTCAACGCCGCCGTGCATGCGGTTTTGTTTTACGTGAGCACGATGTTCCCGCCGCTCTTTCTCGTTTCGCTGGTAAGCGCGAACAAGAGATGTCTCCATGATATGCTCGCCGGCGTGATCATTATCCGGCGGTTCCCGTGACGAAGAGGATTTTTCGGCCGGCGTGTTCCGCGGACCAAAGGGGTGGGAATCGAACGCATGATCCCAAACGGGTGCAGACATTCTTGGTGAGTTCATGCGATCATAGCAATGGAGTGCGCTGGCGCTCGTACATCAATCGATCACACCCGCAAAATTTTGCTTCCAGTGACCAAATGAAGGCCAGTTAGAATTGACGCGAGAACCGCGCGACGCACCGCAATTTTATCTCACGGCGCCATCGCCTTGCCCCTATCTGCCGGACCGGCAGGAGCGCAAGGTCTTCACGCATTTGATCGGCCGCCGTGCCGTGGCGCTGAACGACCATCTCACCCAATCGGGGTTCCGGCGTTCGCAGACGATCGCTTACCGGCCTGCTTGCGAAAATTGCCGCGCCTGCGTGTCGGTCCGCATCAAGGCCAGTGAATTCCGCCCCTCGCGTAATTTCCGGCGGATCACCGAGCTCAATCGCGACATTGCGGGAACCGTGACGCGGCCGGACCCCACGCCCGAACAATATTCGCTCTTCCGCCGCTATCTCGACGCGCGGCATGGCGACGGCGGCATGGCCGACATGACGGCCATCGACTATGCGACGATGATCGAGGACAGCCATGTCGAAACACGCCTGGTCGAATATCGCCTTCAGGAGAAAAATGCGGATGGGGTGCGGCCGCTGGTGGCCGCCTGCCTGACCGATCTCCTCACCGACGGCCTGTCGATGGTCTATTCTTACTATGAGCCGAAGGAACAGCAGCGTTCGTTCGGCACCTATATGATCCTCGATCATATCGACCGCGCGCGCCGTCTCGGCCTGCCGCATGTCTATCTCGGCTATTGGGTCGATGGCTCACGGAAAATGGCCTATAAGGCACGCTTCCTGCCGCAGGAGCGGCTCGGCATGAACGGCTGGGAGCGGGTCAAATAGATTTCGCGCGCGGCGGTTTTTTGGGTTTTGCCTCATCCGAACCGGTTGTTCTTTGGAAAGCCTTTTGGCGGCAGGCGCCCAGCTTCGGCCCGGTTGCCTATCCACTCCCGCAATTCCCGCGTGGCGACATTGAAGGTCCGGCCGGCTGAATCTTTCCAGCTCAACCCTTCGGCGAGTGCAAACACTTTGGCGTCGCTGATCCCGCCATCCCTGTATTTTTGCAAACGGACACCTTTCCCGCGCGCCATCTCCGGCAATTGCGCGAGCGGGAAGATGAGAAGCTTGCGATTCTCGCCGATGACCGCCGCATGATCGCCCTCGGCGGGGACGATGAGCGACGCTTGCGCCGGCTTTTCCACGCTCAGAAGCAATTTGCCTTTGCGGGTGCCGCCGACCATCTCGTCCTGGCTCGCGATGAAGCCGCGGCCATCGCTGGCGACGACAAGCATTTTTTGGGAAGCGGCATAGGGAAACACGGCTGTGATCGTTTCGCCTTCAGCGATATCGGCCATCAGACGGATCGGTTCGCCCTGCCCGCGTCCGCCCGGCAGCTTGCTTGCCTCAAGCGTGAAAATCCGCCCATCGCTCGCGAACACGAGTATTTTTGAAATGGTCTCGGCAAAAAACGAAACGGCCAGTTTGTCGTCGCCCTTGAATTGGAGCGCGCTCAGATCCTCGACATTGCCTTTGAGGGCGCGGATCCAGCCTTTCTCGGACACGACGATCGTGACCGGCTCGCGCTCGATCATCGCCCCCGCGATATCATCCGTGGCGATATCGGGCGGCTCCCCGAAACTCGTGCGGCGGCGCCCAATCTTCGTGTCGGGACCATATTTCTTCTTGAGCTCGCGAATTTGCGCGGCGATCGCCTTCCATTGCTTGGGCTCGCTGCCGAGCAATCCCTCGATCTCGCGCTTTTCCTTGACGAGGTCATCGTTTTCCCGGCGCAGCTGCATTTCCTCAAGCCGCCGCAAGCCGCGCAGCCTTGTGTCAAGAATATAGGTGGCTTGCACGTCTGAAAGGTCGAAGCTTGCCTTCAACTCCTGCTTCGGGTCTTCCGCCTCGCGGATGATCTGGATTACCCTGTCGAGATTGAGGAAGACGATGAGCATGCCGGCCAGGACTTCGAGGCGGTGCACGATCTCGGTCTGCCGGTGGCGTGAACGGCGCAGAAGAACCTCGCGGCGATGGTCGAGCCATTGCTGCAAGGCCTCCTTGAGGGAGACGACGCGCGGCACCACGCCATCGGCGAGCAGATTCATATTCATCGGGAACCGGCTTTCGAGCTCGGTGAGCTTAAAGAGCTGTTCCATCATCATTTCGGGATCGACCGCGCGGGCCCGCGGTTCAATGACGACCCTTATGTCCTCGGCGGATTCATCGCGGATATCGGCGACGAGGGGGAGCTTCTTTTCGGCAAGAAGCTCGGCGATCTTTTCGATGAGCTTCGACTTCTGCACCATATAGGGAATTTCGGTGACGACGGCGGTCCACACGCCGCGGCTTCCCTCCTCCCTCGACCAGCGCGCCCTTAAGCGGAACGAGCCGCGCCCGGTGCGATAGGTTTCCGCGATCGCTTCGCGCGATTCGACGATGATTCCGCCGGTCGGGAAATCCGGCCCCGGCGCGATCTCCAGCAATTCCTCCAGCGTTGCATTCTTATGGGTGATAAGATGAAGCGCCGCGTCGCAAAGTTCGGCGAGATTATGCGGCGGGATGGATGTTGCCATGCCGACCGCAATGCCCTGGGCGCCATTGGCCAGCAGGTTCGGCAAGGCCGCTGGCAGAACAATTGGCTCTTTCTGGTCGCCCGAATAATTGTCGCGAAAATTGACGGCGTCCTCGTCGATGCCTTCGAGGAGCAGGCGCGCGACATCGGTCATCCGCGCTTCAGTGTAGCGATAGGCGGCGGCGCCATCGCCGTCGATATTGCCGAAATTGCCTTGCCCGTCGATGAGCGGATAGCGCGAGGAGAAATCCTGGGCGAGGCGGACAAGCGCGTCATAGATCGCCTGATCCCCATGCGGATGGAAAGAGCCCATCACATCACCGACGATTTTCGCGCATTTCTTGAAGGCGGCGCCGGGATCGAGACGCAAAATATGCATGCCGTAAAGGATGCGCCGGTGCACCGGCTTCAGCCCGTCACGGGCGTCGGGCAAGGCCCGTTCCATGATGGTCGAGAGCGCATAGGCGAGGTAGCGCTCTTCGAGCGCCTCGCGCAGATTGACGTCCTCGGATCTCCCGCTTGGCGGCAGCGGCGGCGTGATGTGTTTTCCCATGGTCGAGGCCTAAACGGTGCCCGGGAGCAAATCAAGTTCTGTTTTTGTTCTTATCATGAAATTCACGAAAATTGAAGAGTGCCAGATCCGCACCTTGCCGGCAGACTATGATCGGGCATCTCTTCGCTATTAATGACGTCTATCACTGAAGCGCCTTAGGGCAGCTCGGGAATAGCGTACAATGCTTCGTCTACCGCAACCCGTGCGATCATATATAGGACAGGTAGGAGAAGTTCGAAAACGTCCGCATCGATCACATTGGTCGGCCCATACTTGCGTACGATATCGAGAGCGACATCAAGCGCATCGCCGCCAGCCGCTATTTTTTCATACGCAGCCGCGCTTTCGAACTCGTCCCGCATTTTTGAGAAATCGATGCTTTCGAGAAGGACGAATATGCGCGCGATCTTTTGTTCCATCATTTCCGATCCGCTATTTCGATTTAGGGATCTGGCAAAAAGGAAATTATTATTGATTGAATGCTATTATAATATAACTCTCAACAATTATATTTTCAGCCAGCGACTGCATCCTTGAGCAAGCATCTAGCTTAGCGTAAGTAAGTACTTCGTGAGGGCGATGTTACATACATCGTTGCAGATCGTCCGGGAGGGGACAATTGCCCGATGACACGCCGCTCCAGGAGCCTGAAAATGAGCGCAATTCGAACGCCCTAGCGAGCTTGGCCAACATCCTCAAATATGGTTTGGCGACAGCATCGGACCGTCAAAAGCGATTGCTTCAATATCTCGTTACGGAAGAACTGGAAGGACGCGGGGATCTTCTCAAAGCCGCGCCCATCGCGACCGGCGTGCTCGGACGGTCCGCTGATTTTGATCCTCAAACTGATAGCATTGTGCGCGTCGAAATGGGGCGCCTCCGTCAGGCCTTAGAACTTTATTATGCGACCCACGGCGCGAAGGATCCCGTGCGGATCAAGTTCGAGAAGGGCAGTTACCGTCCGAAATTCGAGCGGATCGCCAATGGGAAACCGCCCCGAACGCCGCAACGCTATTGGATAATGGTCATGACTGCCGTCTTGGTCGCGGTAATCACCAGCGTCGTTCTTTTGACGATTTTGGCAATCACTAACAGGCCTGAGGATCAGCAAGGAAAACTGGCGCCGATCCGGAGTAGCCCGCGCGTCGCAGTCGCACCGGTTGCCTTCTCGTCGGATGCGCCCGGGTTGGAGTATTTCGCCGCCGGAATTCAAGGCGAAATCGTCGGAATTCTTTCGGAGTTTGATTGGCTTACGGTTTTTCCGCTTTTATCCGATCAAGCAATCGACAAAGCTGTGGCCAATGTGATGGGCCATGTCGATTACGTCGTCCGCACCTCGGCGCAGATCGCCCACGGTAAGCTCGCAGTTTGGGTCCTGGTCACGGAGGGCAAGACCGGCGCCGTACTATGGAGCAATCGCTACGAGAGCCCGATTGAGGGTACGGGCCTTTTCGATGTGCAGCGCACCCTTGCCATTCGAATCGCAAGCGATATTGGCAACCCGCTTGGATTCATTGTGAGCCTGGAAAAAACACGCATAGTGAGTGATAGCTTTCGTACCTCGGAAGGGTTCGACTGTTATCTTCGCGCATTAAGTTATTTTAGTCGCTTTGATCGAGCCGTTTACCAGGAGGCGCATTCATGCGCGGAAGCGGCGGCCAAAACCGCATCAAACGACGCGAATGCCTTGGCGCTCTTTGCTTTACTCGAGCTCTCTGGCCAGATTCTTGGCTATGATGGTGTAGCTTCGCCAGAGCGCCGGGCCAACGCTGTGAGACTTGCTGATAATGCCTTTCGTTTGAACGAAGTCGGCTTTCTACCTCGGATGGGGAGTTATGCGGCAGCCGTCTGCGAAGGTGATGAAGAACGTTTCCGCAGGATCTCTGCCTTGGCGGTCCGCGACTATCCTAACAATCCTACTGTATTGTTTGATGTCGCGCGGCGCATGTTATTGGGGACGAATGCCCAGACGGAAGCTATGCAGCTGCTCGATCGCGCCAATAAGCTAAATCCCGAGAACTCGACCCCCTATGGTGTATTAAAAGCCTTCGATGATTATCGGCGGAGCCAGAACAATGAGATGATTCTCAGCGCGCTCAATCTTAGTTCGGGAAGATTGCCACCGCCGCTGCTAGTCATAGAGATGGCCTTGCGCACGCATGCGGGTGATCGAGAAGGTGTTGAGCGACTGAGGCGATCCCTGCAGACATTTGGCTTTACAAATGACGGCGAATTTCTCGCTCTCATCGGTCGCGAGTGCTGGACGGACGAGGTCAAAAAAACCATCCGGCAACTGCTCGCCGCAAAGTAGGCGCTGGGCAGCATCCCTCCGGCAAGCGGCACGGGCCAGAAAGCGATGGCTCGGTTTGAATGGCGACCGGACTCTGCCTAAACCTTTACGGAATGTACGGCTTCGTCCGGCAGCGTGGCTCGCAGCCGTTCCACCGCTTCCTTGACAAGCGGATCGAGGTTCTCGCCGCCTTCATCCAAATGCTGGACGATTTTCTGGCGCATGGTCAGCGCCCAGAATTTGGCGAGATGATCGGCGATCCCGGTGACCGCCTTGTCATGCGCTTGCGGCGCGAAGAATTTGCCGATCTGATTGGCCATGTAGATCAGCTTCTTGGGCGAGGCGGTGTCATGCGACATGATGCTGGGCTCGATCGATGATGCGTTGATGATGGGTAAAGACTTCGAAATCCTGGCCGCGCGCGATCGCCACAAGCGTGATGCCGCTGGCCTCCGCCAAGCGGACTCCGGCCGCTGTCGGCACCGAGACGGCGGCGACCACCGGCGCGCCGAGACGGGCAGATTTTTGAATGAGCTCGATCGAGACCCGGCTCGTCAGAAGCACGATGCCATGCGCGGCTGCCTCGCCGCTCCGCGTGAGCGCGCCGATCAGTTTGTCGAGCGCATTGTGGCGGCCGACGTCTTCCCGCACGGCGACGAGGCCTCGCGCTGGCACCCAAAAGCCCGCGGCGTGAACGGCGTGGGTCTCTCTATTGAGTTTTTGTCCAGCCGAGAGTGATGCCATGGCCTCGACAATCGCCTCGGAGTTAAAGCGGCTTGCATTGGCGACGACAGGCGCCGGCCGCGCCGCTTCCTCGAGGCTTTCGATGCCGCAAAGCCCGCAGCCCGTTGGACCTGCCATGCTGCGGCGGCGGGCGGCATAGGTTTTTGCACGGTCCTCCGGCAACCAGGCCCTGAGTTCGATGCCGAGCGGCGTCGTGACAACGTCGAGGCTGGCAATCTCGGCGGGCGTCTCGATCAGTCCCTCGGTCAGTGCGAAACCAACCGCGAAATCATCCAAATCCGCGGGCGTCGCCATCATCACGGCATGGGTCGTGCCATTGAAGGTGAAGGCGATCGCCGTCTCTTCTGGCACCGTGCGAACAGAAGCGAACAATACGCCGCTCCGCCACGCGAGGCAGGAAACGTTGTGTGATGGCGGCGGCGGCTTGCTGCCACCGTCACCCATGAGATCTTCACTCATTCCGCGGCTTCGGCTGCCTCGGCGATGCGGCGGCTCTGCTCGGCCTGTTCGCGATATTGCTCTTGCCAATCCGTCGGCCCGTTCGAGCGTGAAATCTGCACGGCGGTGACCTTGAATTCCGGACAATTGGTCGCCCAATCGGAGAAATCGGTGGTCACGACATTGGCCTGGGTGGTCGGATGGTGGAAGGTCGTGTAGACGACGCCCGGCGCGACACGATCGGTAACGAGCGCCCGCAAGGTCGTCTCACCGGCGCGGCTTGCGACCTTCACCCAATCGCCCTCATTAACGCCGCGCTGCTCGGCGTCATGCGGATGGATTTCGAGCCGGTCCTCATCATGCCAGGCGACATTGGCGGTGCGGCGCGTCTGCGCCCCGACATTGTAATGGCTGAGAATGCGCCCGGTCGTGAGCAGGAGCGGATAACGCGGCCCGGTTCTCTCGTCGGTCGCCACGTATTCAGTGAGGACGAATTTGCCCTTGCCACTCGCGAAGCCGCCGATATGCATGATCGGCGTGCCTTCCGGCGCCTTCTCATTGCAAGGCCATTGGACAGAGCCAACTTCAGCGAGCTTGGCGAAGGAGACGCCAGCGAAGCTTGGAGTCGTTGCCGCGATCTCATCCATGATCTCGCTCGGGTGCGCATAATTCATCGGCACGCCCATGGCCTCGGCGAGTTTCACCGTGATCTCCCAATCGCCATAGCCGTTCTTGGGGCTCATGACCTTGCGCACGAGCTGAATACGGCGCTCGGCGTTGGTAAAGGTCCCGTCCTTTTCGAGGAAGGTCGAGCCCGGCAGGAAGATGTGGGCGTAATTCGCCGTCTCATTCAGGAAGAGATCCTGGACGATCACGCATTCCATGGCCGCAAGGCCCGACGCCACATGATGGGTGTCGGGGTCGGATTGGAGAATATCCTCGCCCTCGATGTAAATGCCCTTGAACGTGCCTTCGACGGCCGCGTCCAGCATATTGGGAATGCGCAGGCCCGGCTCCTTGTCGAGGGTGACGCCCCAGAGTTTCTCGTAGATAGCGCGCGCGCTATCGTCGGAGACATGCCGATAGCCGGCGAGTTCATGCGGGAACGAGCCCATGTCGCAGGCGCCCTGCACATTGTTCTGGCCGCGCAAGGGATTGACGCCAACACCGTTGTGGCCAAGGTTGCCGGTCGCGAGCGCGAGATTGGCGATCGCGAGCACCGTGGTCGAACCCTGGCTGTGCTCGGTAACGCCTAGCCCGTAATAGATCGCGCCATTGCCGCCGGTGGCATAGAGCCGGGCCGCCTTGCGCATGAGATCGGCCGGAACGCCGGAGTCTTTTTCGACCGCTTCCGGACTGTGGCGTGCCTCGGAGACAAACTCCGCCCAGTCCTGGAACTCGGACCAATCGCAGCGTTCCCGTACGAAAGCCTCGTTGACGAGACCCTCGGTCACGATGACATGGGCGAGTGCGGTCAGGACCGCGACATTGGTGCCGGGCTGCAAAGGCAGATGATAATCGGCCTCGATATGCGGCGTGCGGACCAGATCGATGCGGCGGGGATCGAGAACGATCAATTTCGCCCCTTCGCGCAGCCGCTTTTTCATACGCGACGCAAACACTGGATGGCCGTCGGTCGGATTGGCGCCGACAATCATGATGACATCGGATTCATCGACGGAATCGAAATCCTGCGTTCCAGCCGAAGTGCCGAAGGCCGTCTTCAAACCATAGCCGGTCGGCGAGTGGCAGACCCGCGCACATGTATCGACATTGTTGTTGCCGAAGCCAGCGCGGACGAGTTTTTGGATGAGGTAGGTTTCTTCATTCGTGCAGCGCGAAGAGGTGATGGCGCCGACCGACGTCTTCCCATATTTTTCCTGGATGCGTTTGAACTCGGACGCCGCATAGGCGAAGGCCTCGTCCCAGGAGACTTCACGCCAGGGGTCGGAAACTTTGGCCCGGATCATCGGCTTGAGAATACGATCCCTGTGGCTCGCATAGCCCCAGGCAAAGCGGCCCTTGACACAGGAGTGTCCGTGGTTCGCCTTGCCGTCCTTAAAGGGGACCATGCGGACGAGTTCCTCGCCCCGCATCTCGGCCTTGAAGCTGCAGCCAACACCGCAATAGGCGCATGTCGTGACCGCCGAATGTTCGGCCTGGCCAATCTCGATGACCGACTTCTCGATGAGCGTCGCGGTCGGGCAGGCCTGGACACAAGCGCCGCAGGATACGCATTCCGATTCGAAGAAAGGCTCCGCCTGCCCCGGCGAAACCCGGCTGCCAAAACCGCGCCCGTCGATCGTCAGCGCGAAGGTGCCTTGCACTTCCTCGCAGGCGCGAACGCAGCGGTTGCAAACGATGCATTTGGAAGGATCATAGCTGAAATAGGGGTTCGACTCGTCTTTTTTATCGGCGAGGTGGCTGGAGCCCTCATAGCCGTAGCGGACATCGCGAAGCCCGACATTACCCGCCTCGGTCTGCAATTCGCAATTGCCATTGGCGGCGCAGGTGAGGCAATCGAGCGGATGATCGGAGATATAAAGCTCCATCACGCCCTTTCGCAGGGCTTTCAGACGCTCGGTCTGGGTATGCACTATCATGCCCGGCGCAACCGGCGTCGTGCAGGAAGCCGGTGTCCCGGCCCGGCCCTTGATCTCGACGAGGCAGAGCCGGCAGGAGCCGAACGCGTCGAGCATGTCATTGGCGCAGAGTTTGGGGATTTTTGTGCCGACCTCCATCGCCGCCCGCATGATGGATGTGCCTTCCGGGACATGCGTCTCGATACCATCGATGGTCAGCGTGACCATTTTGTCTGATCGCGAAGCGGGCGTTCCGTAATCGATCTCGGTAACTAGCGGCATGACAGCCTCCTCATTCAGCAGCAGCGAGAACGCGCGGCGTGAAATCTTCCCTAAAATGGCGAACGGCGCTCATCACGGGATAGGGCGCAAATCCCCCGAGCGCACACAGCGAACCGAACTTCATCGTATTGCAAAGGTCTTCGAGCAGCGCCATGTTTTCGGCGGGCTTCACGCCGGCGAGCACGCGATCGATGACCTCGACGCCCCGGGTCGAGCCGATCCGGCAAGGCGTGCATTTGCCGCAACTCTCGATCGCGCAAAACTCCATCGCGAACCGCGCCATTTGCGCCATGTCGACGGTATCGTCGAACACGACGATTCCGCCATGGCCGATGAGGCCATCGCGGGCGGCGAAAGCTTCATAATCAAAAGGCGTATCGAACAACGCGCGGGGGAAATAGGCGCCGAGCGGGCCGCCGCATTGAACCGACCGCACCGGCCGCCCCGACAGAGTGCCGCCGCCGACCGTATCGACGATTTCACCGAGGGTGAGCCCAAAAGCGGTCTCGTAAAGGCCGCCGTAGCGAACGTTGCCGGCAATCTGAATCGGCATGGTCCCGCGCGAACGCCCAAAGCCGAAACCCGCATAAAAATCGGCGCCGCGATCAAGCACCGTCGGCACCGCCACCAGCGACAAAACATTGTTGATGACGGTTGGCTTCGCGAAAAGCCCCTTATGTGCCGGCAAAGGCGGCTTGGCGCGCACGATGCCGCGCTTGCCTTCCAGGCTATCGAGCAGGGCCGTCTCTTCGCCGCAGACATAGGCACCGGCACCCATCCGCAGTTCAAGCTCGAAGGCATATCCCGAGCCTAGAATATTGGGGCCAAGGAAGCCCGCTTCCCGCGCGATCCGGATAGCCTCCGAAAACGTCTTCCCGGCATGCGGATATTCCGAGCGGCAATAGACATAGCCCTTGGTCGCGCCAACGCCGATGCCGCAGATCGTCATGCCTTCGATCAGGGCGAAAGGATCGCCCTCGCCAATCATGCGGTCGGCGAAAGTGCCGCTGTCGCCTTCGTCGAAGTTACAGACGACATATTTACGGTCGGCTTGTGTATCAGCAACGGTCTTCCATTTGATGCCGGTCGGAAAACCGGCGCCGCCGCGGCCGCGAAGCCCGGATTTCGTCACTTCGGCAACGATCGCCTGAGGGCCGATGGCAATGGCGCGTTTGAGACCTTTCCAGCCGTCATGCGCCTCATAGTCTGCGAGCGAGAGCGGATCAATGATACCGCAACGGGCAAAGGTGAGCCGCGTCTGGGACGCGAGGAACGGATGATCTTCCGGCTTGCCGATCCGCAAGGCATGCGCGCCGCCGGTAACGAAGTCCGAATCGAAGAGAGAAGCAACATCGGCGGGCGAGACCGGACCATAGCCGATCCGCCCTTGCGCCGTCTCGACCTCGATTAAAGGTTCCAGAAAAAACAGGCCGCGCGAGCCGGTGCGGACGATCTCTATCGAAAGACCGCGGGCACGCGCCTCCGCCGCGATCTTTGCGGCGACCTTGTTGGCGCCAACCGCCAGCGCGGCAACATCCTTAGGGACGAAAACGCGTGTCATGGACCGCACGCCTCTTCGAGCGCTTCGGTGATTTTGCCTGCGTCCAGCCGCCCAAGCGGTTCGCCGTCGAGAAGGGCAGATGGTGAGGTGGCGCAAAGGCCGAGGCAATAAACCGGCTCGACCGTCAATTCGCCGTCAGCTGTGGTGCCACGCCAGCCAACGCCGAGCTTGCCGAGAACGGTTGCTGCCAAGCCCTCGCTTCCGACGCTCTGGCACGCCTCGCCGCGGCAAAGCTGCAAAAGATGATGCCCGCATGGCTCGTGGCGGAAATCGTGGTAAAATGTCACAACACCATGAACCTCGGCGCGGGTCAGATTGAGTACGTCCGCTATCAGCGGAACGGCGTCTTTGTTAATATAACCGAACTCTTCCTGCAAAGCATGCAGAATAGGCAGCATGGGGCCCTCAAGCCCGGTATATTCGGCAATAATCTCCCTGGCGCGCTCAGCATTCCAGGCGGAAGCCTCAGGCATACATTTCCCGTCCATTATCGATTGGTAATCAAATATGAAACCTGACCGCCCAAAGATCAATAACGTAGTTTTGTAAACATATCGATTTTCTCTATCAATTCCGGACGCCATCACAGCGAAACTCTATCAATCGGAAATGCGCGGAGATCCTTGTTTTTGGGGCATCGACAGCCGGCTAGCTTCCGTGGCGAGCGCCCTGATAATCGGAGGAATAGGCTCGCGGCGCGCCGAAACGAGACCGATCGTGTAGAGTTCCCGCGGTTCGGTGATCGGAATCGCACGCAAGGGCTCGGTCACGCTGAGTACGCTCAGGATCTTTTCGGGGACGACGCAGGCGCATTCGCCGATCCTTGCGTAGGAAAACAACACCAGCATGGAGTTTGATTCGAGGGGTGGGGGCGTCGCCGCGTTCAGCAGCAGGCGGTCGATGATGCGGCGGTTTTGCATATCAGGGGTAAGCAGGCAAAGGGGAATGCGGGCCACATCCGCCCAGGTCACTGTTTCTTTATCGCCAAGGGGGCTCCCGGCGCGGGTCAAAAGCAGATAGCGCTCGTGATAAAGCGGTACTGTATGAAGATCGCCGAGCGGCTCATTGTCCAGATAGGTGAGCCCCGCATCGATTTGAAAATCATCCAGCATCGCAAGGATTTCCCGCGACGTTTTAGAGAGAACTGTGAAGCGCACACCGGGATGCTTCGCCCGGAAGGGAGTCGTCAGCTCCGCGACGACAGGGGTTGCGGTCGGGACCGCGGCCAGCGTCAGATGCCCGGCAAGCGCGGTCTTGGCGGCATGAACGTCCTGGCGCATGGCGCGCGCGTCACTGACGATGCGCCTGCCCCAAACAAGCACGCGCTCGCCTTCCGCCGTTAGTCCGTAATAGCGCGAGCTCCGGTTGACGAGCAGCACGCCCAAAGTGTCTTCGAGCTGCTTGATCCCGGCCGACAAAGTGGGCTGGGTCACGCCGCAGCATTCAGCGGCGCGGCTGAAGTTGCGCTCGCGGGCGAGTGCAATCAGGAATTCGAGCTTGTCGATCATCGTGAGGCCCCGGTTTGGACCGGAAACTTTCGTGCCTGCAAGGCGACGCTCCGGCTGGCAAAAGCGCTAATGAACGCAGCATGACTCCAGGTGAGTGTCTTTGCCGACGTTTGGGCCCCGGTTGTCTGGTCGAATTGTTCTGAAAGCTCTCCGGATTCCGGCGTATAGGCAGCCACCATTGCCATAAATTGGTCGCCGCGCCGGAGCAAAGCCTCAAACCGGTGATTCAAAGCTTCGCGTGGCGAACCCGAGAAGTTGTCATCGCCGATCCTAAGCCGGCTCAAGAATGCCTTGTTATCAGCCGTCACTGAAAGTTTCACGCCACTCGCCACAGCTCCCGCGAGCGTATAATAGATTTCCGCCGCGCCGAGCGTCGAAAAATAATAAGCGCCGCCACTGAAATAAGCGTCTCCGTCATAACGCCCCAAGGCAGGGCCACGGTTTTCCGGCCGGCCCCGATTAATCTCATAGCGCGCTTCGAACAGCGCCTCGAGCTGCGCTAAGGTCGCCATGACCTTCGGATCGCAGACGCTATGCGCGCCCTTCTTTCGCCCAGCGTGGATGACCGCGAGGATCGTCGCGAAATCGAGCTCTCTCCCCGGCAAGGGATGTGCGACCTCCCGGCGGCTTGTGTAAAAACCTCTCTCAGGGCGCCAATATACATCGAGGGATTGGGCGATCTCTTGCGCTGCTGAAAGACAGGCCTGCTGCGTAGCATCGTTCATGCCGGTTTCGCGCATCCACAGAACGCCATCGGCGAGCGCCGCATGATGCAAAAGCCGGGTCGAATAATGCTGGCCCAGTTCTTCTTCCCAAATATCGAAACTGAGCTCGCGCCAGTGCGCAAGGACAAAGCCGAGATCGGTCTCGATCAATTCGCCCATGGCGGAGCGGGTCGCGGGGTCGAGTCTATCGAGCGGCCAGAAGCGCATCAGGGCGAGCGCCCGCAAAGCGGGGCCGTCATGTTGCGGGCGCGACCATTTGCTGATGTCGAGCGTGGCGTCTGGATTAAACCGCGGCTCGCCAAGAACACGATCCCCCGAAATGGCGGCAAGCTCGTCGTCGTCGCGCACGTATTGCAAAAAAAACGGTTCGATCTTTTTCCTGAAATCACGGGACTCGCGTAAAAACTCGTGACCATCAAGCCGATTGAGGGAGAGACTGAACACAATAAATTCCTTGAAACGGGAAATCCCCTCCTTGGCAGCGCTTCCCTCTGTGATCACATGCCGCAAAGCATCGATGACGATCGCCGAATCGCGCTGCCAATGGAAGAAATAGTCGGGATCGGGATCCCAGGCGCCAAGCGCCGTCGAGGCCAGCACGGACCCCGGCAGCGGCTGGATTATTTGGCCAAACCCCCGCCGCTCTTTGACGAGATGCGTCGCCGAAATCGCACCGAGCATCTTCGCCACCGAGATGGGGTATTGCCGCGCCATCCATTCCGACAAATGGCTGGCGGCGCCTGGCACTGGGACACCTCCGGTCGTTGTCCCGGCTGCCACCACGACCCCCGCCTCCTAGATCATCTGTGGACTTGAAAAGCAGAGCCGCTTCAGACCGGTCTTGACATCGGGATCGGCCATGAAGAGCTTCCACAAAAGCCCGCTCCGGTAATTCTCGATCATGATGACGATGGGCCCCTCGTCGATCGCGAGATAGGTCTTCGCGACCCAATCATGCGACTCGCTGAAAGCATCGGTGAACCCAAAGCGGCCCCAAATCCGCTCGCCGAGAACGTCGTGGAAATGCCGGAGCGCGCGCATCGCCTGTTCCGGCGCATAAGGAAAGCTTGAAAGGGCCGCCGTCGGACTGATCACGCCATTGTCGTTGTCCGGCGCATGCGCGGCATAGCCGGCGGGGTCGTCGCTCGCCGTCAATCCCCAGCAGGATGGCCCATAACCTTTGTGTTTGTTAGGATTGCGGACACAGTGCTCGTAATTGATCAAGGTATGCTGAACGTTCTGTTGGAAATAGCTTGCGTAATTGTCCTTGAGCCCGCGCGGGTCGAGCCCGCAAAACGAATAATGGCAGAAGAACAACGGGCCGCCATAGTCCGGACCAAGCGGCAGCTCGAGATCGTAATAGCGGCGGCGGTTGAGGAACGTGCGGCTTTGCGCAAAGCCGTCATGGTACACGGAGGGCGCGATCGCGTAAGTGGGCGAGGCTGCGGCGAGCACGTAAGTAATGAGGCATTCGTTCCAGCCGCGAATTTCATGATCGAGGCTGAAGCCATTGGTGGGGCTCCAATGCCAGGTCAGGACATGGCGCCCGTCGCGCGTGTGCCAGTTCCATTCGGCATCGCGCCACAGCCAGGTGATGCGATCGCGCAGGCTCTTCTCGGCAGGGTTGTCCGCGCTGAAATATTGGCGCGCGCACAAAAGCCCTTGAAACAAAAATGAACTTTCAACGATGTCGGAGCCGTCGTCCTTGCGGCCAAACCTTATCGCAGCTCCGCTGCGGCCATTCATGTAATGTGGGAAAAGACCATGGAAACACGGCGCCCGCTCGAGAAATCCGAGTATGAGGCTGAGGCGGTCCACGGCTTCATCGCGTCCGATCCAGCCGCGCTCGGCCGCGACGATGATCACCATGACGGCAAAACCGGAGCCGCCGGTGCTGACGAGATCATCATCGGGATCCACGGTAAGCCCGGTCCGGTCGCGCGCCAGGCCGCAGATGGGATGGGCGCCTTCCCAAAAATAACGGAATGTCTGGCGCTGGACGAGATCCATAAGCGCCTCGTCCGGCAGGCTAGTGGACGGCTTATCTTTTAGCGAAGGTTTCCGGGAAGCCGGCATCTGCGGAGAGTTCCTATTTTCTGCGTTCAAATTGCCGGGGCATTTTGTTTTGCCGCGGGTTCGGGAAATGCGGGTGCTGCGGCAGGAACCAAGCGCTGACCCTCCGGATCCGGGATGAGGTGGAGGACACGCGTGAAAAAGCCGCCTCTTGTATCCGCTTGGCCGATATTGATGATCGCCGCTTCCGCCAATTCCTGGCTAAACACATCAAGGAACAAGCCGCGCGTGTCGTCGTCAAGGTAATCGATGGCTTCGTCGAGCACGATCCACCGCGGTTTGTGCAGCAATAGCCGGGCAAAGGCGAGTTTGTGCTGGTCCTCGCGGGTCATTTCCCGTTCCCAGCGGGCATCACGATCTAGTTCCGGCGACAGATGCGCAAGCTTCATCCGCTCCAGTGCGGCATCATATTGCTCGTTCGAAAATTGGGAAGGCTGCAAGGGATAGGCAAGCGCGCCGCGCAGCGTGCCTGGCGGTATATAGTGTGATTGCGAGATGAACATCATGGTTTGCGCGGGCGGCAGCAAGATCCGCCCGCATCCCCACGGCCAAAGGCCTGCGATCGCACTGAAGAAACTGGTCTTGCCGCCCCGCCGCTTGCCGATGATCAGAACCCGCTCCGCCGGATTGATCACGACATGTCTCTCGCTCAGCCGCGTGCAAGCGGTGGGCGATGCGATGCCGGTTTGGTCGAAAACGAGCCGGTCGTCGGCCGTCTGAACAAGCTCGATGCGGCCCGTCTCGCCGCCAAGTTTGTCCATCTCGAGAAGGGCCAGACGGAAGCTCGCGACGCGCAAAAGCGTCGCCCGCCAATCGGCGATCGTGCTAAAATTATCAACAAACCAGCGCAACGCCTGCTGCACCTGATTGAAGGCCCCGGCCGCCATCATCAATCCGCCGAGCGACATATCGCCCGCGAAATAGCCGGGCGACGCCACGATGAAGGGCGCCACGATCGCAAACCAGCCGTAACCTGCGGTAACCCAAGTGAGGCGCGTGATCCCGCTCACCAGCCGCCGCATCATCAAAAGGACCTGATCGAATTCGCGGTTCAGATAATCCTTTTCATCGGCTTCGCCGCCATAAAGGGCAATGGACTCGGTGCGCTCATTGACCCGCACGAGAGCGAACCGCAAATCAGCCTCGCGCGCATAGCGTTCGGCGTTAAGTGCGATCAGCGGGCGCCCGATGCGCCAGCTCACCAAGGAAGCGATGCCAGCATAGGTCAGGGCTAACCAGACCATGTAGCCGGGCAGAGAGAAACTCAATCCGGCGATGGAAAACGTTATGCCGTCCGAAACGGTCCATAATACAGTAATAAAAGCGATGAGAAGGAGGGTCGATTGGAGCAAGCCAATGCCGAGGTCGGTCGAAGTCTCCACCAAGTGACGGGCGTCTTCGTGGATACGCTGATCCGGGTTCACGCCGATTTCGCCAGCGTTGGAGAGGTGAAACGCGCGCTTGGGCACGAGCCACTGATCGAAGAGATCATGCGTGAGCCCGTCGCGCAGATTCATCTTGCTCATCTCTCTGAGCCAAGCCTGGGCGACATTCAGGGCCAGCAGAGTCCCGGCGAGCACCCCAAACATCACAAGCTGGTACAAAAACCCCATAAAGTCCTTGTGCGAGAGCGCATCATAAAACGGCTTGTTCCAGGCATTAAGCTTGATCTGGAGGAAGGCGGTCAGCCCGACCACGGCGCAGAGTGAGATGCCAAGCGAAATGAGGATGTTGCGTCCCGGCGAATGAAAAAAAGTCGTGATCATCATCCAGAGCTGAGGCGCGAGATTCTGACCCCGCGCCGCGGTCGCCGCCTCACTCCCGGACGGTGTTTTGGTCTCGTCAGCCATGTGCGCCCGATTCCATTTTCCTGCGTATCGTCTTATCAAGAGGCTTAGAGCACGATCACCAATAAGTGGAAACCGGTTTCGTGTTCAGAATTCTACGGCGAATCAAGCTTTACTTCATATTAGCAGCACCGGGCCTCGCCAATGAATAGGATCGAAAATCTCCTCGCGGCGATGACCCTCGAGGAAAAAATCGGCCAGCTCAACATGGTGGCGGCCGGATATGCCGTCACCGGCCCGGTCCTGGCGAGCGGGACGGCCGAGGGCATTCGCGCTGGGCGTATCGGCAGTCTACTCAACCTTTGGGGTGCCCGGGAGATCCATGCGATGCAGAAAATCGCGGTGGAGGAGACAAGGCTCGGCATTCCGCTTCTGACCGGTTTCGACGTTCTGCACGGGCATAAGACCATTTTCCCAATACCACTCGCCGAGGCAGCCTCCTTTGATCCTTTGTTGTGGGAAGCGAGCGCTCGAGCGGCGGCGATCGAGGCCGCCGCCGATGGCATCAATATGGTATTCGCCCCCATGCTCGATATCGCGCGAGACCCGCGTTGGGGGCGCATCGCCGAAGGGCCCGGCGAAGACCCGTTCGTCGGCGCGCTATTCGCCAAAGCCAAGGTGCGAGGCTTCCAAGCGGAGGGCTTGCCGGAAGGCTTGGCAAATGCGGGAGCCGTTGCCGCCACGGCTAAGCATTTCTGCGCCTATGGCGCGGCCATTGCCGGACGCGACTATGCCTCGGCGGATGTTTCCGAACGTCTTTTGCACGAAGTCTATTTGCCTCCCTTCACGGCGGCGGTGGCCGCCGGCTGCGCCGCGATCATGCCGGCCTTCAACGATCTCGCCGGCATTCCAATGACCGCCCATATTCCCTTGCTGCGCGACTGGCTACGCCGCGAAGCCGGTTTCGACGGGGTGATCGTCAGCGACTACAATGCGATTGCCGAATTGACACGTCACGGCATTGCCGGCGACCTCGTCGAGGCGGCCGCGGCGGCTCTCCAGGCTGGCGTCGACATCGACATGATGAGCGGCGCCTACAGCGAGGGGCTGGCTCCGGCGATCAGGCGCGCCCTGGTTTCGCTCGAAGAGATCAACGCCTGCGTGCGCCGGGTGCTCAAGCTTAAGGAGCGCCTTGGTCTGTTCGACGATCCCTACCGGCGCGGTTCGGCACGCACGCACGCTCCTGACTATTCCGCGTCCCGGCGCGATCTCGCCCGGCAGGCGGGACGGCGATCGATCGTTCTTCTCATCAATCACGATGTGCTGCCGTTGCCGCCAGGGCTGCGCCGCATTGCGCTCATAGGTCCCCTCGCCGATGCGCGCGCCGAGATGCTTGGACCCTGGGCGATGGCCGGAAATGCTTCCGATCCGGTTACGATCCGCGAAGGTCTCGCGGCGGCGCTGCCCGATGCCGAGATCGTCTTTTCGCCAGGTGCGGGCATCGAAGGGGAAGATACCTCAGGTATCGCCGCCGCGAGGGAGATTTGCCGTGACGCTGATCTCGTTGTTTTGTGTCTTGGCGAAGCCGCCGCTATGAGTGGCGAAGCAGCGAGCAGGGCAGACCCTGGCCTGCCCGGCGTCCAGAACATGCTAGCCGAAGCCCTATTTGAGCTCGGCAAGACGGTTGTCGTGCTGATTTCCTCCGGGCGGCCGCTCATGATCGGCGCAATTGCCGCAAAAGCCCAAGCTTTACTTGCCACTTGGTTTCTTGGCGTCGAAGCCGGACATGCCATCGCCGACGTGATGACCGGGAAGTACAACCCGACCGGGCGGTTGCCCGTGACTTGGCCCCGCGATATCGGCCAAGTGCCGATTTTCTTCGCCGAGCGGCCAAGCGGGAGGCCCGCCAACCCCAACGATCATTACACGAGCAAATATCTCGATATGCCAGTCACGCCGCTGTTCCCGTTTGGACACGGCTTGAGCTACAGCCGCTTCGGCTTAAGCAAACCGCGCGTGAACAAAATGAACTTCAAGAACGGCGACGAATTGATGATCGAGGTAGATGTAATCAACGAAGGCATTGCCGCCGGACAGGAAACAGTTTTCCTTTTTGCGCGAGACATCGTTGCGAGCGTGGCGCGGCCACTGCTCGAACTCAAGGGCGTCGGCAAGATCGCACTTGCCGCCGGGGAAAGTGGAACGGTTTGCTTCAGACTGGACGCCGAAGCGCTCGCTTTTCCGGGAAGCGATTTTCAGCCGCTCCTCGAGCCAGGCGAATTTCTATTGTCGTTCGGCCAAAGCGCCGATCCGAACGGCCTGTTGACGATTAAATTGCGCGCCCTGCCCGGCTGATACGGATGTTCCTCGCGGGGCTTGCGGGCGCGCCCAGCCGCCGCTATAAGAACGGCGAAGCAAAGTGCGGCCGGAGAAAAGGTTCGGCGGCGCGCCGGAGTGTAGCGCAGCCTGGTAGCGCACCTCGTTCGGGACGAGGGGGCCGGAGGTTCGAATCCTCTCACTCCGACCATTTGTTTCATTGTTGCGATGAATGAAACCGCGATAGCGGCACCAGTTGCGGGCTTTGAGGATGGGGAGCTACCGCCAACAGTCGAGGGCAAGCCGCATCGCGGTCAGCGCATTCGCGTTTTACGCGCTACTACTGCAAGCCTTCCTCGCGGCGTCCGCGCCAGCTCACTCCCTCGATTTTCCGGGCGGCATCAGCACCGTTACTTGTACTTTGGACGGATCCGGTTCTGGAACTCCGGGCGGTAATCCTGTCGACCATCACGGACTTTGCTGCATCCTGGCTTGTGCCGCGGCGGGCTGCCCTTATGTCGGGGCGGCATCGCCGATTACTGGTTTTCCGGATCGGGTCGCCTCCCCGATAAGATTCACGCTCGCGCAACAACTCCCGGCGCGTCCCCCGCTCAAGCATTATTTCGCCGCGCGCGGTCCTCCCGCGAATATCTAATCGCGCGCGCCCGCGCCGCCCGGTTTTTGGGCTCTTCACGGCGAGCCTAGCGTCGCCGCTTGGCGCAATTTCCGCCCTGTCACCGGACCTAAGCCCGCTTGCGCCAGCGAAACTGCGGCAGGCCTCAAGTCCAGTGATTCAGGCCGGAAACCAAGCCGAGACCATGAGTCCCAGACACTCCGGCGCATGCGGCTTCGGCCAATCGCGATAAAATGCGGGCATTCCCGAATCACACCGCTTTTCCATTTTGCGCGGCCGGCGTGGCCCTTCGCGGCCCCGGCTCACTCCCGAGGTATCCTATGTTACTTTCCAATTTTGCCGCCTTCGGCGCTGCCGCCCTGGCGCTCGCCTTGATGTTCACTCGGTCCTTCCCCCGCGCCAAACCAGTGGAGGCTGCTCATGACCGCGGCTAACGCTGCCCTTGCGGGCTTATATCAGGCTCACGCCAGTGAATTACACGGTTTTGCCCGGCGCCGTGTCGGCCGCCAGGAAGCCGAGGATGTCGTACAAGACGCCTATCTCCATCTCCTCCAGCGAGGCACTGCCGCGAGCCTCGAACAGCCGCGCGCCTACCTCTTTCGCACCGCCGCCAATCTGGCCGTGGATTTCGCGCGCAAGGCCAAAATCCGTTTGCGTCATGCCGGCGAGGCCTTCGATCTCGGTGCCAATGCGGTGGCGCCGGCCAATCCCGAGGCGGCCACGGGCGCCTCAATGGAGCTTGCCAGGCTGCATGCCTCTCTCGCCAAACTGCCGCCGCTCTGCCGCGATGCTTTTCTGCTCAATCGCGTCGAGGGGTTGACCCATGCCGAGATCGCTGGACGGCTTGGCGTGTCGGTGCGCACGATCGACCGCTTCATGGTCAAGGCATGGGACCATGTGCGCGGCCATTTTGGAAGCGAATTCGAGAGTTGAGGCGCGTAGATCGCCGGAACAGATGAAAACTGAGGGGAAGACGCCAGAATGGTGCCTTCCCCGCCACCGAACCAGCCTACTTAAGATATTGATTCCACAGTATGGTATTGGCGGCTGCGACCATCGGACTTGTTTGCAGTGCTATTTCCGGGGTCGGGGTTGGCCACCTGCGAGAACCGATTCTTTGCGGCGCCCGCGCTAAGCGTAGTGAGTTGATGCCGAGTTGGGCCATTTTTGTGAGCCTGCGACTGCCTCGAATGGGGTCCGCTTTTCCCGCAGGTCGATATGCTGAGCCGCATTGTTACGACGCGTTACCGTGCTGACTTGCGGCCGGTTATATCTTCATTCCCAGCATATGCATCAGCATAATGAGAACGCGTCGCCACAGCGAGGGCGGCTGCCAGTCCTCATGCCAGTAGAAATCGCCCGGTACGCGGTTCTCCGGGGCGATCTTTTCCTCATCGCAACTTTGCATGCAGCCAGAATCGTAAGCTTTTTGTACAAGCTTTCGATTTTCTACTGCCATTAAGGTCAAAAGTTCCGCGTTTGTGAGTCTCATCGTCCGTCTTCAATTGCGTCTGTGTTGGCGAGATATAATGAAGGATAATGACAATGGATTGAACTCAACATCACCCGTTTGGGGTAAACGCAGGTTTGATGCAGCCGTAATTTCTTGCCTCTCAAAAGGTATGGCGTCGAATTCATCATCGAAAATGACGGCGGGGCGGGCGTTAGGCGAGGTGTTTGATCCCGAAAGCTGCTGAGCTTTTGAGAAGATCATGCGGCAAAACCAAAGAGATCGAGACCATGAGCGATTCCTCATCAAGCGATCGCGGTCTAAGGAACGGCGGGCGCGAGTCCGGAGCTTTCGCCGAACCGGGCCATGGCGGCCACAGCGCTGTAATGAGGCGCAATTATGGTCACCCGTGTTAGAGTTTAACAATGGAGTTAACCCATGCGTCTCTTATGCCGGCCCCGTTCAATCCATAGCCGCGCCACGGCTGGCGTCGCCGCCAGCCTGTTGGCTTTCTCGGGGTATTCCGCGCCAGTCCTTGCCGGTGAGACAGAGACGCCGATTGAACATGTGATCGTCATCATCGGCGAAAACCGGACCTTCGATCACTTCTTCGCCACCTACACCCCGCCACTAGGACAAAGCGTGTGGAACCTACTTACGAAGGGGATCATCACTGCCGATGGTGCGCCTGGACCGAATTTCGAGCTGGCTCATCAATTTCAAGGCGTTCTCAAAGCTCCTGCAAAATTCTCGCTCACGCCAACGTCGAAGACACTTTATAAAACGCTGCCGCCGCCCCTTACCGATGCCGCCCCAACCAAGCCGAGCGACGCAAAGCCGCCGCCCTTCGCGACGCTGGCCGCAGCGGCCGCCGCTGAGGGACTATCCTTGCCGGCGGTCGATTTGCCACTTCTTACAACTGGTGCCACTGGGCTACCCAACCGGGCCATCGATACCCGCATCCTCAACGTCAACACCCTGCCAAGCGGGCCATTCCAGCTGACCCCGGGCGTCTCCTATGACGATTATGCGGCAAGCCCGGTGCACCGTTTCTATCAAATGTGGCAACAGCTCGATTGCAGCATCGCTCAAGCGGCACCGGGGAACCCGAGTGGTTGTCTCGCCGATCTGTTCCCCTGGGTCGAGGTGAGTATTGGAGCGGGCGCCAATAGCAAACGGCAACCTCACGGCTTCAATGACGAGACGACCGGCGAAGGCGCCACGGCGATGGGATTTTACAACGTCCAAAAAGGTGACATGCCCTATTTCACCGAGCTCGCCCGGGAGTTCACGATCAGCGACAATTACCATCAGCCGGTCATGGGCGGCACCGGCGCAAATAGCATTATGCTGGGTGCTGCCGACGCCTATTATTTTACGGATGGCCTTGGCAAGGCGCTGATACCGCCGGCCAATCAGATTGAAAATCCCGACCCGCGGGAAGGCACCAACAATTGGTACAAAGAGGACGGTTACACCGGCGGCTCTTATAGCAATTGCTCAGATCCGGCCGCGCCAGGCGTGGGCACGATTGTGAGCTATCTCGCCTCCCTGCCATATGCCCCAAAGCCGAATTGCGCACCTGGGCAATTTTATCTCCTAAACAATTACGGTCCTGCCTATTATGGCGACGGCAGTCTCCATACCGGCAACCCTTTCACTCTTCCCCCTTCGCCGGTGCGGACTATCGCCGACACCCTGCTCGAAAAAGGAGTCTCGTGGAAATATTACGGCGAGGGCTGGAACAGCTTTGTCACGAGATCCGGCAAGAGTGTCTATTGCAGCATCTGCAATCCGTTCCTCTACGAAACAGCGATCATGACCGAGCCGTCGATCCGGGCGGAGCATCTCAAGGACACCGTCGATTTTTATAATGACATCGCGCAGGGAGATCTGCCGGCGGTTTCCTATGTGAAGCCTGGCGGACTCCTCGACGGCCATCCGGCAACCTCGAAATTCAATTTGTTCGAGGCTTTCACCAAGAAAATCGTCGATGCCGTGAAATCGAGGCCAAAGCTCTTTGCCCATACGGCGATCTTCATCACTGTCGACGAAGGCGGCGGCTATTACGACTCGGGCTATGTCCAGCCCCTCGATTTTTTCGGCGACGGGACTCGCATTCCGCTGATCGTCGTGTCGCCTTATTCAAGCGGCGGCCGCGTCGTGCATGATTACGCCGATCATGTCTCCATTTTGAAGTTCATCGAGCGGAACTGGCACCTGCCGGCGATCACCGGGAGGAGCCGGGATAATCTCCCCAATCCAGTCGCGACAGCGGGAAATCCCTATGTTCCGGCCAATAGCCCCGCAATCGACGATCTTTTCAGCACATTCCGGTTCGAGGGTGGCGGCAATGGCGCTGGCGGTACCGATGACAAGAAAAACTGACAAGGGGATGACTAGGTTACGCTCGCATGAGCTAGCAGAATGAGAGCTGAGCGTCTTTGAACTAGCCAATGGTGGCGTTTGCGGAGGACGAAGGAAAGAGGATCGAAATACTTAGGAAGTTCGATTCATCAAGCCCGTGAAAACTCACGCGATCGTCCTGAGAAAACCTTCGACCTTCGAAAAGTAATCCGGCCATGTCGGCGGCCTAAAGTTAACAATCCGCCGGCGGATCGCTTGTGCCTCATCCGTGTTGTCAGCCAAGGTCTCAATCGCGGCGAGCCAGCCTAGCCCGTCCATTGGGTGTCTGTAGATCGCATAGTCACCCGCCACGTCGCGATGGGCCGGAATGTCGGAAGCAATCACCGGCGTGCCCACGCACAGAGCCTCGATGAGCGGCAGGCCATATCCCTCGGCATAAGATGCCATGAGCACACCTTTCGCATGGCTCATCAGGTCTCGCAGGGCCGGGCTTGATAATCCTTTTGCGAAAATTATGTGGTTCTCGATCTCCCGGCAGCGCGTGAGAAGGTGCTGAACCGCGTCGCCGCCCCATCCTGGCGAACCCACCACGACGAGTTTCGGCGCATGTGCGCCATGCCGGCGCACCAATTCGCGCCAAACATTGATGAGAAGCGCATGATTTTTGCGCGGCGTGAGCGCACCGCAGACGACAAAATAATTATGTGAAGCCAATTCATCGTCCGGGATCCCTCGTTCGAGAAAGATGGGGGCCACCGGAAGTGGCACAGTCGCGACCGGGATATCACCGCGGCCGCGCAAGTGCAGTTCGCGCATGACTGAGTTGCGGGCCGTCGGAGAGGTTGCGATGAGGGCGGCCGCATAGCGGGCTGTATTCTCCGTCATATGACGATGATGACGCATGCCGGCATCCGAAACCCATTCAGGATTCTCGAGCGGGATCATATCATGCAACATGAAAACGGGTTTGACATCGGGCCGCCGTTGCAGCCAGGAAAGAAACCACGGAAATGCGAGACCCACATGTCCAATATTGACGTAGATCGAATTTTGCGGCGCCGTTGATAGCCGCCGGAGCCTGCGTGGAAAGCCGCCTGCTGAAAATAGATTGGAAAACCGGCGGGCCGTATCATTCACGTTGCTTTTGCCGCGTCGCTGCGCCGGTGCACGGCTAACGGAGGACAACCGCATTTTGATGTTGTTTAATCCCGCATCGTCGTGCGTGTTGATCGACTCCGACCAAATATCCTCCAAACGGTCGATAAGCTTCAAGAGCCTGCCGCGATCGAACCAAAAGATTCCCCAGGGCGTCGGTAATGTACCCCCGCAGTCGCCTCGCCAGCTTTCCGCGAAATGCCGCGCGTAACCAAGATCTACTCGGTCGATTCCCCGAGGAGTAGGGAACAAAGGCCCCGAGAACATGCGGACCATGTCATAAGCAACGGGTACCGACACAATGACCCCCCTTCTGGTGCGGATATCGGTGAAGCAAACCCCTACGAGTTGTGGCTGGCGGATAAAACAAGCGGGCCGGAAGGAAAACGACGGGATTCAATTGACGCAAAAAGATGTCTAGATTTTGGCGCATTATATTCACCAACTTTCTTTAGAAACCTCTAAGAAAGTGGCCCACATCAAAAGCGCCCGGGCTGCTTGTGTATTGTGTCCTCGAGGCGCAATTTCCGCGCCACGTTGAATACGTTAATGGCAAAGAGACACATGGAAACGAAGCCTATGCCGAAAAACACAAAATCGTAGGGCGAGAAACTCGCGGACCCTATCGACAGCTTCATGTTTCCTGAAAAATACATCCAGCAATTGACGACGATCAGAATAAGACGAAACTCGGTAGGCCCCGCTGCCATGAAGGACAATTGAAGGTTTCGAGAGACCTGACAATTCAGGAGCACGTACATCCAAAGCATGTAATAGCCAACGAGGGCAAACAAGGCCACGTCCAAACGGATGTAGGCGGAAAGGCCAACCCCAAGCATGATCATGAAGCTACTGACCACATCAACCGAAAAATCGAGAAAATAACCATAGCGCGGTCTCTCGGTTTGGCGGTAACGGGCGAGGCTTCCGTCGAGTGAATCACCGAACCAATGAATGACGATGCCAAGTGTCGCCAGCCAAAAAAAAGCGGGATCAAACCGGGTCGCCGCGTAACCGATGAAGGCGACAAAGGCGCCGGCCGCCCCAAATCCGGTAAGCTGATCCGAGGTGAGGGACGGCGGCGCGTGCGCACACAACCAGTCGAGGAGATCGCGTTCGCGACGGGCAAGGATGTTGTCTTTAATGCGAACAGCCAGGAGAGGGCGAACGGCAACGACCGGCGGCCTGCCCGCCGAATCGATCTCTTGAACAATACTGACGGATTGTAACGAAGACCCCTCGTCAACAGTAAATTTTCCACGGCGTTGCAAAAGCATGATTGGCAAGCTTTCATCTTGTAAAATTTACGAAATGCGACGGCCGAGGTTACGATTACTGACGAATATGGCAAAAAAAGCACGAGGACTCAGAATTTGGTTCAGATTATCTTGGAACAAGCTTCAATGCTTTGATTTTTAAGGATCTACTTGCCCAAAAAATGATTTCCTTAAATTGCTTTAATGGACCGGAAAAGTGCCAGCGGGCTCGGCCCATCGCAGATCTGTCATGCCAAGCGCGCCCAGCTGCATGATTGGACTTTCGTACAGGTTCCGGAAAGCAATCTGAACAAGCGACAGAAACGCGCCAAAGGCGAAACAAACAAAATATTTCACCGATTGTGGCTTGGTGGAATGGTCAGCGGTGTATTTCCTCCCCGTCTCTTTAACATTAGCATTTTACGTAAGCACAAGCGGCGATACCGGTGATAGCCGGGGTTGAAACCAGTGCAAAAATTTCCACAACTTTCTGGATGTCGGTAATCGGTGCGTTGGATACGTAGAGCAAGTCCCGGTTGATGATGTGGAAATTTTGGGCGACGAACAAACTGCCCGGTTCGCGGAGATTCAGCCGATACACGACCGGCGTCGAAAACCCATGCTCCATCAAAGGACTATTGGGCCGCAGGGTGCGGACAACATCTTCTGGCTCATAGCGGAAGATGAACACACCGGCAGGATCCGACCGGGAGTCAAGCAGCCCGCCAGCCTTGGCAAGCGCCTGCGGGAGACTGATACCTTCCGCGTCAAACGGGATTTCGGCATTCCGGCCGGTCGCGCCATAAGCGATGAACGTTTGCGGATCCCGGATCAAAGTCAAAACGTCGTTCGGCCGCATAGGGATATTTTCTTTTGGGTCGGAAGACACGCGGGTCATCGCGACGCGAGCGGTCACGTCTCCCCGCGACAGCTGGACATAGGTTTCATTGACCGGCGCACGAATTCCGCCGGCCGCGGCGATGATGTCCATCACGCGATCGCCCTTGACGCTCAAGGGCACCCGGGCGCCATTGGCGACCTCGCCGGTGACTGTGACGGTATTGCTGACGGAGTGCGTCACATTGACCAAGACCTGCGGCTGGATAGCCTTACCTTCGAGCGCGTGTTCGATGACCAGCTGAACAGCCCTCGTCGTGTGCCCGGCGACTAGGATACGGCCGGCATAGGGCACCGTAATAGAGCCGTCCCGTCCAACGATCTGATCAGGGATCGTCGCGCTGTTTGCGCCCGTGCTGAACCGGTCGGATACGAGTGGCGCCGAAAACAGGCCGCCCGAACCCGCTTCCCAAATTGTCACAGAAACCGTGTCGCCAACGCCAATTTGAGGCTCGATCGAGGGCCGGTAATCGCCAAAGTGGGAAAGAAAACTTTCCGGCCCGCGATTCCGTAAGATTTCAACGACACGGGAATCGATGTCGACGAGCTCGTAACGAGGAACCTCCGCCGTGACGGCCCCCTGAACGACATCGTCCGCGCTCGGTCCGGATCCCGAAACGCTCGAACAGGCAGCTAACGCGAAACATACCGCGCCAGGCAACAGGACGTGAGCGATGATGAGAAAAGCTTTCGGCATGCACGTTCTGCTTCGCACGCAACAAACCCCTACCATTTTAGAGGAGGTCCAACCACCATTCGATCATTTCCGAACAATCTTATCTGGACTTTGTGTCTAAAAAGCCACAAAATTTAAACATTGCGGATCGGCTCGAAGCGCTCGCGCGCCTTGCCATCCTGTGGATTGGCGTGATCAAAAAGGAACGCATATAATTCAAAGGCTTGAAGAATTTCGGACTCGCACGGGAAGAGCAAGTTTTTGAGATTGTTCGCGAGGCGAGATTATGGTGGGTTGGGAACGCAAACTCTCTTAATATGGTTATTGAACACAATTATTGAGGAATATTGGCCGCCACTTTTTGGAAATGATTCGCCGGGTCACGGGAGGTGGCCGGTTAGAGGAGTCTTGTTAATTTCCGAGTTCGATTTGACAGAATGCGAGGCCGGCCGGGCTCAGGACGCTGATCTGGCGGATTCTTGCAGATGTTTTTGATATTCGCGGATGGTTTTCAAAGAGAGCTCGTCCGGCCGCGGCCAGTCAAACCGCGCCAATTTGGCGTGTTCCCCAGTTTGCCAAATTTGCCGCTGCGGCTGTTAGCCTGTTGCCAATACCCACACCTATAGAGCATTTAGGGAGGGACTCAAAGCAAACCCAAAGCGGAAAAATGGGCATCCTAGCCGAATGCCTGACATGAAAATGCGGCGATACCTTTTGGAAAGAGCCGGTTTAGCTCAGTTGGTAGAGCAACTGATTTGTAATCAGTAGGTCGCGGGTTCAACTCCTGCAACCGGCACCAATAAAAATCCTGCAATGTCATGAAGAAAGCCATATATTAATCCTAAACTATAGGTTATTTTATTCTAAATTCTGCTTTGTCCCGCTGGTTTGGTGTAGTATCCATAAAGCGTCATGAGCTACAATATTTATTTGCTTTTTAAATATTTATCATGAACATGAGAGATCGAAAATAGCCATCAATATAGTCTGCCACAACTAACAGGGCTGGCCGCTCTGTTCCCACTGCATGATTCACACAGAACCTGCGAGCACTTTGTTGCGGTGACTCCACAATTTTGTACCACATTCTTTCTCCTCATGGTTTGCTACAGAGACCCATCTGGCTTTGAAGCCTATCTCGATAATCCCAAGCGGCTTGCATTGATGAAGATGCCCATTAGTATAGCCGTGAGCATAGGGCGAGTGACCAAGAAATCGGCGTAGTTTCAAGTCGGGCGGCAATGGGAGCAAAAGTGTGAACTCCACCAATTCTAGTGTTTTTTCGCAGAAACTGAAGGAATTCTATTGGACGGTCACTCGAGCGGCCGGGCTTGGCTATCTCCACGACGGGAGCCGCGACAAACATCGAAATGGACTATTGCGGCTGATTTTTTATCCATTCTACGCGGTCGCCGCACGGGTTCTCAATCACGCTGGCATCCGCTTCCTTGATGCGCCCTTTTTGATGCTTGAGCGAGTTGGGCATCTCGCGATGGACTTCGATTCTTATCTTAAGGATCAGATCCTTGCGCAGCGGAAAGTCATTCCGGTTCTCCTCTGCGCCGGGCGCACGCCCGCCAATGAAGCGCTCCTCGCGCATTGGTCGAAAAATGTCCACGTCATTCGCTATCGCTGGATCTGTTATTTGCTTTGGCCCCTCATGTCGTTCCCCGAGCTTGTCGATTCCCTTCTCGGGTATTGCATGGTCGGGTGGCAGGCCTTTACGAAGGATGCGCCGCATGATTTTGCCTTGAGACGCGGGGCCTGCCGCGCATATTATGTGCAGGGCCGCTGGGCGAATCGCGCACCGGTCATTGGCTTGTCCGAGGCTGAGATTGCCCGAGGCGAAGCTGAACTGCTCTTGCTGGGGATTCCGGAAGACGCTTGGTTCGTCTGCGTTCACTCGCGCGAAGGCGGATATTCGCCCGCCGACGAGTGGCAGCACTCCTTCCGCAACGCGAATATCTCTGATTACAGGGAAGCCATGCGGGCGATCGTGGCGCGCGGCGGCTGGTGCATTCGGGTTGGCGATTCGAGCATGCGGCCGATTGATCCAATGCCTGGTGTCGTAGATTATGCTCGGTCATCCTCGAAAAGCGATTGGATGGATCT
>Ga0181535_10001320_pt1 | contig 32706 bp, 28 predicted proteins | sample PEATcosm2014_Bin_44_FD_119774 | JGI IMG/M metagenome (GOLD analysis project Ga0181535, IMG submission 119774) | Peatland microbial communities from MTU Mesocosm Facility, Houghton, MI, USA - PEATcosm2014_Bin17_30_metaG | ecosystem: Environmental > Terrestrial > Soil > Wetlands > Peat | place... | reverse complement strand
GGGCTGGTTTGGTTTTTGCCGTCGGATGGCGCGCTTTTGCAGGCACTTTTCCAATAGCTCGATCAAATAGGACAGAGTCGTCGGGTTGGATCCGCCGAGGTTGAATATTTCGTAGCCCAAGGTCCGGCGGGTGCAGGCCATGATGCCGTCAACAATGTCGGTAACATAGGTGTAATCGCGCGCACTGGAGCCATCGCCGAAAACGTCGATGGGCTGTCCGGCGGCGATGAGGCGGGCGAATTTGTGGATGGCTAGGTCCGGCCTCTGGCGCGGTCCATAGACGGTGAAAAAGCGGAGCATGGCCACGTCCATGCCATAGACGTGATGGTAAACGTGGCCGAGGGCCTCGCAAGCCAGCTTGCTTGCGGCGTAAGGGGAGATGGGGGAAAAGATCGGGTCGCTTTCCGCAAAGGGAACCTTCGAGTTGACGCCATAGACGGAGGAAGAGGAAGCGAGGATCAGTTTGCAGACTTTGGCGGTGCGGGCGGCTTCGAGGATGTTGGTGGTGCCTTCGACGTTGACCCGTTGGTAGAGGGCGGGTTCTTCCAAGCTGGGGCGCACCCCGGCGCGGGCCGCGAGGTGGATCACCTGATCGAATTGGACTTTCCGAAACAGCCGTTCCACCACAGCCCGGTCGGAGACATCGCCCTGGACGAAAACGAACGATTTTTGCAGAGAGCGGATGTCGGCGAGATTACGCTGTTTGAGAACGGGATTGTAAAAGCTATTCAGGTCGTCCAGCGCCCAGACTGCATGGCCGTCGCGCAGGAGCCGTTCGCACACGTGGGAGCCGATGAAACCAGCCCCGCCTGTCACTAGAAAATTCATTATCCGGTTACGCGAATGCGGCCTTCGCGGTGGTCGCGCAGCAATTTGATGTCGGCATCGACCATGAGTTTGACCAGTTCCGCAAACTTGACCTTGGGTTCCCAGCCGAGCTTGCGTTTGGCCTTGCTGGCATCACCGATGAGCATCTCGACCTCGGCGGGGCGATAGTAGCGCGGATCAATCTCGACGTATTTATTCCAGTCCAGCCCCGCATGCCCGAAGGCCAGATCGAGAAATTCCCGGATGGAGTGTGTTTCGCCGGTGGCCACCACGTAATCGTCGGGCTGGTCCTGTTGCAGCATCAGCCACATGGCTTCGACGTATTCCCTAGCATAACCCCAATCGCGCTTGGCGTCGAGATTGCCCAGATAAAGCTTGGACTGCAATCCGGCCTGGATATGGGCGACGGCGCGGGTGATTTTGCGGGTGACAAACGTTTCGCCGCGGCGGGGGGATTCGTGGTTGAAGAGGATGCCGTTGCTGGCGTGGAGGCCGTAGGACTCGCGGTAATTGACTGTGATCCAAAACGAATAAACCTTGGCGCAACCGTAGGGGCTGCGCGGATAGAATGGGGTTTTTTCGGTTTGCGGGATTTGTTGCACCTTGCCGAACATCTCGCTGGACGAGGCTTGGTAGAAACGGGGTTTCACGCCGACCTCGCGAATGGCTTCCAAGAGGCGGACGGTTCCGGTGGCGGTTGTGTCCGCCGTATATTCGGGGGAGTCGAAGCTGACCCGGACATGGCTTTGCGCGGCGAGGTTGTATATTTCTTCGGGCTGGATTTTGCCCAGCAAACGGCTCAGGCCGCTGGCGTCGCTCAGGTCGCCGTAGTGCAGGAAAAGGCGGCTTTGGGCCGAGTGCGGATCGGAATAAATTGGGTCAAGGCGTCCGGTGTTGAAGGTGCTGGCGCGGCGGATCAGGCCGTGGACTTCGTAGCCTTTGGCCAATAACAGTTCCGCGAGATAAGAACCATCCTGCCCAGTGATGCCGGTGATGAGCGCCCGTTTTGTTGCTGTGGTGGATTGAGGCATATTCGATTTAGTTACCAAATCACATTGTCAAAAACCAGAACAGAAGGACACGGGCGCGCGGGATGCGCGGACGCATCCCATCTCAAGCTTTCCCCCCCGCCATGCGGGGGGAAGCACAGCAGCGCGGCTTACTTCGCCAGGCCCAATTCGGCGGCCATGGCTTTTTCGGCCTTCAATTCGTCAACGGTGGCCTTGATTTTGCCTTTGCTGAATTCGTTGAGGTCCAAGCCCTGCACGATCTCCATTTTCTGGCCATTGCTGCGCACGGGGAAGGAGCAGATGAGTCCGGCGTCGATTCCGTAACTGCCATCCGAGCAGACGCAGACACTGTGCCAGTCGCCGGTGCGGGCGGGATTGATAATCGACTTGACGCTGTCAATGGCGGCATTGGCCGCGCTGGCGGCGCTGCCGGCTTTGCGGGCGTTCAGGACGGAGGTGCCGCGTTGCGCCACAGTGGTGATGAAGTCGGTTTTCAACCAATTTTCATCCTTGATGACGGACGTGACGGGCTGGCCGTTGATTTTGGCGTGGAAATAATCGGGGAACATTGTCGGGCTGTGATTGCCCCAAACACCGAGATTCGAGATGGCGCCGACGTCGGTGCCGGCTTTCTTGGCCAATTGTGCCTTGCCGCGATTTTCGTCCAGGCGGGTCATGGCAAACCAGCGGTCGGCGGGGATTTCGGGTGCGCTTTGCATGGCGATGAGGCAATTGGTATTGCAGGGATTGCCGACAACGAAGACGCGCACGTTTTTGGCGGCGTTTTTTTGCAGGGCCTGGCCCTGGCCGGTGAAGATTTTGCCGTTGATGGCGAGCAAGTCCTTGCGTTCCATGCCGGGTTTGCGGGAAACGCTGCCAATGAGCAAGGCCCAGTTCACATTGCGGAAACCTTCGTCCAAGTCCGAAGTCGCGATCAATTTCTGACAGGAGACGGAGGCGCAATCCTCCAGTTCCATAACCACGCCCTGCAGGATGGGGAGGGCCTGGGGAATATCAACCAGGTGAACAATCACCGGTTGATCGGCGCCAAAGACCTCGCCGGAAACGATGCGAAACAGGATGGAGTAACCAATGGCGCCAGCGGCGCCCGTAACTGCTACACGAATAGGAGCTTTTTTCATAAATTAAAATCGGGGGAGCGCCGCGATTATTTGGGGCGGAGCAGGATGACTTTCTTGTTGGTGCCTTCCGCCTCGACGCTGGAGGCTTCGACGCCGGGGGCGTCCTTGAGGGCGCTGTAAACGACACGGCGATCAAACGCGCTCATCGGTTCCAACTCCACCACATCGCCCCAGTGCCGGACTTTTTCGGCGGCGGCGAGGGCTTTTTGCACGAGCGCCTCGCGGGCTTTGGCGCGATATCCGCCGACATCGATCAGGACTTTGGGGTTGCTTTGGTCTTGTTGAAAAAGCATCCGGTTGGTCAGATATTGCAAATCGGAGAGGGTTTGTCCCTGCCGTCCGATGAGCCGTCCGGAGTCGTCGGTTTTGACATCCAGAAACACGCCATCTTCGAGGGCGTGTTCTTCCACGGTGGCTTCAAATCCCAAGAGTTTCAGGAGTTGCTCAAGTATGGCTTTGGATTGCGCTGGCATAAATCTTCAATTTTGTTGCACCGGGTCTCAGGATAGGGCGCATCCCCGCCGCTGGCTACATTTTTTTCTTCAGGACGGCGCCGGGCGGCTTGGCGGGCAGGTCATCGGTCGCCTTGGTCATTTTCGTCTGCAGGATGCTTAATAGATTCTGCACGGTCCAATAAAGAGTCAACCCGGACGACATATTATAAAGCAAAGCAATGAACATGAGCGGCATGTAGCGCATCATTTTTTGCTGTCCCGGCTCCATGCCCGGAGAGGGCGGAAGGACGTGGGCCTGCCATAGTTGGGTTGCGCCCATGATGAGGGGGAGGGGGTTGAGGGGAAAGCCGCCAAAGATCGGGAAATATAAGATGGTATCCGGCTGGGAAAGGTCGCGCGCCCAGAGGAAGGAAACGCCGCGCAGTTCGATGGCGTTGCGCAGCATCCAGTAAAAGCCGAAGAAGACAGGAATCTGGATCAGGGTGGGCAGACAACTGCCCAAGGGGCTGACCTTGTGTTCCTTCATGAACTCCATTGTTTTCTGGTTTTTCTTGACGGGGTCTTCCTTGTATTTGTCCGCAATGGCCTTGATTTGGGGTTGGAGGGCCTGCATCCGTTTTTGGGATTTGGTGCTGGCTTTGGTCAGCGGCCAGAAAATGGCTTTGATGATGAGAGTGATGGCGATGATGGCCATGCCGTAACCCAGACCCAGGGCATTCAGGCCGTTCATGGACAGGAGCAGCATCTTGGAGAAAAAGCCGATGGGGCCGCTGAAATCCATGATCAGGTCCAGATTGTTGTTCATGGCCAGCCCGATTTTGGCCAGGCGGTTGTATTCCTTGGGGCCGGCGTAGAAGGTGAAGGAGGTGTCAAGCGATTGATGCGGGGCGAGCGTGTTTTCCGGGTACCAATAGGACAATTGATAGCCGTTGGTCAGCATGGCGCTGGTGGAATTGGTCAGGCCGACCATATCCGGGGGGGAAATGCGGATGGGGCGGATGACCAGGCGCGGAGCCGGATGTTCGGGAATGGAGGCGAGGGTGAAGAATTGGTTGTGGACCGCAGCCCAGACGACGTTGTTGGTTCCCTGCTCATAAACCGCGCGCGGCGTGCCGGGGAGAATGGCGCAACCGAGCGCATGGTTGGCGAACCACGGTTGTTTGATATTCTGGATTTTGACGCCGTTGTACCAGAATGTGCCCATGGTGGTGGGGTCATCCAGCGGTCCGATGGGTGTGGCCGCGCCCATGACCAGTTCGCGGGCCGGTATTTTCAGCGCCTGGCCGGAGGTGTTTTCCAATCGCACCCGCGCTGTGAAAAGATAATTTGTGCTGATGTCGAACTCCTTGACCAGGCGCAATCCGCCGGCCAGGGTTTTCTCGGCCGTGACTTTCCGCCCGGTTTGAGTCAAGTTAAAATAGTTGTCGCCCTGGCCGTCCGAGAGCATCAGCACGGGGGCCAGCGCCCTGGCGTTCAGGGTGGCCAGGTTGTTGGAGAGCAGCGTTTTGCTGGTGCGGTTGATCGTGGCCGGGGAATGGCGCAAGGCAACGGATTTCAATCCGCCGCCGTGCGAGGTGAAATTGAAGATCAAATCGTCATTGGTGACGGACAGCGTTTGTTCCGGGGCGGACGGCTTGACCCAGGACGACGGAGTTTCGGCGGGCGCGCTGGAAACCGCGCTGGCCGGCTGGGTGTTGGCCGGCGGACGATTGGTCATCATGGCCAGCACTTCCGGCGGAATCGGCTTGGCCGGAAAGAAGTGATCGACCACCGGCGACATGGCCAGCAGCATCAATATGGCTACCCCTAGAATGACGAGCGATTTACGATCCATGGCAATGTCCCGTCTTCCACAATTTTAATTTTTTTCCGCCGGTTGCAAAACTTTGGGGAGCGGGCGGGTAATCCTCGCCAAAGTCGCCCCACGGGTGGCAGCGGCAGAGACGCCGCGCCGCCAAAAGACCGCCCCGCCAGACACCGTGAAGGCGGACGGCGTCGCGCGCGTATTGCGAGCAACTGGGTGTGAACCGGCAGCGGCCGGAGGGTCCCATTGCCGCAGCCAGAACCGGCGACACTGTTAGTTGATAAATCCGAATGAGCAAAATAAAACCCTTTTGGGCAATGTTCATGGTTTTTCCCTTTCCAGCCGGGCCTGCCGCAGCGCGCGCAAAAAGTCCCGTTCCACATCGGAAAATGAGCGTCCGGCAATAGACGGGCGCGCCACCAAAACCAAATCGACGGAGCACGGCAAGTCGTGCTGGTGCAGCCGGAAACTTTCGCGCAACAAGCGCCGGACACGGCTGCGAACGACGGCGTTGCCAATCTTCTTGCTCGTCACCACGCCCAAGCGACGGTTCAGACCGGCGGGCCGGGCGAGCACATTAACAATAAGGCAGCCGCAAACCAAACGCCGCCCGTTCGTTCTGGCGCGCGTGAAATCGCCGGGCGATTTCATGCGGCTGGAACGAGGAAAGAGCAAGCGGTCAGGAGGCAATTCAGCCATGCGGCCATTAAACCGGGGTAAGGCGTTTGCGGCCCACCCGGCGGCGATTGCTCAAAGTTGCGCGCCCACTTTTGGTGGCATTACGATTTAGAAAACCGTGCTGCCGTTTGCGCCGGATTTTCGACGGTTGATACTGGCGTTTCATGTTGATCTTTTAATTGGCGTTGCCTGATTCATCGGTAGGCAACAATCCCCTTTTCACGGTCCATCCGTTAATCACGGGTTCGAGAGAATAACGGGTTGCGCGAAAGTGTCAACCGCGCAAATGACCTTTATGACCTTTTTCTTGATTTGGCGCAGGGGGAGGGCCGTTTGTAAAAAGTTCTGGGACTGGGGTTTCTCAACCAAGTGGAAATGTTATTTCTCTCTGGCCAATCGGCGCAGAACGATTATGCTTAACCCATCGCGCCCAGTCGGGTTCGTGCATGAAGTATTTATTGACATTCATAGCGGGGTTATTGATTCTGGCGGCGTATTCATCCAAACACACCTCATTCCGTGTTCCGGGCGCCGGCCCTGCATTTTTGTCCGAGGCCGCCAATGCGGCGGTTGGGGAGTTTTCCATGAAAAAAGGCCGGTCGCCATTGCAGCGACCGGCCCCCAACAACCAAACTAACCAACCCTTGACTTCGAAATTACAACCGGATGGGAAAACCAAAAACCCACCCAGCTTCATGCTCGAAGCCTACATAAGTGACCCATATTTCGGCACAATGTTCAACTTATTTTTTGCAGAACGTTTGTAATCGCCTTCGGCATCAAATCCCTGCATCGCGACTTTCTCCCTATTTTACGGGGTTTTGCGGAGGTTTTTGGGTTGGAAAAGACGTGTTTTTTTAGGTGTAATTATTTTTTTAATTTTTATTAAATTTTCATGCGAATTGTTAATCTTAATCCCGATACTGACATAGGGGCGAGCGCTTGGTTTGTGGAAATGGAGGGTTTTAAACTCCTCATGGATGCAGGGATGCATCCCAAGCGCGATGGTCGGGCTGCTTTACCCCTTTATTCCGCTATAGAAAATGAGGATTTGGACGCGCTGGCCATTACCCATTGTCACCATGACCATGTTGGCTCGGTTCCGGTGGCCATGCGCTATTTTCCCAAGGCGCATGTGCTGATGACCGAACTGAGCCGGCATATCATCGGGCGGGTTTTGCATAACTCCGTCAATGTGATGATCCGGCAGCGCGAGGAGCTTGGCCTTCAGGAATACCCGTTTTTCAACCACGAGCAGGTCGAAGACAACGAAGATCAATTTCAAGGATTTAAATACAATCGGGCCATTGATTGGGGTGGCGCGGCCAAGGCCCGTTCCGGCAGGCGTTCGCCGGATTTGGAGTTCTTTGATGCCGGACACGCCTTTGGTTCGGCCGGGATCCTGGTGCGGGGGAAGGAGCAGTCGCTTTTTTACACCGGCGACGTTGCGTTTCACGATCAGACCATCCAGCGGGGGGCCCAATTTTCCAAGGTGAAGGCCGATGTTCTGATCATGGAAACAACCCGTGGCAACCGGCAAAATCCGCCCGGTTTCACGCGGGAAGCCGAGATCGCCCGGCTGACCGAATCCATTCTGCGCGTCCTGAAGCGGAACGGGTGCGTGCTCATGCCGGCGTTTGCGTTGGGGCGGACGCAGGAAATCCTCGCCCTGCTGGCGGGGCTGATGGCATCGGGACGGATTCCGCGCCAGCCGATTTACATTGGCGGCCTGGGCCGGATTTTCACTGAAATCCACGATCAGAAGTCTTATTTGATCAACAGCCTGCTTCCGAAATTGAAGCTGACCCGCGACCTGCAACTGATCGTCATGGACAAGGACCAGACGCAAACAATGAAGTTGAGCGGCGGACGCATTTTTGTTTTGACGGCGGGGATGTTGACCGAATGCACGCCGGCCCATGATCTGGCGGTGCGGATGTTGGGCGACGAGCGGCAGGGGATTTTCTTTGTGGGCTACGCTGACGTCTCGACACCGGGCGGAAGATTGAAAGCGTCCAAGCCGGGCGAGATATTTGTATTCAGCGCCAGTGCGGGCGAGGTGACGCGGCGGTGCGAGGTTGAGGATTTTCTTTTGACTGCGCACGCGGAGCGGGAGGATTTGCTGGATTTTGTGGGGCAGGTTTCGCCCAAGACGGTGTTATTGGGCCACGGAGAGGCGGCGTCGCGGCAATGGTTTGAGGAGCAGATTCACGCCCGCCATCCGAAGATCAAAATCATCCAGGCCGCCCCCGCGCTGAACGTGGAAGTCTGACCCGGACTCAACGCGTCCCGATGTCAATGTTGTTGCGTTCTAGGGTTACGCCATCGTCGAAGGCCAGTTGTTCCAGGGCGATGTTGTAGTCTGCCAGGGCGCGGATTTCGGCGGAGCGCGCGGCGGTGAGGTTGTTTTGCAGTTGGAGAACGATGAAGCTGGTGCTCTGGCCGTGGTCGAGTTTGACCTGCTCGGCTTGCAACGCTTCTCCGGCATATTCCCGGGCCTTTCGCGTGGAGCTGACTTTCAACAGGTCCGTCTTCACGGTTTTCACGTCGTTGTCGATGGCCATCACGACGGTGACTTCGACTTTTTTGAGTTGCAACAATTGTTGTTCGAGGCTGGCCTTGGCCGATTTGTAGTTATTGCGGGCGGATGTGTTCCCGAGCGGCACGGTCAGGCTCACGCCGTAGGAATAATACGGGTTGGAGCCTTCGCGGACGGAGTTAAGATTCTCGCCGAAAGTAAGGGCGGTGGCGTTGCGTCCGTAACTGCCGAGCAAATCGATTTCGGGGAACAATTGATTGAAATTGTATTTGATGGTGATGTGTTGTTTTTCGACCGCAGCCTTGGCTTGGAGGAGATCGGGGCGTTTTTGCAGGCCGATGCGCCAACATTCCTGGACGTCGGGGTTTTCGGGGATGGCCAATAATTTTTCCGACGGCACCGGGGTGACGCCGGTCCATTCGCCGATGTGAAGGGCGAGGAGGCTTTTCAGGGTGTTTTCCTGCACGGCGAGGGTGGTTCGGGCGGTCAAGAGGTCCGATTCAGCCGTGGCCGCCTGGGATTCGGCCTGTTTTTCATCCAGCGGGGCCAGCGCACCGACTTGCACGCGCCGTTCATCTTCGCGGGTGGTTTCGCGGGCCAGGTCCACCGCCGCCTGTTCCACCCCCACGTTTTCGCGGGCGAAGATCAGGTTGTAGTAGGCGGCCTTGATGTTGTTGATCACGGTCATGATCTGGAGGCGCAGGGCCAGTTGGTCGATGCGGAGATTTTTCTGGCCGAGCTTGATCTGATAGCGCGCGTTATCAATCCAGAAATTCTTTAACAACGGCTGGCTGAGGGTGACTCCCGGCCCGCTGTTGTAATCGGTCAGGGAGTCGCCGAATTGGGTGACGTATTGACGGGAGACAGGGCCGGAAAAACTATAACCCAGGCCGGTGGGCAACTGGCCGGAGAGGGTGGGGGTGTAGGAATTGATCTCCTCAACCGTTGAACCGTAGATGGTTCCATTTTCGGCAAAAACGCCGCCGGGGATGGAGTCGTAGGTATGCGATGCCGACATGGAAAGACTCGGGTCATAAGCGCCGTGCAGGCCATTGACTGTGAATTGGTCAATGACGGGGTTGATGCGGGTGATGAGGATGTCGAGATTGTTGGTCAGCGCCATGTGAACGACCTCGTCGATGGTGAGGAGGCGTGTTTTGGGCGCGGGGGCGGTCTGGGCGTGGGAGTTGGCGGCGAGGCCGCAGAGCAGGGCGGCCAGGGCGAAGGCCGCCGGCCGGATTTTGCGGATAGAGTCAAACATAAAAAGAAACGGGGCCTTATTCATAACGGAGAGATTCAATCGGGTCCAGGTTGGCGGCTTTGTAAGCGGGGTAGGTACCGAAAATCACCCCGACGAGCGAACAGATGCCCAGCCCGATCCCGATCCAATCCAGGGGCAGCACCTTGGGCAGTTTCATGTAGTAAGCGGCGACATCCCCGCCAACGACGCCGAGGATGACGCCGAGCGTGCCGCCCACTTCGCACAAGACCACGGCCTCCATGATGAACTGGGTCATGATGTTGCGTTTTTTGGCGCCGAGAGCGCGGCGGATGCCGATTTCGCGGGTTCGTTCCGTGACCGAGACGAGCATGATATTCATGATGCCGATGCCGGCGGCGAGAAGGGCGATGGAACTGATCAAGGTGATGCCGATACGGAGCTTGCTGGTGAAGGAATCCATTTGGGCCATGAGGGAATTGGCGGAGATGATTTCAAAATCATCCTCGGCGCCCGGCGGTGTTTTGCGGATGAGGCGCATGATGCCGCGCACCTGTTCGACCGTGTTGTCGTAATCCGCCGGGCTGCGCGCCTGCACCATGATGGTCAGGTCGATCCAGCGACGGTCTTCGTAGCGGCTGATGCCGGTGGTGACGGGAATGATGGCGAAATCATCCTGGTGGCTGCCGGCCATGGCGCCCTTGGGGGCGAGGACGCCGATGACGCCATAATTGACATTATTGAAAGAGACACGCTGGCCGACGGGCGAATTGAAGGGGAACAAGTTGGAAGCGAGGGTGCTGCCCAGCACACAAACATCGCGCACACTGTCCACGTCCGAATCGAGCAAGCCGCGGCCCTCATGCACGACCCAGTTTTGGGCGGGGAAACTACCCGGGGTTTCGCCGGCGAGCCAGACATTGGGCGGGGACTTGGCGTAACGCGAAATCATGGAACCGCTGGCCAGGTAATCATCCTCCAATCCGACACTCAAGGCGAGGGAGGCGTGGCGTTGCACTTCGAGGCCCTGGGCGAGACTGATGCGCTGTCGGCGCCGGTATTTTTGCGCGCCTTTCGGGCCTTCGAAATAGAGCACGGGCCAGCGGCGGATGAGAAAAGTCTGGCCGCCGAGCTGGTTGAGGTCGGCCTCGATTTTTTTCTGCATGGCGCGCATGGCGGTCATGACGACGATGATGGAGAAGACGCCGACGAGGACGCCGAGGAGAGTGAGAATGGAGCGCAGTTTGTGCGAGGCCACGGCGCCCATGGCCATGAAAAAGCTTTCGCGCCACTCCGCCCAAAATTCGCGCCAGACATTCATTCGTTTCTCAAGGCATCCACGGGGTTCATGCGGGCTGCCCGCCACGCGGGGAGAAAGCCGGAGATGAGGCCGGTTAACAGTGACATCAGAATGGCCAGACCCATGACTGGAACGGACATCCTGACGGGAAAATAAGGGAAGAAATGCGAGGCAATCAAGGACAGACCGTAGGTGATGACGAGGCCGATCAGGCCGCCGAGCAGGCAGATGAAGGCCGCCTCGATCAGGAACTGCAAGAGGATGCTGCGGCGGCGCGCACCGATGGCCTTGCGCACGCCGATTTCGCGGGTGCGCTCCGCCACGGAGACAAACATGATGTTCATGATGCCGATGCCGCCGACGAACAGGGCCATGCTGGTGATCATGAGGCCGACGGTGGCGATGGTGCCGGTGACCCGGTTGAACATGGCGATAAACTGTTCCTGCTGGTTGATGGAAAAATCGTCGGGAGCGCCGGGGGCGACGTGGCGGATTTTGCGCATCAGCCCGCGCAATTCCTCCTTGGCATCCTCGATCCGGCGCAGGTCTTTCACTTTGACCTGGATGTCGAAATTGGGATTGCGCCAGTAGCCGATGAGGAACTGCTGGATGGGAATGATCACTTCGTTGTCAAAACTGTCCATGCCGAGGAAACTGCCGCGTTTTTCGAGGACGCCTATGACTTCGAGGTGGCGGGCGCCGATGGTGATTTTTTTGCCCAGGGGCGATTCGCGCTCGAACAGGTTGGTTGAGACGTCGTTGCCAATGACGCAAACCGGGCGGCCGCCCTCCGCCTCTTCAGCCGTCATGAAACGTCCCGCGCCGATGGCAAAGCCGCTGGTGGTCAAAAATTGGTCGGTGGTGCCGACGATTTCGACGCGGCTGGTTTTGAGATTTTTGTATCCGACCGATTGGTAAACGACGACCACGGGCGCAACGGCCAGCGCTTCGCCCATCTGCTGTTCCACGATGCGGGCCTGTTGGCGGGCGATGTCGTTGCGCTTGCTTTCCTGCAACCACTGGTCGTAGCTGCGATCCGCCCAAGTGGAGCGGCTGACGAAAAGGACGTCGGCGCCGAGGATGGAAATGCTGTCATGAAAAGCGCGGTCGAGGGCGTCAATGGCGGTGGCCATGGATGTGACCGTGACGATGCCGATGATGATGCCGAGCGCGGTAAGGACGGAGCGCATTTTATTGGCGCGAACCGCGTCCAAGGCGATGAGCAGGCCCTCTTTGACTTCGATGAGGAAGTTCACGGGGCGTGGGCAGCCGGTTTTTGGACCTCATCGCTGGCGATAAGGCCGTCACGGATGCGGATGATGCGGTGGGCGTGACGGGCGATGTCCTCCTCGTGAGTGACGAGAAAGATGGTGTTGCCCTTGTCGGACAAGGCGCGCATGAGGGCCATGATTTCCTCGCCGGTGCGGGAATCGAGGTTGCCGGTGGGTTCGTCGGCGAGGATGATGGAAGGGTGGTTGACCAAGGCGCGGGCGATGGCGACGCGCTGGCGCTGGCCGCCGGACATTTCGTTGGGTTTATGGTGAATCCGGTCCGCCAGACCGACGCTGGCGAGCGCTTCGAGGGCGACGCGTTTTCGTTCCTCGCCATTGACGGCGGCATAGATGAGAGGCAGTTCGACATTGCGCAGGGCGTTGGCGCGGGGGAGGAGGTTGAAGGTTTGGAAAATGAAACCAATCTCCCGGTTGCGAATTTCGGCCAGTTGATTGTCGTCCAGGTCGCTGACGTTGGAGCCGTTCAGTTCGTAGGTGCCGGAGGAGGGGGTGTCGAGGCAGCCGAGCAGGTTCATCAAAGTTGATTTGCCCGAACCGGACGGTCCCATGATGGCGACGTACTCGCCGCGTTCGACCGAGAGAGAGACATCCCGCAGGGCATGGATGGTCTCGCCGCCCATTTGATAGACGCGGGAAATATTTTGGATGCGGATCAGGCTCACGCGGGGGCGTCTTCTTTCCTCAATTGTTTTTGTTTTCCTTGTCCTGGCCGGCGGCTTGGGCGCTGACCACGATTTTTTTGCCGTCCGCCAGATCGCGGTTGATGGCTTTGTAACCGCCCGAAACGATTTCCTGCCCTTCCTGCAACCCATTCACAATCTCGTAGTAATTGGCATCGCTGATTCCGGTCTTGACCGGCACCATTTTCACATGGTCGCTCTCTACCACGAACACCACTTCGACGGGCTTGGCCGGTTCATCCGGTTTTTTCAAGGCGTTGTCGCCATTGGTTGACAGAGCGTTGGTTGGATGCGCGTTGGTTGACGAGATTTTGGCGGACAGCGTGTTGGTGGAGAGGGCATTGGTGGAAGGAGCGTTGGTGGAATCGTCCTTGGGCAGGCGGGTGGTGACACTCTGGATGGGCGCGCTCAGGACGTTGGTGCGGTAGCGGGTTTCAACCTCCGCGGTGACGGACATTCCGGGCAGGAACGTTTCCTTTTCCTGGATGTGTATTTTCACCTGGAATTTGGTGGCGTCGGTGCTGGTGGAGGAGGCGGCAGCGGCGGTGGAGGTGTCGTTGTTATTGGCCGAATTGGCGATTTCAGTGACAATGCCGTTGAACTTTTGGTCTTTGAAAGAATCGACCTCCAGATGGGCTTTCTGGCCGACGTGGATGAGAGGCACGTCCATCTCGCCAATATCGACGCGGGCTTCCATGTTGGTCAAATTGGCCACGGTCATGATTTCGGTTCCGGCCATGGTGGCGGTGCCGACGACCCGTTCGCCCAATTGGGAGTTTAATTGACTGATCGTGCCGTCCAGGGGCGAGTAGATGACCGTTTTGGAGAGGTCGGCTTCGGCGGAATCCAATTGGGCGCGGGCGATGCTGACCTGCTCGGCGGCGGCGGCCAGGGCGGCTTTGGCGACGTCATAAGTGGTTTTGGCGGCAAGGAAATCGGATTCGGAAATGAGTTTGGATTGGAAAAGAGCCTGGCTGCGTTTGTATTCAAGGTCGGCTTTTTCGAGGTTGGCGGCGGAGCTGTCCTTGTTGGCGGCGGCGTATTTGAAACCGGCCTTGGCGGAGTCGCGGGCGGCGGCATAATTATCGGGCCGGATTTTCAGGAGCAGTTCCCCCTTCTTGACCCGCTGGCCCTCTTTGACCTCCAAGTCGATGATTTCGCCGGAAACCTCCGGGCTGATCTTCACCTCAAGGACAGGCTCGATTTTGCCATTGGCCACCACGATCTCGGTGATATTGCGGCGGAGCGCTTTTTCTTCCGAGACGGATATGGGCGGAATGCGTTTTCCGTATTTGACGTAAATCACCCCGCCGACCGCGGCCAGCACTAGGAGAAAGAGAAGGATGTATTTTTTCCTGCCTTTAGACTTTGCCATTGCATTACTTTCACTTGCGAACTGTGATTCACCGTTTGAGTTGTCGCACACTGCCATCGTCCAGCAGGACAAGGTCATTGCCGTCGGGCAGGTGAACGCGCATCAGAATACTCGGATGTCCGTTTCCCGCCACTAGAAAAATAGTCGCATCCATACCCGCCAGCGATCCGGCGTCGGCTGGTTTCAAGAAGCCCCGGCTGATCAGGGTTTGAAGGGGGACGGTGGGTTGGATGGGGGAATGGCTCTGTTGCAGGGCGCGGGTATAAGCGCGCGCGGCGGCGATGATCTTTGGCCCGTTGATGGGGTGCTCCGGCGGTCTGAGCATCAGGACCCCTGCGCAGATCACGACCAGGGCCGCCGCTGCCGTGAGCGCGATGATTATTCGTTTTTTGGGTGAATCCAGAAGGCGGGTTTGCATTGGGTTATTGTTCTTGTTTGGCCGGTTTGACGGCGGTGATGCGGACTTCTTTCATGGGTTTGAAAACATGCAGGAGGCGGCGCAGGCAGCGAAACCCGGTTTCGCCCAAATGAAGCCGGGCCGCCCAAGCGGCGGCGAAGCGGGAATAACCGAACCGGCCCGTCCCCGCTTCCGTGACTTGAAAGCCGGTTTCCTGGACGAGATTGCCGAGGGATTGGGTGTTCCACGAGTAAAGATGATGGTTCGGCTCGTCCACGACAAATTTATGATATTTTGCCTCGCGCTCCAGCGGGACGAAGAGGAGCAGTTTGCCCGTTGGCGCGAGGAGCCGGAACATTTCGAGCAACGCGGCCGGAGGGTCGGACACATGTTCCAAGGTGTGATGACACAGTACCACATCCATGGAACCGTCGGGGATTGATTTTGTTTCGGTGACGAATTCGATGCCCAGGCCATGCAGGGTCGGGGCCAAAAAATCCGCGACATCAAACCCGATTTTACGCCGGCAGGGCAGGGCGGCGAGATTCCAGCCGAGGCCGGCCCCGTATTCCAAAACGACATCGGCGGGACGGACTTGGGGAGCCAGCTTTTCGGCGCGCAACCGCGCCACCCAAGGAAGGGCGGATTCGGGGATGCCGCGCTTATGTAGTTGATAGCTGCATCCGGCTTCGCCTCGATAATGGCGTTGTGCTTGCTCCATGAGCATGGCGGGGAGTCTAGAGCCGCCCGGACAATTGGACAATCAAACTTACGGAAAAAAAAAGCCTTTCCGGCCCGCCCCATCTCCTGTTCCCGGCCAATCCTTGTTCATTTCCAATTCCTGTTGATTTGCAAAGGGCGGCGCACTTCATATGAGTCCGCACGGCGGCGGATAGGCGTTGCCAGCGGGCCGCCGGTTTTTTAAGCTGGCCCATGCCTGAATTGGGTGAGGTCGAATATTTTCGCAAGCAGTGGGGAAAAGGGTTGAATAAAAAGGTGCTTGCGGCGGAGTTGAACGCGGATAAAAAAATCTTTCGCGGCACGGATGCGCCGGCGTTGCGGGAAGCGTTGCGCGGGGCGAAATTAATCGGGTCGGAGGCGCACGGCAAACAGATGCTCTTCCGCTTTTCCAAGGGCGGCTGGCTGGGCATTCATCTGGGCATGACGGGGAAGTTGCGCGTCGGGGCCGCGGGGGCGGCGCGGCTCAAGCACGACCACCTGGTTTTGCGGCAGGAGGGGCAGAGCCTGATTTTGAGCGATCCGCGCCAGTTTGGACGGGTGTTGTTTCATCACGGGAAAGAGGCGCCGGATTGGTGGCGGGATCGTCCGGTGGAAATTCTTTCGGCACAATTCACTTTGAAAATGACGGGACAATTCCTGTTGCGCCACGGCCGCGCGCCGATCAAGGCGGTGCTGTTGTTGCAAAGCGGCTTTCCGGGCATCGGCAATTGGATGGCCGACGAAATTCTTTGGCAGGCCAAAATCCATCCGCGCCGTCCGGCGGGCGGGATGCGCCCGGAGGAGGTCAGACGGTTATTTGTCAAAACCAAACACATCTGCCGGGTCGCGCTCCGCATCGTGGGCGGACACGACGGGGATTTGCCGGAGACGTGGCTTTTTGGGCGGCGCTGGGGGCGGGGGGGACGGTGTCCGGCGGACGGCGCGGCGCTCGAACGCGCCACGGTGGGAGGCCGGACGACTTGCTGGTGTCCGTGTTGCCAAAGGGCGGGGGAGGAGTTTAATTAACAAAATGGATGCCAAGGTGAAAATCTGCGGGATTACGAATGAGGAAGACGCGCGGGCGGCGGCGACGGCCGGGGCCGACGCGGTGGGCCTGATGTTTTATCCAGGCAGCCCGCGTTGCATTTCAGTGGAGACGGCGCGGGCCATATCGGCGGGGTTGCCCGGCTATGTTCTGCGCGTGGGCGTCTTTGTCAATCCGTCGCCGGAGGAGGTTTGGGCGGCGATGGGCGGGGGGTGCCTGAATCTGCTGCAATTTCACGGGGAGGAAACGCCGGAATTTTGCCGGCAGTTCGGATTGATGACGATGAAGGCGTTCCGGGTGCGGGATGCGGAGTCGCTGGACGGGATTGCGGGCTACGAGGCGGACGCGTATTTGCTTGACAGCTATGTGGCGGGCCGGCCGGGAGGGACGGGGGAGACTTTTAATTGGGAACTGGCGGCGCAGGCGAAGCGGTTTGGGCGTCCGATTTTTCTGGCGGGCGGGTTGACGCCTGAAAATGTGGCGGAGGCGGTGCGGACGGCGCGTCCCTTTGCGGTGGATGTTTCCAGCGGGGTGGAGCGCGCGCCGGGAAAAAAGGATCATCAAAAAATGCGCGATTTCATCGCCGTCGCGCACGGCGCCGGAAAGGAATAAAACTCAGGCGGCATTGGCCGGCAGGGGGGGGCTGTCCAGGAAAGTGCGGATGAGTTCAAGCAGCGTGGAAGGACGATACGGCTTGGCCAGGAATTGCCTTTCGTCCACGTCGGCTAATTGTGTGCCCGGCACCCCGACGACATGGCCGCTGGTGTAAATGACGCGCAAATCGGGATCGTCGCTCTTGAGCCGTTTGGCAAGCTGGTATCCGGACATTCCGTCCGGAATGCTCATGTCGGTCAGGAGGAGATCAATGCGGTGTCTGCGTTCGGCCCATCGTTGCAAGGCTTGTTTGCCGGAACCGGCGCCCACCACGGTATAGCCGCGATCTTCCAGGACTTGAACGATCAAGTCCCGCAAATCCGGCTCATCCTCCACCACTAAAATGGTCTCGTCGCAAGGTTTGCGCCCTGCCGAAGTATCCGGGATGGACTCAGTTTGACTGGCAATGTTCATCGTTTTTTTCCGCAGACTGCCAGCCTGTATTGCTAATCATGCGTCACAGCGGCTCTGCTAAATAAATTACTCAATATAGAAGCATCGGCAGGCGTCTTTTTTTTCTTAACACCCGGCCTCTCCCGAAAAGTTTTCAACGCCGCCGGGGCGAAATCGAAGCTCGCCATTTTGGGCGAAAACCGGTTTGATTTGGCGGGAGATGAATGTGGACGAAGATTTGTGGCTGCCAACGCTTAAACGCAGCTTCGGGTTCAGGTCGTTCCGACCTTTGCAGCGCGAAATCATCGACGCCGCCATGGCGGGCCGCGACGTGTTTGCGCTCCTGCCCACCGGCGGCGGGAAATCGCTCTGTTTTCAATTGCCCGCCTTGCTGCGACCAGGATTGACGGTTGTCATCTCACCCCTGATTGCCCTGATGAAAGACCAGGTGGACGCGTTGCAGGCCGGGGGCATTGCGGCGACATTTCTCAATTCATCACTGACACCGGCGGAATCGCGGCGGCGCTTGCGGGGTTTGTATCAGCACGAATACAGGCTGCTCTACGTTGCGCCGGAGCGATTGATGCTGGACGGGGTTTTGAACGATTTGCCGCGCTGGAACGTGACCCGCATTGCGGTGGACGAGGCTCATTGCATTTCGGAATGGGGCCATGATTTCCGGCCGGAGTACCGGCAACTGGCGCAGTTGCGCGGGAAATTCCCGGAGATACCGTTGATGGCGCTGACCGCCACCGCGACCGGCCGGGTGCGCGAGGACATTGTCAAATCGCTTTGCCTGCGCGATCCGGCGTGTTTTGTGGCGAGTTTCAACCGTCCGAACCTGACCTATCGCGTCATTGCCAAAGCCAAGGCGGCCGCGCAAGCGGTGGCGTTTGTGCGGGCGCGGCCGCGCGAGAGCGGGATCATTTATTGTCAGAGCCGCAAGAGCGCGGAGAGTCTGGCGGGGAAATTAAATGAGCACAACATTGCGGCGCGGCCTTATCACGCGGGATTGACGGCCAGGCAGCGAACCGAGAACCAGGACTTGTTTTTGCGCGACGAAATCCGGGTCATTTGCGCGACCATCGCCTTTGGCATGGGCATCAACAAACCCAATGTGCGGTTCGTGGTGCATTACGACCTGCCGAAAAACGTAGAAGGGTATTACCAGGAAACGGGCCGGGCCGGACGCGACGGGCTGCCCGCCGAATGTCTGCTTCTTTTCAGCCCCGGCGACGTGATCAAACAGCAGCGTTTCATCGAAGAAAAAAGCCCGGACGAACAGCGTATCGCCCGCGGCCAGTTGCAGCAGATCGTGCATTACGCCGATTCCGCCGGGTGCCGGCGGGGCGAATTGCTGCGCTATTTCGGGGAGACGTATGACGCGCCGAATTGCGGCGGTTGCGACAACTGTCTCAATCCGCGCGACACGTTTGACGGCACCGTTTCCGCGCAGAAGTTTCTCTCCTGCGTTTATCGCATCCGGCAGCAGAGCGGTTTTGGGGTGGGGCTTAATCATATAGTTGACGTTCTGGCCGGGGCGGACTCGGACAAAATCCGGCGTTGGGGTCACGAGCGTCTATCCACTTTTGGCATCGGGCGCGAGCACAGCCGTCCGCAGTGGCAGGCCATCGGGCGGGAATTGGCGCGTCTGGGCTATGTGCGGCAAACCTCCGACAAATTCAGCGTGCTGGAGCTGACCGAGGAGGGCGGAAGCGTTTTGCGGGAGCGCAAGAAAATAGTTCTGACCATGCCCATGATTGCGCCCGCCCTGGCTGGAAAAGCCCCGCGCGCAGGGGAGATCGGGTGCGACGAGGAGTTGTTCGAGCGTCTGCGCCAGTTGCGCAAGAAGCTGGCTGACGAGCGCAACGTCCCGGCTTACATCGTGTTTTCGGACGTCGCTCTGCGCCAGATGTCCCGTTATTATCCGGTGACGGAGGAGCAATTGGAGCGGATCAACGGGGTGGGCGAAAAGAAATTGCAGGAGTTTGGAGCGGCTTTTCTGGCTGAGATCGGGGCGCATTTGCAGTCCAATCCCCGCCAGATTTTTGCCGACGATTCATTTTCCGCGCCGCCGCACGGGCGGTAAATCAGGGGTTGTGGCGGCGATAGACGAGGAACAGCCGGGGGCCGGTTCGTTTCATTGAGACGAGGCGAAAGCGGGCGGCGTCGATCAACCGGGCCACGCCGTCGCCGTCGGCCAGGGTCGGGGCGTTGCGTCCGCCCAGGACGATTGGACAGAGGGTGATGCACACCTCATCGACCAGCCCGGCTTGGAACAGAGCGCCGTTGACTTCGCCGCCTCCTTCGCAAAGCAGGCGTTTCACTTTCCACTTTTTCCGCAACCAGCGCAGCGCCGCCGGAAAATCAAGGCGTGTTGCGCCGCAGATTTTGACTTCGTCGGCCATGGAGCGCAGCCGGGCCAGCCTGGATTTTGGGATGCGGCCGGTGGTCAAAATAATTATGGGGGAGAAGCGGTGTTTGAAAATCGCGGCCTTGGGATCGAGGGAGCCAGTTCCGCTGACGATGATGCGCAAATTATATTCGGCCAGACCGCGCTTGAGGCGTTGACGCCGGTAGCGGGCGGGGCCGGGGCCGAGATTGACTTTGTCCAAATCCACCGTGCGCGCTCCGGACAGGACGGCATCGGCGGTGGCGCGCAGTTCCAAGAGATGCCGTTGGTCGCGTGCTCCGCCAAAAGGTTCAAAATGGCGGGTGGCGGGGGCGATCTTTCCGTCGGCCGTCATGGCGGCGTTGATGAAAACGAAGGGAAAGGCTCCGGCTTTTTTCATCGCGCTTGCGATCCGCCGGCCCAGACCGGGGGATGTCTGAGTTGGAACAACATTTCGCCGGCCTTGGGCACGAGCAAGACGCCCTGATCTTCGCGCCCGGCGAAGTCTTGGGCGCGGATGGTTTTGGGGTCGCGGTAGCCCAGGTTGATTTTCCGGCAGATTTCCTCCGGAATGGACGTGGCCAAGACGACATGGGCGCGCGGCGTTTCAACGCCGTTTTCAAATTTGCCCAGTCCGTGGACGTGGGTGCTGTGGGCCAGCACGCCCCAGGGATAATGCTTAAACCGGTCCCACTGCTGTCGAAAATAGTCGCGACAGTGGTAGCCTACTTCCAGAAGGATTTGGCCATGCATGACGCTCACTTCGGTGATGTGCGGCGCGTAAATGATCAGTTCGCCGCCGTCGGCCAGCACCGGTTCCAATTTATACATGCACTTGCCGCCGGTCCAAACGTCCTCGTACATGGCCGGGCAGCAGGAAAGAATGGTGTGGAACGGATGTTCTTTGCGGGTGATGTGCAGTTCGCGGCTCAAATCGCTTGCCGCATCCCAGGCGGCTTCGGGCGTTCCCGCGTAAAGCCCGGCCAGGCGGGGGCCGTCCACCACGAGGCAAAAGCACAGTTTTGGCACGGAGACCATGGACCCGGCCTTGTCCACCACGCGGCGCACCGGCGTCCATTTGTTGCCGATGATCATGGGGTTGGTCACCACTGCGCCGACCCAATGGAAGAAATTCAAAATGCGCGGGCCGCCAATGCCGGGGAAAAGGTATTTGTTTCCGCCTGAGCAACCCACTACTTCATGCGGGAAAACAGGTCCAATGATAATCAATTGGTCGTACTGAAAAACGAGCCGGTTGATTTCCACCGGCACATCCATGGAGAAAAGGCCCCCGGTCAATTCGTGCGTCTCTTCCGCGGTGATGACGCCGATTTCCCGGAGCGCTTCCGCATTGTTCCAAGCGTGATTATGGAAGGCGACTTTGCCATAACGCCCGCGCCGTTCCTCTAGCGAGATTTCCAACCGCTGGCAAATCGCGGCCTCGCTCATGGGGTGATGTGTGCCCTGGGCAATGATCACGTCCAACTTATCCGTCACGGCGCCCAACTGGTTGAAAATGGCTTTAAAGACCATACCAATGGGCGCGGTTCGCGTTCCGTCCGGGACGATCAACAAGACGCGTTTTCGCCGGTAAGCATCTACAGGGCAGGCTTGGGCCACGGCGCGAACCACATCGGCATCCTCGATCTGCCGATTGGCGGGTTCGCATCGGACTGGCAGGGAAACTGATTTATTCTCCATCATGGATCGTAAAACCATGATAGCGGCAACCGCTGTTGCGACCAGCTTATTGTTGTCCTCGCCGACGGGCGGGCGGGTTTAAAGATGGGCGATCAAATCTTCTTGCAGGATGGTTTGGACGACATCTTTTTCGGAATCGGACGCGTTCTGGAATTGAGCCATCAACGAACTGAAATCCAAAGCATTTGCTTCCGGAGTTGGCGGAGTTGCATTTTCATCCGATACGATATTGTCGCAGTGTTGCTTGGATTTGTCCATTGTGACCTCCCAGTTTTGGCGGCATCCAGAATCGGGGCAGTGCGTGTCTCATTTTCGCCTGCGCCCTGGGCCTGACCGCCTGTTTCTTCTCACCTTTATGATTAAGCACATGAGGTGCCACGCGCCATTTGAGAAGCGGGGCCTGTTTTACGGGGGGTGGACGGGGGCGCTCAGAACTCCCAGTGGAGTCTCATGCCAAAAATTGAAACCGGGCCGCGGGCCGCGTTGTAGGCCGGGTCGATCACGTACTGGTAGTCCGCGGTGGCATAGATATTTTTCCAGATTTGGGCTTTGTAATAGGTTTCGAGGGTCTTCTCCAATCCGTAGCTGAGCGCGCCATCTCCCGCCAGGATGCCGAGACCGCCGGCCTCGAAGTATTCTTGCTGCACATGCGAAATCCCGTTGACGACTCCGGCCAGACCCACCGCGTCGTTGGGGCGGTTCCAAAATGCGCCCTTGATGCTCAGTCCTGCCGACCCGGACTCGGTCACGTCGGCATAGTCCCAACTTTCGGACTTGCCGTCGTTCCAACCCAGGCGTGTGAAAGCTCCGATGCCCTTGATTATTTCATACTCGCCGTTGAGGCAGAAGCCGTATTTGAGACGGTAGGCGCGAGTGTCAATGATATTGGCCGGGCGCACCGGGCTGTCCATCGCCTCCGCGTAACTGCCCATGTCGGCACGGTTCAGGAAGGCGAGCAAACGCACCGCGCCTGGATGATCGTGGATGGTGAAGCGGCGTTCCAATTCCGTGACCATGCCCCAGGCGCGCAGGAAGGCGGGGTCTTCCGCCATGCCATTGGCCCGCTGCGGCTGCTGAAAGAATCCGTAGCGGGCCGTCCAGTGGGGCTGGTTTAATTCGGCGGCGAATCCGGTAATGTAGCCCATGCTGTTGGCCGGATAGTCCCACGCTTCGTTGCCCACCAAAGCCCAGTTCATAAACTGCGAAGTCACATCCCCGGCGTAGGAGTTTTGGTCAAAAATATCCAGGACGCTGATTTGTCCGACTGTCAGGGTAAGGCGCGAGATGTCCTGTTGTCCGGCGAGGTGGAGAGCATCATCGGCCACCGGTTCCTGATCGCCGCCCAAACCAATGGTCTGCCTGAGGAAGACGCGGGCCGGGGTGACGTTGCCGTCATACGAACCGACTTTGTAGGCCTCGGCATTTGGAAAAGCCTCGATGCCCAACGTATGATTGAAGCCGAACCCCTGCCAGAACAAGCCATCCACATGAAATTCAGCCCCTTGCCATAAGCGCGCGCCCAGGAATAGATCGTAATCGACCGTTTCGGCTGTGGATGAATGGTTGTCCAAACTTTGCGGGCCGGAATATTGTGCCGGGAAAGAGGGATGCCAATCGCCAATATAGGTTGCCTCCATATGAATGCTCCAAAGCTGTTCCTTGGCGGGGGGAAGATTTGTCGGCGTGGACGGCGCGGGCGGCGGCGCATTGTTTGTCTGGGAGGCAACCTGGCCGAAGCCTCGCCCCGCCAGAAAGCAGACGACGATAACCAATGCGGGCCATTGCGGGCGGTAAGAGCAATTTTTCATGTGGATGAAATCACGGCTTGGTTTCAACCATTGTCTGGTTGGTTGCGGCGGCATTGTCTGACTTGTGCGCACTGGAAAAGACGCGCACGAATTTGATACCGATCAATGTGAGCAGGATCAAGAGGTAAATGCGCAGGGTCCACAAGGCAAACCGGACTGTGCGTGTTGTTTTGATGCGTGGCATAAATCAATCGGCTTTAGGTTCAAACCTCGTGCCTTTCATGACGTCCCGGTTGCGCACGATACCGAGGAGCCGGTCCTGGGAGTCCACCACCGGCAGCATGTGGAACTGATATTTGACAAAAAGCGCCACCAAATCTTCGCGCAGGCAATCCTGGTCCGCAGTGACGACAGGCGAAATCATCAACTCAGCCAGGCTGGCGTTTTCGGGCGCGACCACCAGATCGCGCAAGTCCACCACGCCTTGCAGGATTTTCGTTTCGCCCGCCACGACGTAGAGGTAGGCGATGTTGCGGTTGTTACCGGTGAAATTGCGCAGCGAATGAAAAACGTCAACCGCCTTCGCTTCCGGCGGGAACGTGAAAAACCTCTCGCTCATCAAGGTTGCCGCCGGCACATCGGCGTTGGACAGGATGGCGTTGACGCGCGTGGCCCGGGCCGGGGGCACCAGTTTCATCAACTCGGTGGCCCTGGCATGAGGCAAATTGGAGAAGAAATCGGCGATTTGCATCACGGACATGATGGCTAGCACGTGGCGCGCCTTATCCTCCGACAAAAAGGCGATGAGCTGCCGTTTGGCGCGGGGTTCGGCATCACCCAGCACTTCGGCGGCCTTGTCCGGGGCGAGGGCGGAGAACATGGCCTGTTGCTCGTCGCCGGAGAGCACTTCGAGCGCGTCGGCCAGGTCTTCGCTGGGGAGTTCCAGCGCGTGTTCGCGGGCGACCGAGAGCGTGACGACATCCTTGGTGTGGTCTTCCACCGAGAGCGGTTGGACATAACGCCAGGCGATCAACCGGTCCCTGGCGGAGGCGAAGCGTTCCAAGCCCCATTTGCGGAGGAAGCCGTTGAAGGAGATGTCCACATGAACCAGAATCATCCGGCCTTTGGAGAAGAGCAGGTGAACGTCATTGACCACCTCGGTGCGGCGACCGTCGGTATCCAGAATCGTCTGACCCATCAGATGTTCGTTAACCAAAATCCAGCCTTTCTGGTCAGCGAACCGGGGGTAGGGATTGCCTGTTTCGGACGGCGTGATGAAAATGGCCTCGTCCTCAATGCGCGTGACCTTTTCCCAGGGAATCAATTCATCGGGTTGTCCCTTGCCGTGTTCGATGTAAATACCGACCGCCTGGGGGTAGGGTTCGGAAAGCCGGAAAACCAGGTCGGTGAGGCGTCCGTTTTTGCGGTTGGTGTTTTCGAAGCGGACGCGGCGGTTGAGCAGCCGGGAGAAATAGAGGAGTTGAAACGCCTCATATCCGGCCGGTTTGGCGGAGGCGTTGTTTTGGGGATTGTTCATGGCGGTGGTTCCTAATTGCCCGACCCGAACCATTCGGGGAACAGCACGGAAATTCCGTAGGCGGTTGAGATGGCGATGACGAAGATCGCGATGCTCCAGTTGGCGATGTTCTGCCAGCGGGTGTTGACGTAATCGCCCATGAGCGGTTTGTCGTTGAGCAGCAAAATCAGAAACACCAGGGCGGCCGGCAGCAGCGTCACCGCCACGACCTGGACAAAGATGGTGATGATGTTTTGCAGGGCGATGCTGGCGACGAGCGAAACGACGCCGGCGGACATCAGCATCAGGACGTAGGCGACGTAGAACCACGGCGCCTGCCGGACGCCGCGGTTGAGGGAGTGCGCCCAGCCGAAAACCTCACCCAAGGCCCAGCTTGTGGCCAGGGAAATGCACAACGCGCCGAGCAACCCGGCGTCGAACAGGCCGATGGCGAAGAGCAGTTTGGCCCACTGGCCCAAATGCGAACCGCCGGGCATGACCGCGGGCATGGCTTCGGCGGTTTTGGCGGCTGAATCCATGTCCTGCCAACTGTGGAAGGAGGGGTCCACCTTCGACCAAGGACCGGTGGTGATGTGATTGGCGGCAGTGTCGGCCGCGAGGGTGGCGGAGGTGGGGTTGGACGGGTTGTAGTAGAAGACGCCGGCGGCGGCAATGATGATGAACGCCGCCACCACGCAGGTCATGAACGAACCGAAGATGGTGTCAAATTTTCCGTAATTGATTTGTTTGATATCCATGCCCTTGTCCACCACGGCGGATTGCTGGAAGAAGATTTGCCAGGGCGTGATGGTGGTGCCGATGTTCGCCATGATGAGGGTCAGCAACGCCACGCCGGTCATGCCGAGTTTGAAACTGGGATGATAGAAGCCCTGTCCCACTGCGCTCCAGCCCGCCTGGACGTTTCCGGTGTGCATGGCCCAGATTGCGGCAGGGATATAGACGAGGTTGAAGAGGCAGAAAAAGAGGGTGATTTTCTCGAACGTCCAGTAACGCCCGGTGAGCACGATGCCGGTGAGCAACAGGGTGACGCTGAAGAATGTGATCCAGGGCGGAATGTTGAACAAGCTCATCGCCTGGGTCATGCCGATGTATTCGGTGACGAGCGTCAACCAGTTGATGGCCGCCAGATCGAAAATGGAAAACCATCCCCAGAATTTTCCAAAACCGTCAAAGATCGCCTCCGCGTGGCCGCGCTTGGTCACCGCGCCCAAGCGCACGGTCATCTCTTGCACGTAGTAGGCCATGGGCACCAGAATGATCATGGCCCAAAGCAGGTTGAATCCGGTTTTGGCTCCGGTTTGGGCGTAGGTGGAGATGCCGCCGGCGTCGTTGTCGGCGATCATGGTGATAATGCCGGGGCCGAGTGCGGCAAGAAAAATCAATGTCCGCCGGTTTAAACGGCGGATTTGATGAAGCAACTTGCTGATCCAATACATAGTTCGGGCTTTGTTTTATCCTGCGCCGTTGCAAACCATACCTGATGGATGGCGCGGGGCGTCACTGAAACTTTCTGAAGAATTCTTAAGGATTCCGATTTCGGGGGGCTTCCAGCCCCGGTTCAACTGCGGATCATGCGCAATCGGATGCGGAATGCGCTGCCGCGTCCAATTTCGCTGTCAAGTTCCACCGTGCCGCCCATCCGCTCGACCGACCACTTGACAATCGCCAGGCCCAAGCCCACGCCGCCGTCCGCCCGGGAACGGGCTTTGTCCACGCGGTAGAAGCGTTCAAAGATTTTCTGATGATGCTCCGCCGCGATGCCCGGCCCCTTGTCGGCGACCTCGACGATGACGTCGTCCTGCTCGACGAAGGCGCGAAGTTTGATTGGTTTTCCGGCGGGGCTGTAGCGGATGGCGTTCTGAGTCAGGTTCATGAGGGAGAGTCGAAGCAGGGCGGGATCGAAGACTGCCAGCAAGTGATCCGGACATTCCGTCTGAAGCTGCTGCTGTTTTTCCCCGGCCAGCAGGCTCAACGCATCGTTCACTTCCACCAACACACTGCGCACCAGTCCGGCCTCCATGTGCAACGGAATTTCGCTGTTGTCGGATCGGGTCAGCAGGAGAAGCCGGTCGATGAGCTGGTTCATGCGGCGGATTTCTTCCAGGATGCTGCCGAGGGCGTCATGAAGAATGGCGGGATTGCGGTCGCGCAGGGCCACTTCGCCGACGGCGCGCATGGCGGTGAGCGGCGTGCGCAGTTCATGCGAGACGTCAGCCGTCAGCCGATCCAGCTCGGCGGAAGAGCGTTCAATCTGTTCCAGCATGTCATTCAACCGTGCGGCCAACTGTCCGACTTCGTCATGAGGATTCCTTACCGGCAGACGCTGACTCAAGTCCTTGGCCGACAGACGCCGGGTTTGTGCGACCATCTCCTGCAGCGGCGCGAGCAGGCGGCGGGCAATAAAATAAGCTCCTGCACCGAGAACCAGGGTCAGACAAGCCCAGATCAATGCCAATTTTATAATCAGATCAAAAAGCGAGGCTGTTTTCCAAATGCCTGCCGCCGCCGGGGCAATGCAGATTGAAACGAACGTTGCCGCCGCCAGCGCGTTGCAAACGGCCAAACGCGTCTTCAAAGGGCGTCGTTGCCACCATGCTTTCACCCGTTTGCCTCCTCGCGCAGCACGAAACCCACGCCGCGAATGGTGTGAATGAGTTTGACGGCATGGCCTTCATCCACCTTGCGCCTTAAATGGGCCACATGAACGTCAATCACATTGTCCAGCGGGGTGAGGCGGCTGGTTTCGCGCCAGACCTCCCTGGCCAGCATCTCGCGGGTGACGACCTGGCCGGGTTGCCGCAATAGAAAGGCCAGCAGGTCAAATTCTCGGGGAGTCAGATCAATCGGCTGATCGGCCCGCCACACCCGCCGCGCCTCCAAATCGACCACCAAATCGGCCATGGTTTTCTTCAAAGGTTCGCCGGGGCCGGACCGGCGCAGCAGGGTGCGGATTCGCGCCAGCAGCTCGGCAAAGGCGAACGGCTTGACCAGATAATCATCCGCCCCGCTTTCAAGCCCAAATACCCGGTCGTCCACCGCATCGCGCGCCGTGAGCAGGAGCACGGGGGTTTTGTTGCCTTGGGCGCGGAGGGTTTTGAGAATCTCAATGCCGGATCGGCCCGGCAACATCCAATCCAGCACCACCAGATCAAACGTTTCGGCGGCGAGGAGAAAAAAGCCTTCCTCCCCGGTATGGGCCGTGACGGTGGAGAACCCGCCGCGCTCCAATCCTGATGCGAGCGCGCAAGCCGTCTTTTCGTTATCTTCAACAATGAGCAGGCGCATGGCCATACCAGAAATCGAGTCTGTCAGCATCGGCGTTCTTCCGCGAGCCATAAACGCCACGGGGGAAGTTTGGAATTTCAAAACAGACCGGTCCTCCGTTGAGGCATGCGGCGTGCCGGTATCAGGCAGCTTCGCCAGCGGAGGGCCGGGCTTGGCTGGTTTTCTCACGCCAGGCGCGTGGTGACATGCCGGTCTTGTGGCGGAACGCCGTGGCAAAGTATTGGCTGTTTTGGAATCCGCAGCCGAGCGCGACGTCGGTGATGCTCATGGAAGGGTGTTCGACCAAAATCCGCTTTGCGGCTTGGACCCGGCAATGAACCAGATATTTTGCCGGGGTCAGATTCGTGACTTGGCGGCAGTAATTGGCAAAGGCGTTGACCCCGAGTCCGCACTTGTAGGCCATTTGATCGAGTGTCCACGGTTCGTGCAGATTTTCAGGCAATGTGCTGAGGAACAGTTTCACCGCGCGGCGGGTTGACACCAGGCGCGCATCCAGTTTGACCTCTTGACCTTCCAGCAATTCGCGCAGCGCGATAAGGAGTTCATTAATGTGAAGCTGCAACCGCGTTTGCGCTTTGAGTGGCGCCGGGGTTTGGACCAAGGCGGCCAATCGCTCGAAGCAGGTGGCGATCTCGTCGTTGGCACGCCAAACCGGCTGTTCGTTTTGGCTCAGCAGCATGGTTAGCCGGCGCAGGTCGGGCGGGGAGAGAATCATCCAGTCCGGCCATTGCCACGGCTGGTCGGGTCGCCGCACGTCCATGTCGAGGATCAGCCAGCAGAGCCGGCTGGGTCCAATGTGCGGGTTGCCAACACGGTGGCGCTGCCATGGTCGCGTGATGGTTAGGTCCCCGTTTTCCAACATGAAACTCTCCTCATCCACCAGAAACTCAGTCCGGCCTCGCGCCAGGTAGGTCAGTTCGAGGCCCTCGTTGCGATGCCAGTCCAACCCCCAAGTCTGGGTATCCGTTGCGTCCCAGAACCCCACGGTACATACCTCGCGCAACATGCCTGCCGGCATCACGCGTCCAGGGTAGCCGGGATGAACCAGCGCCGCCATCTTCACCTCGCCGCGGCGAATCGCCGCGCGCAACGGGTCACAGCTATCCGCTTGATAAGTGGCGCCGGGACTGGAGAAGATGGCTGTTGCGGATGGGCTGTTATGGTCTTCAGGCAAGCAACCGGGCGTCATTCTGAATGAAATGCTATCATACCAACCTATCACTGTCCATGAGAAATGTTCAAAAATTTCCAGAGTGAAAAAACGAAAGATATCCACACGATTGATTGATATAGTGGCGGCCATCAAACCTATTGTGCCGGCAGAGCCTCTTCAGGCGGCACATTTCTTTGAGCCAAGCCATTCTGGATGGCCCAGGGGGGAAAAGCAGGGATCGACAAGATTCTAAAATGTTTAGGCCAATGAACATTGCTATGAAAGGTTTCAAAAGCATCACTGCGGGTTGGCGAAGTCTGGCTGAAAGGCTTGGATGTTCTTCGTCACACGCCACGCCAAAAAACTCAACAGGAACATATATCGGCAGGAGCACGCATCATGACAAAACCACATCAAACTAATTGGGTTGCTGACATGTCGGCAGGGGCAGTCGCTATAACGCTGCTGGCAGCCAGCGCGCTGACGAGCACCGCTCAAACGCCACCCAGCATAACCGACTGGCCGGCCACCATCAACGCCAACGCGTCGGTGGATTATTGCATTCTTGATCCGAACGCTTATTTCCCTTCCACCCCGGGCGGTTGGAACAACAACATGTATTTGCCCGGTGGCGGCGACCAGGTATTCACAGGGATTACCCTTGCCGGCCTTTATGGCGACCAGGTTGCGAATGCCAATGGCTTCCTCAATATTGCCGACCCCAACTATGCGCAGTTTGTGAGTGCTCCTATCATTGATATTTTGCTGCAAGTGTATGGAGACAGCGCCCTCTATGCCAATCCAGTGGCCGCACTTGAGGGGCAAGTAGGGTCAACAACCACCTTGGTGGCTCCGAGCGTAAGCGTTCCGGCGGGCGCGACCAATGGGCAGTGGAATTGGATGTTGCTGGAGGTGACCAACCCGGTCGATGGATTTGGCTTTGGAACCGTGGGCGACACTTCATTTCCGACGACGTTCGATGGCGAGAATGGGGGGGTCAATAATGGGACGATCCGGTTTGGAAATTGTGAAGGGTGGACGGTTCGGGCGATTGCGTGGGGACCGCAGGGGGCGTTTGGGACCACAAACCAGATCAATGTATTTGCGTCCGCGGCTCCCTGCGCTCCGGAACCGGCGGTCAATCTGGCCTACGTGGACTTCAATGCGGGAACCGCGAACAACCTGACCGTGATAAATAACAGCAGCCTGGATTACACGTACAGCGAGCAAAGCAAGGTGGGGCCGCCGGGCGATCTTCGCACAGCCATTCAAGCTACCAGTGATCTGATGAATTTCGGCATATTGAGCAATTATCTGGGACTGCCTTGCAATTCACCGGAGACCATGGAGGTTGGGATTGAGTTATATGATGATCCGGCGCTGGCCGGGGTCAGCATTGTCCCCTCCCAGTATGCCACAGATCCCGAGGGGGATTTGGCAAGTTACAGCGGTTTTAGTTATACCCTGACGGGTAGCGGCCAGTGGTTGAAAGTGGCTTTCACCATTCCGGCGGTGGATTTGGAAGGGGTTAACACGGCGCCATTGACCGGCGGTCCCAACCTGTTATTCAACGGCGGATTTCCATATATTGACCGGGTGGAGCTGGGCATTTATCGCACGGGATCAAACGCGCTGGCCGGTTTGACCCCTGACCCGAACTACAACATCAACCCGTTCATTTGCCTCACCAATTACGGTTATTACGCGGAATGGAATCCGAGCGCGGGCGTGATCAACAATCTGGATGCGGGTCTTCCCACGACTTTGGGCGGCCCGACCAATGACCAGCGTGTTTGCGAGGCGGGACAGGAAGCCGGCGGCGTTCAACCATACTACCTCCAATTTGATGTCCTGAACTACATTTTTGGCCCCATGCAGCAGGACAATTTGGATGTGGTAATAGTATTGACTTATTATGATGATCCGGCTCTTGTGGGCGACACGCTATATCCCCAAATCTATCAAACCTGGAACAACGGGGTTTCAGTCCTCGCGCTCCCGTCCGGGCAGTACGACACCAAGGTCACTTTGCAGGGAACAGGCCAATGGAAGGATGCTACTTTTGAGATTCCAAACGCGAACCTCTACGGAGTATATGGAAACCCTCAGGCGGTCTGCCGCTATGCCGCCACCGGGCCGGTTTGCGTCTCCCGGGTTCGCTATGACGTGATCCGTCCCTGCGGTTGTTTCCAGGGCATCGACTATCTGCAGCAACCCGCCATGACCAGTTCAAACGCGCAAATCAACATCACATGGCGCGGAACCGCCGCGGTGCAGGGGGCTCCCACTGTGATGGGTGTGTGGAGCAACGTGACGACCATTACAAATACGTTGACCAATAATAATTATGCGCCGTCAACGGCCACAATGACCAACAAGGCAGAGTTCTTCCGGCTGCAGTGGCCGGCCTATCCGACCAACCTTCTGGGCAACGCTTATTCCGGGGGAGTGATTCAAAACGGATCATTCCTGGCCAATGCTTCGTTGTTTACGCAATGGCCCGGTTATCTGGGCTACGGCACTCCGCCCAATCCATCCACCATTGCAGGCTGGACCTCGTCGGGAGGTGGGATGGGGGTTAATGGTTTGGGGGTGAATATTGCGTCCGGCAGTCCTTTTAGCCCGCCCAACAGCGGCGATTACACCTTTGCTTTCATTCAGGGCGCGGGAAGTCTGACCCAGAATTTACCTCTGGCCACAAACACGCAGTATCGATTGAGCTTTTCCGCTGGATCCCGGTCGGGCGACACCGGGGTCGTGTTTCAGGTGCAGGTCGGCGACGCCCATTGGGTCTATGTCACCACCGGCACTTTGAACGCGAACACCACCAGGTTGGCCAATTACAATTATACGTTCACCACGCCGGCCACGATTACCGGCACGGCTTCGATCCAGTTGCAAAATCTCAGCAGCGGCGGAGTCACCATTGACTTCACTGATGTGGGGTTGTCCACCGGCCAGGCAGCGTTCACGCCCACTCCATGAATCCGGCGTGACGCAAGACCGGCTCAACCATGAACAGGGCGGTTTCCATCGGGCTTTCCGATGGGGACCGGCCCGTTCCAGCAAAGGATCACCGAATTTATGGACTTGATATGAGCACCATTGAACCAGTTCCGACCGTTTTCAGATCCGGCAAAGTTCGGTCCCGGAAATCCGCTTTCACCTTGATCGAATTGCTGGTGGTTATCGCCATCATTGCCATTTTGGCGTCGATGCTGTTGCCCGCCCTGGCCAAGGCCAAGGAAAGCGCCCAGAAGATCAAGTGCATTAACAATCTGAAGCAGATCGGGCTTGGCCTGCAAATCTACATAGACGACAGCGGGAACAGGGTGCCAAGCGCCATGAGTTTCGGCGTG
>Ga0181535_10001318_pt1 | contig 32752 bp, 20 predicted proteins | sample PEATcosm2014_Bin_44_FD_119774 | JGI IMG/M metagenome (GOLD analysis project Ga0181535, IMG submission 119774) | Peatland microbial communities from MTU Mesocosm Facility, Houghton, MI, USA - PEATcosm2014_Bin17_30_metaG | ecosystem: Environmental > Terrestrial > Soil > Wetlands > Peat | place... | reverse complement strand
TGATTACTTACAGGGACGAAGTTTATTTTTATGTGAAAGATGCTCCCAGGGCAAATGAACTTATTTTAAGTTCCCGACGATCTTTATCTGGTTATCCTACTTTGATCTACTTGATAAATGTAAAAGAAAAGTTTTTAAATCATAATTTAACAAAGCAGCTTTCAAAAAATGATATTAAATTTTTATCAAAAAATATTCAGGAAATATTTGTAAGCGCCTATGATAATGAAAGTTATTTAAGAGAAAAAATACTATAAATATAATTGTAGGTTATGAAGTGACATCTACGTTAAGTAAAATTTGTTAAACCTTAATGGAGAAAGTTTGTTTTTAAGTTTGCAACTAACATTGTTAGTAATATAGTTCTACTTATATTTTTTAATGGGCACTTAGTTTTCTTTCCTCTGAAACACTTACAAAATTCAATATGTATTTTGTAATTTAACTTTTAAGAAAACACAATCAATGAAATCTGCCCGGGGAAATCATAGCTCTATTTAAAAATAAAAAGCTGCAATTTTAAAAAAAAACTGCAGCCTTAATTGGTGCCCGAAAGGGGACTCGAACCCCTATGAGATTGCTCTCACTAGACCCTGAACCTAGCGTGTCTACCAATTCCACCATCCGGGCAAATAATTCTATTTAAGAACAACACAAATAAACCGGGTGTAAATTTACAACTAATTGAAAAGAGTTTCTACATCCGGATATTTTTTTATTTCATTCCAATAAACTTACATAAAATTTAAAATCCGCTACCAGCCGGAGTCTCCGTTCTTATCTTCTTTCTTAATCTTTGTTGCACCGCCTTTTCCGTGTATATCGCATTTGGGCGGTGGATTTGCGGAGTTTATTATATCATATATAACGGAGGGACAATTAGAGGTTGCCATTTTCGTATCCCCCATGTCCATCGTCGTTTTGCAGAATGCAACTGTATCTATACCCGGCGCCATAGTAAAATATTTTACGGGAAGGTTTAATTGTTTGTAAGCGCCTTCCATGAACATGGCCCATATAGGCATCGCCGCCCGTGCACCCTGCCCGTAAGCGCTTGTGAATTTAATCCGGTGGTCGTCAAATCCGACCCAAACTCCTGCCGCCAATATAGGCGTGTAACCGATAAACCATGCATCTGAATAAGCCTGCGTTGTACCTGTTTTACCCGCACATGGATATTGAAAATATCTTCTTGCTCCCGCGCCGGTTCCGTAATTAACTACATCCTGAAGCATATTTGTAAGTATTGAAGCGGTCTGAGGTGATATTGCTTCCTGGTATTCTGGAACGAACTTATCAATTAATATTCCGTTCCTGTCTTCAATTCTTAATATTGATATCGGGTCCACATGCACACCGTTATTGGCAAATGTTCCGTAAGCAGAAGTTATTTCAAGAGGAGTTACATCGGACGTACCAAGTGCTATTGAAGGATATGCATCCAGCGGAGATTGAATTCCCATCCTGTGGGCATATTTTGCAACCTGCCACGGGGGAGCCATATTGCCGATTGTAAGCCTGCCTGCAACAACGTTAATTGAATGTGCAAGCGCCTGCCTTAGAGTCATGTATCCGCCGTAGTCATTCTCAAAATTATCCGGCGACCAACCGTTATAATTAAACTTTTGATTAAGTAATGTATATGCCGGGTAGTACCCGTTATCTATGGCTACAGTATATGAAAAAGGTTTGAACCCTGAACCGGGCTGCCGCCTTATACCTGTTGCATGGTTCAATCCCCTTCCGAAATCCTGGTTCTGGCCTCCGACCATTGCCCTGATCTCTCCGTTCCTGGGATCAAGTGCAACAAAGCCGACCTGAATTATTTTAGCGGCTTCCTCAACCGAATCAACAAAAGGCTGATTATATTTTAATTGATTATAAACCCGCGCTTTATCTTCCGGAGTTTTTACTACCAGGTACTGACGGCTGTCCTTTATTGCCCTGTCAAGAAGTGCGGGTAAAAGATCTGGATGTTTTTTCCAGTCCCAGAATTTGCTGAACACAGGCTGAAATTCTTTCAATTGGTCTGCCGCGGCTTTGTTTGCAATTTGCTGCATTCTTAAATCAAGGGTGGTATAAATATTTAACCCGTCCCGGTAAAGATCATAGCCGTATTTTTCAGACATAGCAACCATTTGCTGGCGAATATACTCTATAAAGTAAGGTGCATCCGACCTGTTCCCCATATTTTTTTCAGTTACAAGATCTATAGGATCATCTTTCATCCTGTCATAGTCCGCTTCTGAAAGCTGATCATTTTCGACAAGGTTATACATAACCTGGTTACGCCTCCGCAAAGCATGGTCGTAATGCCGCACAGGGTCATAGTACTCGGATGACTTAAGCAGTGCGACAAAGAAAGCACACTCCGGCAGTGTTAAGTCCTTCCCCTTTTTATTAAAATAAACCCGTGCTGCCGATTCAACGCCGTATGCGCTTCTTCCAAAGTACATTTCATTAAGATATAATTGTAAAATTTCTTTCTTGGTAAATGTTCGTTCAATCTGAACGGCCGTAACCCATTCTCTTACTTTCCTGATTACAGTCTGAACCGGGTTTTCATCGTGAACCTTAAAATGATAAAGGTTATTGGCAAGCTGCTGTGTAAGTGTGCTTGCACCTTCATGCTTGAACAGGAAAACATTTTTTATCATCGCCTTTATAATACGGACTACATCCACACCCCAATGGGAATAAAACTTCCTGTCTTCTGTAGAAATTAATGCCGTAACCATATAGGAAGGAAGACTGTCAATATTTGTATCAATTCTATTCTGAATTGATATAGTACCTATCAGCTCGCCGTTAATTCCAAATACTTTGCTCGCAAGCTGGGGCCTGGGATTTTCAAGCTGCTCTAACGACGGCAGCCCCGTGCCGATATAAATAATAAAAGCAATGAATAGAATTAATAATATTCCCCCGGCTATGTATAACTTTTTCCTGTTGCCTTTACCCGAAAATTTCTTTTTATTTTTATTATATGCATCGCTAAAATATTTTTCAAAATTAAAATTTGAGTCTTTACTCTTTGACATTTTCATTCCAATCTGCTATTTCAAATTTGCCGTCCCTGAAAATACCGTAACAGGGTGCATCCAGCCATGAACCGAGATTAATATAAATACCGTTTTTATATTTAAGAAAGCACCGCCTGTGAAGGTGGCCGAATATTACAAAATCAAACCCTTCATCAATCTTTTCTTTAGCGGCATTAAATAAACCGTCTTCTTCGCCGTAATCTTTTTTTGTAGTATAGTCGCGGCTTGTTTTACTTGTAGTACTCGCAAGCATAACTCCGATATCGGGATGCAGCCATGAATATATTTTCTGAAGTATTTTATTCCTTAAAATTTTCTTCAATATATTATAACCAAGGTCGTTTTTAACCATACCGTCGCCGTGCCCGATAAAAAACCTTTTATCATTCAAATAAATATCAATGGGCTCATCATACATTATTGCGCCTATTTCATCACGGAAAAAATTCAGGTGCATAAAATCATGGTTCCCTATAAAGTAATGCACCTTGATGCCGCTGTCGGTTAAGTCCTGAAGCGCTGTTAAAGTTCTGAAAAATCCTTTCTGGTAAACACGTTTGTATTCAAACCAGTAATCGAACAAATCGCCGACAATAAAAAGTTCGGTACAGTTTTCACGGGCAAAATTAAGGAACTTTACAAGAAGCAGTTCTTTGTTTTTTTCCACAGCACGGGAGTTAAGCCCGAGATGTATGTCAGATATAAATAGATATGTATTATTCACAAATACCCGTGTATAAAACACTATAAATTATAATTAATTTAACCCAAAATATAAGCATAAATAATTATTCACCGAAGTTACGCAAATGATATTTAAAGTAGCTCCGGCATTTATGCCGGGGGACTTGAAATTACAAATCATTGTCGGCTTTAGCCAAAATGATTTTAAAATTGTGGCTTGAACCTTAGGCACATCCGCCTCCGCAGGCTGTTGCTTAATGAAAAATACAATTCAGTAGACCCGGATTTTACAGGCTGTGTGAAAATGAGAACTATATTCATAAATATTCACAAATTTATTTTGGCTATTTTCCCAATAGTTGGGGGTAAACCGTTAAAACGGTTCGAAATTCTTATCTTCTGCATCATTAACACCGCGATTAATCGCGGTGCTAATTATATTAAAAAACTCGTTCTTAACTGTTTTACCTGTCCGCCTCTGGAGGAACAGTTTACCACCCGCTTTATAAGAATATACACAATATACTTTTAGTATAATTATTCATGTAAAACTAATTTTCACACAGTCTTTAAAACTCTGGGCTGCTTAATAAAATTTTTATTATCTGTGCAATTTCAGTTATTCACTGCCATTTTTCACATTTTGAATTCTTGCGGGCAGCCAATTATCCGGATCAGGTATTAATTCTTCAGGTTCCTTGCTTAATTCAAGCTTAATAGTATTTTGACGCTTATCTATCCTGAATGTTTTCAACTCGGTAGTTTTATCGCTGTATAATATCTTCAGATCAAAAGGAAAATTATAAGCGTTATATTCGGCCTGAGTCTGGTTAACATTTAAAGTTACAATATATCTGTAGCCGGATTTTTCCATGTTCCAGGAATAATTCAGCGTGAGCATTCCTGAACCTTTAAAAACCCACTGGTCAAAAAAGAAACTTAAATTCCTGCCGGATACTTTTTCACATAAGTCTTCAAAATCTTTTGTTGATGCGCTTTTATACTTATAAGTCTGATAATAATCCCTAAGGATCTTAAAAAACACGGAGTCGCCGGTTTCATGCCTCAGCATGTGCAGTACCCATGCTCCTTTATCATAAACAGTATGGGAGAATAAATCATTTGGATTATATAATGTACCGTCAAAAACGTCCAGCTTGCTCATCATGCTGGATTTAAGTGCGCCGGGTCCTCCCAAATGTTCAGAATACAGAGCTTCTGAGTAGGTAGCAAATCCTTCATTCAACCAGATATCCTTCCATGTAACCGGACCTACGGCATCTCCAAACCAATGATGGGCAAGTTCATGCGTATAAATTTCGTTATAAAGGTTTAGTCCCCCGATAAAATTTGATCCGACACCGACTAATGTTTGGGTTTCCATAGCGCCGTACTGCCACAGGAATTCCGTTATCCCGAATTTTTCTTTTATAAATGGATATTCACCGAATGTTTTTGAAAAATAATCTATCATTTCCGGCAAATCCCTGAAATCTGTTTTTGCATCTGCCAATTGTTTGGGAAAAACATAATATTCAATCTCCATTGTATCGGCTTTATCCTGCGAAATATATTTATCTGAAAAGTTTACATAATTTGAAGAATAAAGGCATATCAGGTAGGTTGAGATGGGGTAAACCGTTTTCCAATAATAAGTTTTTCTTGAGCCGGAACCGGTAATACTAACTAGTTTTCCGTTAGACGCAGAAACCTCTGACGAGTCATTTGTTATTTTTATATCCATAAGGGCTTTATCCGACGGGATATCATTACAGGGAAACCATGTTGAAGCATAGTTCGGCTCACTAAGATTATATGTACATGACTTGCCGTTTATTTCACCAAAAACAAAGGATGAGAAGCCAAGATGTTTTGGAGTTCCGCTGTAAACAACGTGTACTTCAAAAGTATCAGGCCTGCTTCCGTATAATGGAATTGACAGCCTTGTCCCATTTTCTGTAAATGATGATATTTTGCCGTTAAGCAGCAGGCTTGATATTTTCATATTATCGTAAAAATTTAAATCTATCTGGTTAATATTTTTATCAAGCAATATTCCTGTAATTATTACATCCCCCTTAAGCGTTTTTTCCGCGGGATAAAGGTCAACATTTATAAAATAATGAAGTACATTTATCTTATATTGATTTCCCGACGCATAATCATCAGGGGGTACCGGTTCTAAATCACCGGAACCGGTTAAACGGGAAGAAATATTTTTAATTAGTGATGGCTTTGCTGCCGGATGCAGGCCTGCTGCTGCTAAACCAAGAAAAAATACCGGAATAATAAACAGGGGTAAAATAATTCTATAAGTTTTTGTCATAAGGCAAGAATGTTAAGTGCAATTTGTGAATCGGAAAAGCTGCAAAAAACCGTTCCTGAAAGCTAATATTTATTATTTTTTTAAAATCAAGCCCTTGCAATTTAATTCAAAGTTTGTTAAACATATAATGTAAAATTAACATTTTCTATAATTGCCAAAAAAATTCTAACTTAGATATATTAAAAGTAAATTTTAGGAGAAATTATGACTTTCCCCGGTTCTTCAGTACTCAGAGAAACAGTCACAATGCTATTAGCAGGCGGACAGGGTGAAAGGCTTTATCCCTTAACTGCTCATAGGAGTAAACCCTCAGTTCCATTCGGCGGAAAATACAGAATTATTGATTTTGCCCTTTCAAACTGCCTTAATTCAGGACTTAGAAGAGTCTACGTTTTAGTCCAGTATAAATCCGATTCGCTTAACCAGCATCTACTGGAAGCCTGGAGCATATTCAATCCTGAACTGGGTGAATATATTTATTCAATACCTCCGCAGCGGAAGTTTAACAACGACTGGTATCTTGGTACTGCCAATGCTATTTATCAAAATATAAATTTGTTTTCACAGGAAAAGAAAGTGAATTGGGTTTTGATTCTTAGCGGAGACCATATTTACAAAATGGACTATATGAAGATGCTCCAGTATCATATAGATATGAACGCTGACCTTTCCATGGCTTGTATTGAAGTTCCTAAAGATGAGGGCAGCCGTTTCGGTATTGTTGGCGTAAACAACAAGTACGAGGTAACAACTTTTATTGAAAAGCCGGCCAACCCGCCCGAAATTCCGGATAAACCGGGGTTCTGCTTCGTGAACATGGGAATTTATATTTTTAATTCGGATGTATTAAAAGACATCTTTAAAGAAATGGAAGCTGAAAAAATAAAAGCGCATGATTTCGGCAGCGATATTATTCCTTTTATGGTAAAATCAAAACGAGAAGTTGTAGCTTATAAATTCTTTGATGAAAATAAAAAAACGAAACCCTACTGGAAAGATATCGGAACTATAGACAGCTATTTTGCATCCAGTATGGATTTGATATCCGTTCTGCCTGAATTTAACTTTTATGATCAGAACTGGCCGATGAGAACCTACCAGTACCAATTTCCTCCGGCTAAAACCGTATCTCATGAAGGAGAACGGGTAGGACGTACTCTGAATTCTTTAATATGCGACGGTTCAATAGTTTCAGGAGGTTTAGTTGAACGTTCACTCTTAGGACCAAATGTTAGAGTTAACAGCTTTTCTTACGTAACCGATTCCATAATAATGAATAACTGCAACATAGGCAGGCATGCAAGAATAAGGCGCGCAATTATCGACAAAAATGTTAACGTACCCGAAGGGTATGAGATCGGCTTCGATCTTGAAAACGATAAGAAAAAATTCACCGTAACGGAAAGCGGCATAGTTGTTATCGGCAAAGGCCAGGTTCTACCGGGTTGAATAACCTAAAAACATGAATCAGACCCTCGATTCCAAATTGCAAAATTTACCCGAAAAACCCGGGATTTATCAATTTAAAAATGATAAGGGAAAAGTAATTTACGTCGGCAAGGCAGTAAATTTAAAAAACCGGGTAAGAAGCTACTTCCACAACGTAGCAGCGTCCCCGAAAACTATTGCACTGGTGAATAAAATTGAAGACCTTGAACTGATTGTAACCGATAATGAAGTTGAAGCGCTTGTACTTGAAAATAATTTAATCAAAGAATTCAGACCCCGCTATAATGTAAACTTAAAAGACGACAAGTCATACCCGTTTATAAGAATTACAAAAGAACCTTTTCCCAGGATATTTGCAACGCGGAGTGTAGTGAGGGATGGGTCAAAATATTTCGGCCCTTACACTGATGTAAAAAATATGAAATCTTCCCTGCGTATGCTGAATCATATCTTCATGATCAGAAGCTGCAAATTTAATATTGACGATGAAGCTATCGCTAAAAAGAAATATAAAATCTGCCTGGAATATCACATAAAAAGGTGCGAAGGGCCTTGCGAAGGATTAATATCATCACCGGATTATAATGAGCGCGTTAACAGTGTTATTAAAGTGCTCAGAGGTAAAACAGATGACCTTATTAAGGAGCTGAAAGGTAAAATGGATAACGCCGTTGAACTGCTTGAGTTTGAAAAAGCAGCGGATATCCGGGATAAAATCAACCAGCTCCAGGTTATGTCCGAAAAGCAGAAAGTAGTGAGCGATGATTTTGAAGACCGTGATATTATTTCAATTGCGTATGAAGGTAAAGATTCCGCATGCTCCGTTTTTAATATCCGCAGCGGTAAACTTATCGGTAAGAAACAATTAAAACTGAGCATCGGCGAATGGGATGAGGTAGGAGATATTTACTCTGCCGCAATAAAATTTTATTACCAGGAATTTGTTGATATCCCGAAGGAAATATTACTGGAAGTATTGCCCTCAGATGCGGGTGCGCTTGAAGAATGGCTTTCAGAGAAGTCCTTGAAAGACCAGCCTGAACGAAAATCCAAAGTTAAAATTGTAATGCCTAAAAGAGGAAGTTTAAACTCACTTGTTAAAATGTGCAAAGAGAATGCGATATTCCAATTAAAAGAAATCCAGATTCAAAAAATGAAAAAAGAGGGCCGCGTACCCTATGCGCTTTCCGCCCTGCAGCGGGATTTATATTTAACTGCACTTCCGCGTAAAATTGAATGCTTTGACATCTCAAACCTTCAGGGAACAGATTCCGTTGCAAGCATGGTAGTATTTGAAGACGGAAAGCCTAAAAAAAGCCTCTATAGAAAATTTATTATAAAAGACGTTATTGGCCCTGACGATTTTTCCAGTATGAGGGAAGTTATTGGAAGAAGATATTCCAGGCTGAAAGAAGAAAACGGCATACTTCCCGACCTGATAATGGTGGACGGAGGTAAAGGGCAGCTTTCAAGCGCTGTTGAAATACTGGATGATTTAGGTTTCAAAAAATATAATATTATCGGACTTGCTAAAAGGCTTGAAGAGGTTTTTTTCCCGGGGAAATCCGATCCCGCATCTGTACCCAAAACATCATCGGGGCTAAAACTGCTTCAGCAGGTTAGAGATGAAGCGCACCGTTTTGCAATTACATTTCACAGGAACAGAAGAAGTAAAAGAACGATCCGGACTGAATTAACAGGTATAAAAGGCATTGGCTCCTCTACCGCCGGTCTTTTATTAAAAAAATTCGGAAGTATTTCTGCCGTTAAGGAATTAAATTTTTCACAGCTTGAAGAATTAGTCGGCAAGAAAAAAGCTGAAATAATTATAAACTATTTTTCAACTTCAACAAGTGATTCCGGGGAGGAAATTTAATAATATTTTTAAATGTACAAATAACATTGGAATAAACCGGGTTTGTTCATTTTCCGGCTAAGAAAATTCAAAAATAATTATTAAGTTTTGTTGTTGTCTGGATTAAAAATATTAAAATGTTATAAATTTAATTATAACAAAGGGATTAAAGTTATTTAAAATGAAAAAAACGTCTATATTATTAATCTTAGCAATCATTTTCGGAGGATGCAGCCTTCTTAACAAGCCTAAACCTGCTCCGCCGGTTTTCAATTCGGCTTCGCTGAAGGATTTGGTCTTAAGAGCCATAAGCGGTGATACGAGCACAAACAAAAAGTTAAATAACTTGGTCGATTTGAGTATACCCGTTAATAATGACTATAATTCGGTTACAATAGACAGTTTAAAAACAAAATCGAATAAGAAATATTTTATTGTTTTAATTAATTATCCCAACCCGATTTATAACCGCTTTGCAATTTATGACAGCACTCTTAATAATTATCTTATCGATAAATCTTTGAACGGGTACATTAATGAATCTGTAATTGATCTAAATGGTAATAAGCTTATAAGAGTATCTGAAAATTTTATTTCAAAAGACGTTTTACAGATAAGCAGGATTTCACTATATCAAACAAGCGATACTTCTGCAAGCCTCACTTTCAGAGCTTTTACAAAACTTGTTGATTCAAAATCTGTATTCAGTCAAAATATAGTAGAATTCTCTAATGAACGTATAAAAACAGAATTTAACAGTTCTAAGGCATCTTCAATTTCGGGTAAAGGCGATATATATTTATTCGACGCTTTAAAAAAGAAATACATCAGTCCTGACAGCACATTTGATAATTTTGTTTCAGGTTATATCAGGAATTTTATAAGTTATTCTGAAAAACCGGAAATTACCGATAAAAAATCATTGTATGCTTCAATCGGGATAGACATTGATCTGGATACTATTAAAAACACAGCCAATATTAAAGACACGCAGGGTTATACTTTAACCTTAACCGATAATTGGAAAACATTTAAAAATATTACAATTGCCAATTTTATTAAGACCCCGTTAAAAGGGTCAAAATATATTAATGAAATAATAGGGGCTTATATCTGTATAATCGCCCTGCCGGAAGGTGATTCTGCCGAAAATTTCGTTAATTATACATTTACAAATTCTGCCGCCGGAAAATATAAAGTAAAGTATTCGGACAAAATTGTTATACAAAAAGATTTTGTACAGTTTTTCGAATACTCATGCGGAACAAAAAAATATCTATTAATTCTTTCAGCGTCAAAATATACGTATGAGAAATTTAAAGCTGAATTTAACGACATTATTAATTCATTTTCTATAAATTGCTGAAGAAGTTTCAATCATCTGCCCGGAGGCAGACAGGTATTTTTTCCACGTTGAACCGGTGAAAAACAGAGATTAGGCAAAAATATTAAAGCTCGGGATTAATAAAATACCGGCAATTATATTAAATACATTCTTGAAAAAAATGGTAAACTGTTAAAACAGTTAAGAACAATTTTAGACTATCATTAACACCGCGATTAATCGCGGTGTTAATGATGAAACACTTAAAACTTTCAAACCGTTTTACCTGTCCGCCTCTGGAGGAACGGTTTACTTTCAGCCAATAAAGAGAAGAGCAAGACAAATGAACATCTATCTTATCCGTCATGGTGATGCCGAAAAAATATCGATCGGGAAAAAGGATTCCGACCGGGAACTTACACCCTCAGGTAGAATTAAGTTACAATCCGCTGTGATAAACTGGAAAAATCTTATTAAAGATCTTGACTCCATTATTACATCCCCACTTGCCAGGGCCGTACAAACGGCAAATATAATTGCTGAAGTTTATGGTGCCGGGGATAAAATAATAATTGATAAAAAACTTTCACCCGGAAGCCGGACTGAAAGTATAATTGAAATTGCCAATTCTTTAAATGGATTAGAAATTGCATTTGTAGGACATCAACCGGATTTATCGGAAATTCTTTCCGATTTAATCTCACCGAAAGCAGCTTATATAGATTTTAAGAAGGGGGCTATTGCTAAAGTTTCATTCGGAAATAAAGCCGGCATGGCCAGAGGCACATTGGAATTTTTAATCCCGGTTTCTGTTTTCAACTCTTAAATTTAATAAAAAGGGCAGACGGCTACACAAGAATCATACTTACCGCTGCTTCCTTCCGGACCTCACGGGGTTAGGCACTATCCTGTTAACCGCTGCCCAAATATTTACCGGTCTTCATTTAATCAAGGATACAAAAATCCATAATATTTTAGTCTGTTGCAAGAAATCCCGGAACAGTTTTATAATATAAATCTAATAATATTAATACCGGGCATTATTCAATTCCGGGATGTTTGCGGGATTTAACCGTGATGTTCTTTTTCTTCCTGTCTTTTAAAGTATTTCTTTCCCAAAATACGCCGTCATCATAACCCTGAATCGATTTATCTTTTTCAGCAAGTTCCAGCCGTTTGGAAGTTAGGCAGCAGAACAATTCATCGATTTCAACACCTGAAAAATTGCGTTTAAGTTTTTTAGCGGTTACTGCAGTTGTACCGGATCCTAAAAAAGGATCGAACACCAGGTCGCCCGGATTGGAACTTGCAAGGATAATTTTTGCAAGCAGTTTTTCGGGTTTTTGAGTAGGATGATCGGTATTTTCTGACATTGACCAGAATGGAACGGTTATATCCGTCCAAAGATTAGACGGGTGAGTAACCCTAAAACTTCCGCCTCCGTCAATTTCCCAGTCCTTAGGTTGTCCTTTGCCGGTTTTATAAGGAGCCAGTACTTTTCTTCTAATTTTAACATCATCAATATTGAATGTATATTTATGGGAATTGGTAAAAAACCATATATCTTCAGAACAATTTTTCCAGTTTTGTTTTGATCCTCTTCCCTTTTCCCTTTCCCAGGTTATCCTGTTTTGAACTATAAAATATTTGCATCCTGTATTGTAGATTGCAGGAGAAGATTTCCAGTCTCCGCAAATGTATATTGAAGCATCCGGCTTTAATATCCTTTTCATTTCTTTCAGCCAGGAGTCAAGCCACAATTCATATGCAGGCAGTTCCATTTCTTTGAACACAGAGGCGTTAAATTTTTTACGAAGGTTATAAGGCGGGTCAACAAATAATAAATCGACAAAATTATCCGGCAGAAATTTAAGAACATCAAAAATATCCTGGTGAATGATTTTATCGTAAAGTATTTCAGGCCTGACCGGTTTTTCAATTTTTAATAATTGAGCTGCAAACCGGTTAATTTCTTCTTGGGATATGTCCAGTGTCCTGTTATACGGGGCTCTTACTGATTTACTCATACTTTTATATAGTTAAAAAACTTCCGTGAATAACAAATCAACTGAAGGATATATGACTATATTTCTCCTTTAAAAATTCCAATTCCTTTAAGATCGTTTCGAACTTCCCGACCAATTCCTCAACCTGGCTTTCCATATAAGAAAAAGGTGCTTTATCTTTAGCAGAGTATTCTATCTTATTGCAAATATCCGAAACAAAATCTATTCCCAGGGTCAGGCTGCTGCCTTTAAGTTTATGAGCGCTATACTCAAGCTGGGAATGATTCTTTAATTCAATACACTTCTTAATACTAGCCAGAGACTGAGGGAAACTGCTCATAAAAATATCCAGAAGTTCAATAAAAAAATTCGCATCTTCAGGGGTTTTAATATCTTTGATTAACTCAATTTTATCTTCGTCAATAAATTTCGTTGCTTTCTGATTAATTTCATCATTTGAAAGTTTCAAATCTTTTTCATCATAAACTACTTCACCCCATTTTTTTAATATTTCAAATAGCTCTTCTACCTTTACAGGTTTACTTATATAATCATCCATTCCGGCTTCGATGCATCTTTCTTTATCTCCCATCATTGCGTTTGCCGTCATTGCAATTATTTTTGGGCGCCAACCCTTATCAAACGTCTGGACAATCATTTGGGTAGCTTCAATTCCATCCATATCCGGCATGAATATATCCATCAAAATTACATCATAATTAATTTTGCGTAATGCTTCAAGCACTTCATAACCATTAGCAGCTATATCCGCCCTGAATCCAAGCTTTTCCAGTATTTTTAACGCAACTTTCTGGTTAACAACATTATCTTCTGCCAACAAAATCTTCAAAGGCCGTTTATGCCCGAGTTCATTATCTACTATCTTACGAATTTTAAATTTTTCGGACGACGACTTATCCCTTGAACTTAGTACGGATACAAGGCATTCATAAAGCTGGCTGTATTTTACGGGCTTAGTAATAAAAGCAGATAAATTAAGATTTCTAAATTCAGTAAGCGCTTCTTTCTTACCAACGGAAGTTAAAATAATTATAGGCAGTTTTTCGCCGTTCGGGAATTTTCTTATTTCTGAGGCTAAAGTTAATCCATCCATACCAGGCATACGGTAGTCAAGGATTGCTACATCAAAAATTCCGCCCGAAGCAATTAATTCCAATGCTTCGGTTGGAGAATCAATAGCAAGCGGATTCATACCCCAGTTTTCCACCTGGGTTTTTAATATAATCCTGTTTGTTCTGTTGTCATCAACTATTAAAATTTTCTTATCCTGAAAATGTAAAGAATGCCCCTTGGTATAAATTTTTGATTTAGAAGGTGCTGATCCTGCAAGTATCGTGAAGAAAAATGTAGAGCCTTCTTTATATTTACTATCAAGCCACATTTTACCCCCCATCATTTCAGCCAGCTTTTTGCTTATCACCAGCCCTAAACCTGTACCTCCGTGAGTCCTGCTTGTGGAAGCGTCAACCTGGTTAAATGCTTTAAATAACCTGTTCATCCTGTTCTCAGGAATTCCTATGCCCGTATCTTTAACTGCAAATAATAATTCAAAATTATTTTTATCTATTTGATTACTTGAAACGGAAAGAAAAACTTCGCCCTTCTCAGTAAATTTTACAGCGTTATTCAAAAGATTTATAAGAATCTGTTTAAGCCTTGTTACGTCACCGTTTATAGTTGAGGGTACATTATTCTCTATGAGGTAAGCAAGGTCAAGACCTTTTTCACTTGCTCTTGATGCCATCAGGTCAAGAGAATCTTCTACGCAGTCTCTAAGATCAAAAGGCTGAATTTCAAGTTCAAGTTTATCGGATTCAATTTTAGAGAAATCCAGGATATCGTTTATAATAACAAGCAGTTGATCGCCGCTCAACCGGATAGTTTCTACAAATTCTCTCTGCTCGTTATCAAGATCGGTATCTAGCAGCAATCCGGTCATACCGATAACACCATTCATTGGAGTTCTTATCTCATGACTCATCAGTGCAAGGAATTCACTTTTGGCCTTGGTACCGGCTTCAGCTTTAATAATAGCTGCATCAAGTTCATTGTTTTTCTTTACAAGCTCATCCTGGATATTATTCTTTTTTATTATAGCGCCAAGCATGGATGCCATTGTTACTAATAAAGATTCCTCGTTAATAGTCCAGACCCTGTCCGATTTGCATTCGTCAAAGCCGAGAAATCCCCAATATTTATCGTCAATTATAATTGGGGTAATGATAATAGACTTAATATTGCCGTCAACAAAGATATTGCGGCTTTCCTCAGGTAGTTTATTTACCAGGAGATTTATCGACTTACCTCGCGATAAGTTTTCATAAAATTTAATAGAAGTGAATCTGGAATAAGAAAGATTTTGGAATGTTGGATCTATAATTTGCGCCTGTGTTTCTTTAGAGCACCATTCATAAATCATGGTCATATATTTATCTTTAATCCCGTCAACCAAATGATGCTTAACAATATATACTCGGCTTACCTCTGTGGTAGTTCCTAAAATGCCGAGGGCTGTGTTAAAGCCCTGTTCAGGATCGTTCACGGAAATTAAAGTTTTGGTTGCTTCCGCAATTGCCTGGAGAAGCACATCTTTTTTCTTAAATAACGATTCATTTGCCTTTCTTCCTGAAATATCCCGGTATATACTAAGCAATAATTTTTGGTTTTTGATTCCCTTTATAAATGAATGGGATACTTCCAGGTCGATTGAAGATTGATCTTTTAAATGGTAAGTTCCCTCATAACCGCTAAGAAATGAATCATTTTTGAATCTGATCAAATAATTATTCAGAATTTCCTTAGAAGTATCGTTTGAATACACCGATGAAAATAACTGTCCCTCTATTTGAGGTTTGCTAAGACCAAACATTTTTGCGTAAGAATCGTTGCATATAAATACAACACCGTTTTCATCGGTAAGCAGCATTCCCTCGGATGATTTTTTCCAAACATTTTTAAAAACGCTTTCGGAAGTCCTTATGTACTTCTCTGCCTTCAGGCGTTCATTTAAATTTTGAAGGTTGCCCTGCCCAACCGGCCCTAGGCCGGTTTCTATTACTTCCACAGTAAATTTCATCAGGACTAACCCGCCGGATTTATTTTTTACGGAAAGTGAATCACTATAAATATTTTTATCCCTGAAAAGCTTAGCTATGATTTCAGACGCCTTTTCCACATCGGTTTCAGTAATTAAATCAATAAATTTTCTGCCTGTCAGCTCGTCAGGCTCATACCCCAGTTGTTCTTTGCAATTTTTACCGATAAAAAGTATTTCGCCTGCCTGCGACAAGTTGACGGGAACATTGAATGCAGAATTTAAAATTGATTTTTCTATTTCGCTGTTTTTTCCTTTAGAAGCAGCCTTTTTTATAAAATTTTTTGTATAAACAGAATATTTCGACGGGATAACTTTATTATCAATCAGTTTGAGGAGTAGCTCTCTGAAGCTGTCAATTTCTTCTTCCGGTAAGGATTGTTTATTTTTTTCCGACTTTTCCACCTAAAACATTATAATTTATCGATTTAATTCTAATAAAATAAATTCACAAAAATGTATTATTTGCTGTTCCAAATTAAGAAAATCGGCTATAATTACAATGCAATCTTTCTATTGTATCTAATCTAAACTTTATAATTTAACTGTAATTCCCTTTAACAATAAATTATAATCGAATTTTATTTGCATTTCTTAAATTTTTCGGGATCAGGTTATTTATGCGGGGTTTTGAAGCAGGTATTATTCAGATAAATGCTCAGCGTACTTTTCAGACAGGATTTTTTATTCATTAACTGAAGTTTCGCAAATGATATTTAAAGTAGCGCCGGGTTTTAGAGGCTATGTGAAAATTCAAAATAATTTTATAAATATTCAATATTTTGTGCTAATGTCTAATTTTTTCAAGGAGGGTAAACTTGAATTAATTCAATGTAATTTTTGTAAATTTATTCATACAAAACAAATTTTAACACAACCTCTTTAACCCGGGAAATAAAGAGACCCACTAAACCCCGGGACTTTAGTCCATTCAAGAACTCTTTTTTGGCATAAGCCAGGTAATATTGAACAATTATTTTATACTCTCTTGCGACAGTCCAATCATTTTATTTTTGAAAGTGTTTAAGTATTAATCCTTAATAAATAATTATTGGGTATTAGGTATTTATACTCATTTCTTTTAATAAAATAATTATTATTTTGATCTTAACTTGTTGAAACAAAATAAATACAATTTATAAAAAGCAGAATAATAATATTTATTTGGTTTTTTATTTTTTCAATTCTATTTGCTCAGGCAAATTACCCGGACGATTATAATTACCCGATAAAGTATTCCGGCCAGTCTATATTTGATATAGTAAATGTTCCCGAGGATAATATTAACATAGGGCTATGGGCATTAATAATTGCAAAGGAATATGATAATACTATTGGTTTATTTCCAATTCCCTTTTTAGAAATTCTCCTGTAAGGCTTTTTTTGTTTTTCACGATCTGTTCCGGGGTGCCTTCGGCAATAATTTTTCCGCCTTCATCGCCTCCTTCAGGGCCAAGGTCAATTACCCAGTCTGCTGTTTTAATAACATCAAGATTATGTTCAACTACAATAACAGTATTCCCTTTACCTACAAGCTTATTTAAAACTTTTAACAGGATATTAACATCCTCAAAGTGCAATCCTGTTGTGGGCTCATCAAGAATATACATTGTTTTACCCGTGCTGACCTTGCTCAATTCAGTTGCAAGCTTAACACGCTGTGCTTCACCGCCTGAAAGAGTAGTTGCCTGCTGGCCAAGTTTTATATAGCCTAATCCTACATCATTGATAGCTTTAAGCTTTCTTTTTATCCTGGGCAGGTCTTCAAAAAACTCAAGCGCCTCGCTGATGCGCATTTCAAGTACGTCGGCAATCGATTTTGTTTTATACAAAACTTCCAGCGTTTCCCTGTTATATCTTTTGCCGCGGCACGCTTCGCATTCCACGTACACATCCGGTAGGAAGTTCATTTCAATTTTCTTAAGTCCGTCCCCTCCGCATCCTTCGCACCTGCCTCCGGCAACATTAAAACTGAACCTGCCGGTACTGTAGCCGCGCATTTTCGATTCGGGAAGCTGGGCAAATAAATCCCTTATAAAAGTAAAGAGCCCGGTATAAGTAGCAGGGTTTGACCGCGGAGTCCTTCCAATAGGCTGCTGGTCAATTTCAATTACTTTATCAATATATTCCAAACCTTCAATGGATTTGTAAGCAAGCGGAACGGTTTTGGAATTATATATTTTATTCATCAATATTTTGAACAGTGTTTCATTTATTAAAGATGATTTACCGGAGCCGCTTACTCCTGTAATTAATGTTAGTGTACCGATGGGTATTTTCAAATTCACGTTTTTTAAATTATGGCCGCTTGCGCCTTTAAGAATCAAATTTGTACCATTTCCCTTTTTTCTCTCCAAGGGTATTGGAATTTGTTTCCTGTAAGTAAGGTATTCAAGTGTTAACGAGTTAATACCATCTTTTGATTCAATTAATTTTTTAGTCTCTCCTGCAAGGCAGATTTCCCCGCCGTGTTCACCGGCTCCGGGGCCAAGGTCTACCATATAATCGGAATTCTCCATAGTCTCACGGTCATGTTCAACTACAATTACTGTATTGCCCAGGTCCCTTAAATTTTTCAGGGAATTAATAAGTTTTAAATTATCACTTTGATGCAGGCCGATACTGGGTTCATCAAGCACATAAAGAACGCCTGCAAGCTGCGAACCAATTTGTGTGGCAAGGCGTATGCGCTGGGATTCACCTCCGGATAAAGTCCTGGCGGAACGGTCAAGTGTTAAATAATCCAAACCTACATTAAGTAAAAATTTCAATCTCTCCGTAATTTCTTTTAAAATAGGTTTGGCTATTATTGCATCATTACCTGTTATTTTCAGTTTACCGAAGAACTCCGTAATTTTAACTATTGAAAGGTTAGTAAGCTGGCTTATATTTTTCCCCTGGAATTTTACCGCCAATGATTCCTGTTTAAGCCTCCCGCCTTTACATTCCGGGCAGGGCACGGTATTCATATATGACTCAACCCATTCACGTATGTGATTTGATGAAGTTGTAGTGTAATAATTTTTTAAATGATTTGTCAAACCCGCAAACCGGTGAAGGTATGTTACAGGCTTGCTGGTTCCGTAAGAATAAGAAAATGCAATTTTGTCTTTACTGCCGTATAAAAGAATTTCCTTCTGGTCATTATTAAGGTCTTTTAAAGGAGTATCAAAATCAAATCCGTATTTTTCAGCAACAGCAGTTAACTGGTTAAAAAACCAGATTGTACGCGGCTTGCCAAGCGGAGCCAGCCCTTCACCATTAATCGTTTTATCCCAGTCGGGAATCATTAAATTTATATCAAGCTCTTTTTTCTCGCCGAGGCCTTCACAGGCAGGGCAGGAACCGTAAGGTGAATTAAATGAAAATGAATTAGGAGCTAATTCCCTGAAACTTATGCCGCAGTCTAAACATGCAAGGTGGCGGCTGAAAATATAATCCTGTGTACCGTCGTTAACTACGACAATTCCGTTGCCGTAATTCAATCCTACTTCGATAGATTCGGTTAACCTGTTTCTTGAATTTTCATTTACTGTAAATTTATCAACTGCAATTTCTATATTGTGAATCTTATACCTGTCGACCTGGAGGCCTTTTTTAATCTCGTGGAATTCATTATCAACTCTTACCTTTAAAAATCCGTCTGAAAGTATTTCTTCAAAAAGTTCCCTGTAGTGACCTTTCCTTCCCCTGATCACAGGGGCAAGAACATTTATTTTTTTACCTGCTAATGTCTGAAGTATGGAATCAATAATTTGAGACGAGGTTTGCCTTGTTACCGGTTTCCCGCAGTTATAACAATATGGTGTTCCAAGCCTGGCATACAGCAGCCTCATATAATCATAAATTTCAGTGACTGTACCAACAGTGGAACGCGGGTTGCCTGATGCAGATTTTTGTTCGATAGAAATTGCCGGGCTTAACCCTTCAATAAGATCCACATCCGGTTTTTCGAGCATATCGAGGAATTGCCTTGCATAAGCAGAAAGTGATTCAATATACCTTCTCTGCCCTTCCGCATATATTGTGTCGAAAGCTAATGATGATTTACCGGAACCTGAAAGCCCGGTAATTACCGTGAAAGAATCACGGGGTATCTCCAAATCAATATTCTTTAAGTTATGCTCGCGCGCGCCTTTTATTATAATAGTATCTTTTTCCACGTAAAGCCAAATTTTGAAAATTTAAAATATTATATTACTTATCGTAGGTTTGAAAAGCAATTTAATTTGAGTTGTATCAACCCGTTTTCCGTTAATCCGAACGGTAATTTTTAATGAATAAAGTTGAAGAAATAAAGACAATAAAAAAAACGGCTGAAGTGAAATTTAAAGAAAAAGGATCACTTTTCTTAAGCAAATCTTTTTATGCAGCCTCTGATAAAGACGTAGAAGAAATTATAAATAAGCTAAAAAAAGAATTTTATGATGCAACTCATCACTGTTTTGCATATAGATTGAACTACGGCAGCAGTGCTAACAATTTTAGGTACTCTGATGACGGTGAACCTTCCGGTACTGCAGGTATTAGAATTTTAAACGCAATTGACCATTTCGGGCTAAAAGACTGCTTAATTGTTGTAATTAGATATTTTGGCGGAACAAAACTTGGAGTCGGCCCGTTAGGAAAAGCATATTACAACTCTGCAATTAATGTTGTTGAAGCATCGGAAATAGTTATTCAAAAGCCTTTCAGGGAAATTACCTTAATCTGTGCCTTCTCGCACTTAAATCTTGTACATAGAATTCTTACGTTTTATGATGCCAGGATAATCAGCACCAATTACGACGAAGAAGTTAAATTTATATGCATGGCGGAAGCAGATAAAACTGAAAGTATTAAATCAGAGATTATTGAAGCTTCCCAGGGCCAGATCAGAGTTTTTATAAATGACTTATTAATTTACTTTTAAAACCAATTATACAATAACAGAATAGTCCAAATAATTATTATATGAAATGAATCCACTGCTAAATTAAAGTGCCTTCTTACTATGTATACCGCCGGATTATTTATTTTTTTTTATCGCGGCGGCATTATTATTTTTAATCAAATTATTACTGGAAACATTTTAAATAAATAAAGTTTACTTTTAAATCTTATGGAGCGTTGAATTTAAAGATTTTTTTTTATTTAGCTTGCTTAATACAAAAGGATTAACGATTTTTCAGGCCGGTAACAATTATATTATACAATGTCTAATCAAGAAGAAATAAATAAAAATGCAGAAAAACTGGCCGAGCTGACTTTTAACCTTTTAGCTTCATGCCAGGAAAAAGAAAGCAGGTTAGCGGAACAATACGGGCTCACACAGGCAGAATTCAGATGCCTGCGTTCATTTGGAACCTCAGAATGTCTTAATAATAAAAGTATCGCCGAAAAGTTGAGTTTAAGCCCCAGCCGGCTAACCAGAATAATTGACAGCCTTGTTAAGAAAGAATATATAGTAAGGAAAATAAATAATACCGACAGAAGAAATATGTGTGTTTCACTTTCCTTTAAAGGGGCGGAAATTGTTCAGCTTTTAAATCAATCTTATCTGGATATTCATAAAGAAATACTTAATGATATTGAAGAGGCACAGCATATACCTTTAATTGAAGCAATGACAAATCTGCATTCGGCTTTAAAGAATTGGGTTGAAAAAGTTTAGTTAATAGATTAGTGAACGGCGTTTGTTCTGAATTTGAGGAGATCTTTTTTCTATTTTTTTACTCTTTTTTCATCATTCATGTATAATTTTACCCATTCCAAATCTGATAAAAGCTCATTAATATTCAGAAAACCTTCCTGTGATAATTTAAAATACGTTTGATCAAAATGTAGTTTCAGATCATCCCCGGTTCCGGATATTAGCTCTTTTATCATAGTAACTATTTTATCCATATTAGCGGAAAAATCTTTTTTTATCTGATCAATGTTGTCTATACCCGGACTAATTTTTCCACTTTGAATTATACGCAGCAGTCCACGGACATATTTAGCCGTAAAAGTTAAATCTTCAAATAACGATTCTTTTCCGAATTTTAATGCTTCTTCATAAATGCGAAGTATTTCCGCTTTACGTTTAAGCTTAGATCTTGAAAATTTTTCAACCGCGTTAACAAATTCCGGCGGATTATTAAGGTATTCAGTTTTCATAAAATACACTATAATTTCACTCCAAGCCCGATACCGTCGCCAATAGGCAAAATTGTGGTTTTTAAATTACGTTGTGATGTAAATACAGTATTAAATTCTCTTATAACCTTTACGGAATTTTTATGATTAGCAGGGATTTTAGATGCCGCCGCATATCCACGCCATAATAAATTATCGACGAACATTATCCCTCCTTTTTTAAGCAAAATTATTGAGTAATCGAAAAGGCGCTTATAATCTATTTTATCTGCATCAAGAAAGATAAAATCAAACTTTTTATCAAAACGCGGCAGCTCATCAAGTGCATTACCCTCGATGAGATTTATTTTCCCTTCCATGCCTGATTTAGCAATATTTTCTTTTGCTATTACAATATTGTCCGCACTCTTTTCGATAGTATAAACAGAGGCTTTTTTACTTAAGTTCCTTGCAATTCTTATTGATGAGTAAGCTATTGCCGTTCCGAGTTCAAGTACCCGTTTGGGGTTTACAAGAAAAATTAATTGTTCTAAAAATTCTGCGGAATCACGGGATAATATCGGAACATTATGTTCTTCAGCAAATTTTTCCATCTCAAGCACAAGCGGATCTTTTTCATTAATAAAACTTTCAAGATATTGTTTCTGCGGGGGATATAAAATTCCAATCATAATAATTATCCTAATTAATATTTAAAAGGATCTTAGATAAAATCTTTTTTTACCGGATCATTTAATTCGATAACTAATTTATTGAAAAACGGACCTTTCTGATGCGTTTCCAATTTGATACCAATTTAATATAATTAATTATTTTGTACCAACAAAGCACGCAGCTTTAAACCGGTAAAAATTAAAATCCAAAAGTTAAATTATTATTATCAGGACTAAGTTTTTTTAAAGCTGGTAAATTTCTAATTAAAATAATCAAAAGTCAGGGCGGGCAGATGCGCCTGCCCGTCCTCAACAAATCTAAAACTTCCAGCGCGAGTCTAATGCAACGGAAAGATACTTTGCAGAGTTCGGTGCTGCAAAAGATTGAAAATCCATAGTTGCAAAATTGAACTCTAATATGCCGGTATCGATTCCCAAACCGGCTGCCCAGTGGAAACCAAGAAGACCGCCAAATGAAAAACCGGTCCTTATATAAGGTACACCGTGAGCAAGCTGCCATTCACCGCCGATTGAGACGCGTGTCTTTGTGCTGTTGCCCGGTTCATCATTAAAACCCTGATTAATATCCATTGCCAGCAAAAGCGTACCGGGAAATGAACCCTGGTTGAAATAAAATTTATGCGCCGCGCCAAGTCTTAACGTAGTTGGTAAATCCGTCGTAAAACTACCTCCGTTTACGCTTGTCCCTTTAAATTTATTTTTAATAGAATCACGCTGTGACTGATCAAATGCATCGCTTAATGTATATTGCCCCGCTGCACTAGTGATTGCAGTATTTTGATTCCATGTGATATTTCCGATATCCGTAACTGCTAATGAAATATTCCAATTATCAATAAGATTCGAACTGAATCCAAAATCTAAACCTAGGCCGGTACCTGCGGGAGTTAGAAACGGACCCGGATTGGATTTTCCATTTGTCGAAGCCGTATCAAAACTGTATTTAACATTGAAATCATCCGAGAATGCGGAATGAATAACATAGTTTGAACTTACTGTAATTTGGTTATTAGTACCCGTTTGCAGATAATTATTATTTACCTGTACACTTTGTGCATAAGCAAATCCCTGGTAATATTTAAATGTTACGCCGGCAGATAATTTTTGTATTATACCGTTTACTAAACCAGGAATTTCCCGTGCATAGCTAAGCGAATAATTTCTTATCCACCATGAATTAAACTTAGTATCATTAAAACTATAAGTGGAATTCTGTGCATTACCGTTTAATATTAAATTTGAAAGTGACTGAGGCAAAGTAAAATCCCCTTCAACAAAATCATTTATTGAAAATGCAAATGCGCCGATCGAAGGATCGAGGCGCAGCCCGAAGGAAAATAATGTAAATGACATATTGCCGAAAATGATACCGCCTCCGTTAAGTAACGAATTAAGATTTTGCTTATCACTTTCGGTTAGATATCTCCCGCTGTAATAATCAATATTATTTACAGTCATAAAATTAGTACCCGCAGATGCCGATATATGCGGCAGCGGGAGTATTGTACTAAAATCCACTGCATAATTAGTATTCAGAAGGTTTGCCGGATTAATACCTATAGAATAAATTCCCTGGGAAATTGCATTTGAAGTTTTTCCAAGGCTCATACTTCTTGCGTCTGTACTTCCTTCAGATCCGTACTGTGCAAATATACTTACACAAAAACCGATTGAAACAAGGAAGGTAATTATTAAATTCTTCATTAGATTTATCTCCTTATTTCAAATCATTTGTATTTACATGATACTGCACGCCTCCGTAAACCGTAATCTGAAGCTGATCGCTTGGGCGTACTGAAACGTATTGCAGGGAAGAATTGTTAGAAGTACTGCTTGTTTGAACTGCCACAGTATATATGGCATACTGAGCTTTTGCTAGATTAGCGGTTTGTGCGGAATCCAACTGAATTAAATTATTTGTAGCTACTGAATTTGTTACCTCCCCGGCCGAGTTTACTGCAGCCGCTGCGAAATAAATTGAATCCGAATTATTGCCGTTCTTAAGAGTAAATAATGGTTTATAATGTCCATCAACAAAATTAATTGTCAGCCATGAATCCAAAGGTATGCCGTTTTGGATATTTACATTAATATATGCAGACTTTGTATCCTGAATTTTTAAGCTGTCATTCGATATATTAAGGCTTACCGTGTCTGTTATATAAGTTTTTTGAATCGCCATTATACTCTTTGTTGAAAAGTTTGTTTTTAATACAATAGAATCCTGATTCGTTACAGTTCCTGTTGCATTATTAGGGTTCATAATATATTCTGCGCTTATAAGTAATGTACTCGGCATAAACGATATAAAGGAAGTTATGTTACTATTAGCTTGTGTATATGAAAACTGAGCGGAGCCATTCACAGAACTAACTGTAATATTTGAATTCCCGGTAGAGTCCGTTAATGCCATTTGAGTTCCATCCTCTCTTAATCCGGTTAAATTAAAATTCTTTACCTGATAACCAAAAGGATTTGAGGAAGATGAATAATATGTTAAGTTTAAATCAAGTTCGGCATTTTCAAGAAACACTTTGTCTCTGAAATTTTCAGCATCACCAAGATTTATTGAATATGACTGGGATTTAGTTCCCAAAGACCTTGCAGGCAGAATGCCGGTTGCCAAACTAAAGTAAAAATTGGAACTATAAAAATCCATTGTTACAATAGATCCAAGGGGTAGAGAAACTGAGGAGCAGCTTAAAACTATTTGAATGCTGCTTTGATTTTGTGATAATTGATTTGCCGGCTGAGTATATATGCAGCCTGCCAGCGGAATCTGAACCGAATCCGGTTGAAATGCAGGAACGGTCATTGAAATACTTAATTCTCTTCCATTTTGAGTAATCGCAGGAAAGGCAGCGACTATATTAACATCCTGGGAATTTGTATTAACAATATGAAAGGATAAATACCCGTTTGTAAAGACAGCATTGTCTAATACTGTTCCGTTAGATAAAGGAAGAAATATAGTTGCATTAGCTGAATTAACCACAGGGATGGAAACTCCCGGCAGAGACGTCTGGGTATTTAACTGGACAAAATTGGTAACATCAACATGCTGGGGGTAAATATCCGATTGAATCACAAAAATGCTATCAACTGCTGAACTGGAGATATAATTTTGTTTTTTAATTATATCATCGAGTGAGTATGACCTGTTAACAAGCGGAAGATTTAAATTTACATCCCACTGAGGCGCTTTTACATTGGTTGGAATGTCAATACAGCCCGCAATGAAAATCAATAGTAAAGATGGAAATACAATAGTAAATTTTCTGCCGACATAATTCATAGGATCTCCTTTTAATCAGGAATAATTTACAACTAAAATCAAATAAAGCCAATCAAGATTTATCTTTTAAAAATGAAATACATACAATAAAATTCAAAGGTCGTATTAAAAATTTTTCCATTACACAATTATTTGGATTCAGGCTATTATCCCTCTGGCAGGCAATTATATAGCTCTCCGAATATAACTTACTAATAAATAATCGGATATTTTACTTTTTTTTAAAGATGGACAGAATAACGAGAGTATGTTACAAAACTTTGTCGTTTATATAACAGTTCCCAAAAGGGGGAAATGAGTACTCCGGCTAGTAAATTTAATAAGTCCTTTTTTAATAAAGCAAGTGTTTGAATACAAAAAATAAATGATTTTTCTTGAATTTTTCAAAATTAACTAAAAGATTACTTCAGTAACAACATTTTTTTTGCATTCCGGAAATCACCGGCTGTAAGAGAATATATGTAAATGCCGCTTGGAAGTGTTTTTAATAATGAAGCAGGCGGAAAACTAATATTGTAAGAGCCCGCCGGCTGTTTTTGATTAACCATAACCGACACCTGCCGCCCAAGGATATCATACACCGTTAAATTTACCGGGATATATCCTTTATTTTGTACCGGTATAGAATACTTAATATTAGTTGAGGGATTAAAAGGGTTCGGATAATTCTGCTCAAGGCTGAATGATGCAGGTTTTGTTAGATCAATTGTGTCTGTTGTTGTTAAACTTTTTAAAATATTATTATTAGGATCAAATGTTATATATAGAGGCTTATTATGTATTTCTATTATGAACTGCTGAGACTGCTGATTGTTAAAAATAGTTACAGTAGTATCACCATTTATTGTTGTGATTTTTATTTGGACCGGCATTGTAAAAAATTCCGGATTTGTATTTACTGATTGAGCAACATTAACCGTGATATTATAAACATTATTGCCGGCAGATTGTGAACTCCAGTTTATAGTATATTTAGGATAATTTTCTCCATATATCCATTCATTAAAGAAATATTCTAAACTTTGCCCGTAAACCAGTTCTGCAACGGATTCAAAATCCGCAGTAGTGGCAACGTTATAAGCCAGACCCGGATAGGAATTATAAGTCCTTAAAATATTAAAGAAGGTTGAATCTCCCACAATCTCCCTGAGCATATGAAGGATAACAGCGCCTTTTGCATAGCTCCGCGCATAATCAAAGATATTATCTTCGGAACTTATGTTTTGAACATAAACGGAGCCGACAGCTGTTTTGGCATTAACCATATCATTAAGTATCATCTGGTAATATACGCTATCATTCACTGTTGCGCCGAAATAAACAGCTTCGGAGTAAGTTGCAAATCCCTCATTTAGCCAAATATCCTGCCAGTCTGCACATGTTACCTTATCGCCGAACCAATGATGAGAGAGTTCATGGGCCTCAAGGTCTTCATCAAACTCACTAAGCGAGGTAATAGTTTGATGTTCCATTCCCCCGCTCCATCCAAACTGCGCCTGCCCGTATTTCTCATGGATAAAAGGATATTGTCCGTAAAGGCCGGAAAAAACTTTAATCATGTTTGGTACTTTATCAATTGTGCTTTTAGCAGAACTGAATACGTAGGGATATACATAATTAATTACCGGCATCGAATCGGATTCCGAATATTTGTAATAATTTGTATAAATTGTATAGTTAGAGACAGCGATAGAAATCAGATATTGAGCGATAGGGTAAATGTTTTTCCATTTAAATGTATGTGTACTGTTTCCGTTATTTATCGTATCCTGTAATACTCCGTTTGAAGCGGCTGTTAATTCTTCGCTGCAAGTGACCCAGACATCGGATGAATCGGCTTTATCTGCCGGGGTATCTTTACAAGGCCACCAACTGCTTGCTTCGTAAGGTTCACTTAAGGTCCAGAATGAATGACTGCCGCTATTACTGGTAGAATCAAATACAAATCCTCCAAAACCTCCTTCAACCGGTACACCCTCATAATATATTATTACGGAAAAAGATGAGCCGGTATTAAAGACCGTGTCCAGAGTTATATATAATTTATTATTAATATGACTAACTTGTAACGGTTTCCCACTTTCAATTACGGAATCAACTTTTAAAATATTTGTTAAGTCTAGGAAAAAAGTTTTTAGCCCAAGTGTGCTGCTTCTTGCATTTACCGTAACAGCACCCTTCAAATAATCGGGCGAATATGTAAGAGTTAAATCCAGCTTGTAGTAAGTAACATCGATAGTAGAATCTCCGGGATACAGTATTTTCTCCGGTTCAATATTTTCTTCAACAATCCTTTTTTCCGACTTAAGAAGTGATTCTCTTTTGTTTTGTCCAAAAGACTGGCCTGAAGACAATAGCAGTAAAAAAATAATAATTGTGAATTTAAAAAATATATTCATATAATAAAATTTGCTCAATTACCATACCCTGGTATGATGGATTTATAACTACGGCCTTTAGAATATGAACGATAATTTGAAATTTATAAATAAATATTCAATAATAGATAATTTAATTTATGTCCTGTATTCTGCATATAGCACGGAAACTGCAGAATTTGCAAACTTTATTTTCCCTGTCTTCAAGTGCAGATAAATTAAAGTTGCCTTTCGAAATAGCGTCTACATATTTTTTAATAGCATCCAGGCATATATCGATCATTTCCTTATAGGATTCAATTAATTGCTCCTCATTATACTTTGCACGGGGCGGCAGTAATTTAACCAGTTGGCTCCCAAATTCCTTATCGGAAAATTTTAATGAGTAAATTTCAGCCCCGACTGGTTCATTTACATTATTAACATTTCCCAAGTGTATATTTATCATTTGCCTGGCAGCATAAAGGTATAGCGGAAGCTGAAGCGATATCCCCTGTTGCAAATCAGTAACGGATGGTTTCTTCCCGCTTAATTTATAATCAATTACTTTAAATTTCTTTTTCCCTTTATCGATGTCAATTCTGTCAATTTTTCCTACAACGCTGACGGAATCGATTTTTATTTCTTGGAAAGTTTCCTTTCCACCGGTTCTTCTTTCATTGCCGCCAAAATTAAATTCAAAATATTCAGGAATAAATCCATCTTTATTATTTCTTTCTTCCTGTAAAAATTTATATAGAATTGAGTTTTTTCTATCACCGTTTACTCCCAGTACTTTTTCTTTTTCATAAAAAGCAAGAGGTGAACGTAGGTTTGCATCATTCACGATTTTTTCTGCTATTTCAAATAAAAATTTTTCAGCAAATTTAAAATGTTCCTCATCTGCCTCAGCCAGTATAATTCCCATTTCTCTTATTTGTTTATAAAATTTATAAAGTATATTATGCAGCAGGCTTCCCATTTCCAAAGCCTCTATATCTTCCGTAGGTTCATCTAAAGCCTTAAGTTTTAATATGCGTTCTGCCATATACTTGTAAGGACATAAAGCGTATGTTTCTAACTGCGAAATTGAAAATTCCCTAAATTTTAAATCTGAAAGTTTATCACCAGCCTTTTCGTTTAGTGTATTACCTATAGAACCCGTATATTCCGACATCCCGAACGGCTGTGTTCTTCTGATCTCATCTATGCCTAAGGATTTATTTATCCTGTTGTAATCTATTCCTGTTTCTGCGGGGCTCCAGTCCTGCTGCAATCCCTTAAACTTATTTTGGGAAAGATAAATCAGAAATTCTTCCCTGGAATAAATTGAATCCGAATAATGCCTTTCGTTTTTTAATTCCGTATCAAACAAATTACCAAATTCGTTAAGAAAATTAGATTCTACCAATTCTTTTTTCTCTTCATGAAGAGGATAAGTGAGATATAAATGCACTGACCATGAGCAAAGAGACTGATAAAATCGGTAACGTTCTTCAATTTGATGAAGCCTGTCGTTCTTCTGATATGAACCGGAGAAAAATATTTCCGGCGAATACCTGGTGGGCAGGTCGCCATCGCATAAACCTGAAATGAAAAGATAATCGAATCTCAACCCGCGAATTTCTTCAAGGTTTGTTACCTGAATACCGTAACCCGGTTTTTCTTTAATATTAAACCGTGATGATGTAACAGCCGTTTTTAGGTTGGAAAGGAAAAAATTTAGCGGAAATTTTTTTTGCACGCCGTATTCAAGTTCAAAAAGATTAAAGATCTCTTTTATCAGATCTAAAAAAGTAGTAATTCCTTTTACATTTTCTTCTGCAGTACTGCCGGCATTATTTACTAATTTTGAAGGGAACTGCAATGAAAAAATTAAATTGTATAAATTATCAGCAAACTCCTTCAAAGTCATCATCTTTTGGAAAGGTAAAAGGATTTTATTGAGGCTTTCAAGGTCAGAAAGTGCACGCTGGTAAATCTCTTTGTTGTTTGAATTAAAACTATATTCGTCATTATCGCCTTCTTCAATCCGCACCAATGCATCGCGGAGTGTATTTATCCAGTTATCATATCCTGAGATAATTTTTAAATTAACAGATGCCTTAAGAAGATTTGATTTATCAAGGTTTGCAACTTTTAAATATCCGCCGCTCAGAGCGCGGAATATATTCCTGTAATAGAAATCATTCACAAGTATCTCAAGCAAATTTATAATTGAGATTACAGGCGAGGATGAATCCAGCGGGATCCTGTCGGTAAGGTTAAAGGGCAGCCCGTATAACTGGAAAATATCGCGAATAACATTGGAATATTTTTGAATTAAATTAAATACCACACATATCCTGTTTGGTTCGGCTTTTTTAAGGATAATAAGTTCTTTTATTTCTTTCGCTATTAATTCAATTTCTTTTTCTCTTGTGCCAGCAACAATTTTTGTAATTGAACTACTAAAGCTTCCGATTTTATTTTTTACATATAGTTTGAATAGATTTTCTTTTATTTCACCTTCAAACTCTTTCTGAACCGGAATAGGACTGTTTTTAATAGCCTGAAACCCTTTTTGTATTAATTTATCATAACATTTATCCAGATGAGAAAATATTGAAGGATTATCGGCATAATAATCGAACGAAATATATAAATCTATGCCGTTCATTATTGAAGCAGTATTTATTATTTCAATCTCGGGAGCAGTGAATTCATCGAAACCGTCGATAATAATTAAGTTGACAAGAGGATAAACCATCCTGAATTTTTTTTCAAAGTCTAAGAACGGCAAGCCGTTAAGTTCAAAGTAAATATCTCCTGTCTCCTTTACATTCAACTGCCTGCACTTAGCCTGGTAGGCTTCATAGATACCGGCAATATCTTCTGCTTTACTTTTTCCCGATCCTTCGAGTTCACCTGCTTCGGCTAGTAATTTTCCGGGAGTAATTCCATTTTTCTTATACTCCGAAATAACTTCTCTTAAACGGATTAACGTACCATGGGGAAATTCATCTTTGTAAGCGGAAAAATATTTTAGTTTACATTCATCCAAACTTTGTTTAAGCAATACGGCTGAAGCCGCTTCACTTAGTGTTTCCGCTTTCATATTTCCATCAGTAAAAAGCAGGCTGCCAGCAAATGTTCCTATAGTTTGTAAATTTATTTTTCCTGAAGCCTGCCCCGGGGCTTTTGATATTATCTCCCTTTTCAGAGACCTTATTTTCCTGTTCGTGGGGATGATAAGCAGAAAATCATCCAGCTTCCCTGATTTAATTTTTTCATCAATCAAACAATCAGGATCAATTGAATCTATTTTGTTCTTTGTAAGGATCATTTACTTATATCCATGATCAAATCCCTGTAAGATTTTCTAAGCTCTTCGTAGTTTTCAAGCTTAAGCTTGCCGTATATATACTTATATCTTTTCCTCGCATCGGTTTTCCCGTTCAATACCATTGTTTCAAGTTCCAAATAAGGCCCTAATCTTTTTACTTTATCAAGATGAATTCTGGTATTGTCATACATATAAAGATATCTTTTTTTACTGACAACAGTTTCTATCTTAAACACATTTTTAAAGAATTCAGCAGCATTACCTGATGAAAATCCAAGACATTGATAGTTGGAAAAACGGTCTTTGCTTTTTTCATCTCTTACATATTTAATAATACTCTGGCTGCCGTTCTCAATCCTGAGTTTAAGCAGTCCCCCGGGTGTTTTAAAATATATATCGGTCTGATCCAGAATTCCGGCGTATTCCGCATTCAATTCAACAAGGAGCTTTTTAACAGGATTGAAGGATTTAAGCTTGACCTTTACCTCAAGATTTACGGGCATAATTTTCTTCCGGTTTTTCCGAAATATAAAATTTTAATTTGTGAATATCACGAAACTATATATTATGCATGAATGTTTCAGAACTATAAGTTAATGTATATAGCGCGAATACATTGTGTATATATAGCATAACCCCTGAATCCTTCCTTCCAGCCATGGATTAAATAGTGTTTATTTCTAAAAATTATTAGTATTTTTATTTTTACCTAATATGATTTATAAAATATAAATATTCAATACCGGGAAATCTATTGACAACTAATATACCCCCGTTTACGGGTTTCAATATCGATGCTTTTAAGTTTCTGGGCCAGCTTGAAAAGGATAAAAATAATAATACCGCCTGGTTTGCTAAAAACAGGCAAAGGTATGATGATAACATTGTTTTACCAGCAAAATCATTTATAATTACGATTGGACAATTCTTTAATCATCTGAATCCGGCTATAAGAACGGAACCAAAGTTTAACAGCACTATTATGAGGATTAATAAGGATATGCGGTTTGCAAAAGGAGGACCCTACAAGAATTACTTCCTAATACACTTCGGAAGATTCAAAATGGACAGCGAATTCTTTGTTTATTTTGACAAAAACGGTATTGAGTACGGTCTTTTTTTAAACAACTCACAGGACGATGATCTTTATTTAAATACAAACCTGCCCATGCTGGGTA
>Ga0181535_10001317_pt1 | contig 32754 bp, 37 predicted proteins | sample PEATcosm2014_Bin_44_FD_119774 | JGI IMG/M metagenome (GOLD analysis project Ga0181535, IMG submission 119774) | Peatland microbial communities from MTU Mesocosm Facility, Houghton, MI, USA - PEATcosm2014_Bin17_30_metaG | ecosystem: Environmental > Terrestrial > Soil > Wetlands > Peat | place... | reverse complement strand
CCGTGATGACGATGTGTGCAGGGTGCGGCTCGACACTCAAACACGATTACGTGACACCCTTTACGGTTATGGACATTAACGAGGTGCTCACCCGGTTTGGCATTGAACCTCCGGCACGTCTCCCGGTTAAAGCGACCTATCACGATCCCTGTCACCTTATGAGAGGACAGGGTGTAGAGGCTGAGCCGCGGCAACTTATGCGTCAGGTAATTGACCTTGTCGAGATGCCGGCCATCTGTTGCGGATCGGGTGGGGGCGTTAAATCAGGTATGCCTGATGAGGCAGCAGCTCTTGGCCGGCGAAGAGGTGAGGAAATAAAAAAGACCGGGGCTGATATCGTGATTACCTCCTGCCCGTTCTGCGAGTATCATATCGCAAGCCATACAAAAAAGCCAGTAAAAAACGTGATGACTGTTCTGCTTGAGGGATACCAAGAGAAAGATCGGCAAGGAAAAAAGGTAGGATCTTAACAATTCTCCCCCTTCGAAATATTGGGTAATGGAAAAAAGTTAGTATTTTTTCAAGAGATACTCATATGCCTCGAGAGCTGCTTTCGCCCCCTCACCGGCAGCAATAACAATCTGCTTGCTTTTGATCGAGGTAACATCTCCTGCAGCAAAGACTCCGGGGCGGCTGGTGCAACAGTTTACATCCACTACGATCTCCTTATCGTTATTGAGGTCCACCAAGCCTTCTGTTATATCGGTGTTCGGCAACCAACCAACTTCGATAAAAACAGCGTCAACATCGATATTCTGATTGTCTTTTCCCTCGGTTTTTAAAGTGATGCTATTAAGGAAACGATCACCGGTGAGCATCGAGATCTGAGAGTAAAGATGTACGGTAATATTTTTTATCGATTCAAGCTTCTTGACAAAAACTGGATCCGCTTTTATCGTGCTGCGGACGATCAGACTCACCGATGCTGCGATGTTGCTCATCTCAATCGCAGTCTGGACTCCTGAATTCCCACCACCAACTACTGCAACCTTCTTTCCCTTGTAAAGCGGGCCGTCACAGGTTGAACAGAGGGAAAGTCCCCGTCCAATGTATTTGTCCTCATCCTGTACCCCAAGTTTCCTTGGCTTCTTCCCCTGGGTAAGGATCAGGCTTTTTGATTTTACCGTAATCCCGGAAACGGTTGAGACACTATACAGTCCCTGATCCGGGGTTATTTTATTTACACGGTCAATTTCGAGGCGCACATCGAAAGTTCGCACCTGATCCTCGAACTTTTTCATAAGGTCTTCTCCGGGGATCATCCGGTAGCCCATGTAATTTTCGATAGCCCACGATTCCAGCGCTTGGCCGCCAATATTTTCAGAAACGATTAGGGTCTTTAAAAACTTGCGAGCACAATATACTCCAGCGGTGAGGCCCGCCGGCCCTGCACCCACAATAACAACGTCGTAGGTTTCATCTGACGGGTGAGAGCCGAACAATTCATTGAGCCGCTGAGAGTCGTAGCCGACAATAATCTCGTCATCGACCGTTATAACCGGCACGCCGCGCTGGCCGGAAAGCGCTATCATCTTTTGCGCTTCAGTAGCATCGACGCCGACATCAATAGATGTATATTGGACGCCTTGTTTCTCGAGGAAAGCCTTTGCCATCCTGCAGTAGGGGCAGTTCTTGGTGGAATATACGGTGACCGTGCTCATAAATGCGAAGAGGTCTGCGAAAAATATAAAGATTATGTACCGGGCAGAAAAATGCGAAGGTAAACGCAAATTTCTTTTCCCGAAAACCCCTATACCCATTTCATACAAGGAACAGGATCCGACAATGCATAGAAACACCGGCGGTAATCTCGTTTGGGCCATTATCATTGGGATTGCAATCGGGCTGCTACTGAATACCTCCTTTGCAACCGCAGCTTCCGGAACAACTCCAGCCTCCGGGGGTCCAGCGGTGTATCTTAATTTCAACGAAGGCAGTAGCAATCTGGCACTGGATTCATCCGGTAATGGTAATACAGGAACAATCCATGGCAATGGGTACCGGATCGATAATGATGGGTGCGAGAAGGCTCTGGTTCTTGACGGGAATGGGAGTTACGTATCAGTACCCTATACCCCCGAGAACCACCCTACCGAAGCTATCACGGTGTCGCTCTGGTTTTACGTAAACAATACAAATCCCCAGACACTCGTATCGACCTATGCCGATGGTGGAGGATACAAACTTGGGTTCGATGAAGGAAATGATCTCTGGTGGACACTTGGTCTTAAATACCCCGAGGGAAGCGTTTCCGTGGTTATTCCAAACGAGGATATTGTTACCGGGCAGTGGCACCAGGTAACCGGATCCTATGATGGCCAGAATGTCAAAATCTACCTTGATGGCGTCCTTAGAAGTCAGGTTAATGCATCCGGTTCAATCAATTATGCAGATGACAACGATGTCATTATCGGTGCCAACGCAGGGCCAGGTGTGTACCCTGATATAGATTCGCCAAATTATCTCACCGGAGGTATTGATGAACTCAGGATCTACGATAGGGCAATTCAATACAGTGAGGAAATCGATGACCGGTACCAATGTTCAGCAGCAGTTGGAACAGGAATCCTCTCACTTCCCTCCGGCATTCCTCCGGTGTTTCTTACATCCGGGTCCCTGAAACTGGGCCCCGGTGAGACGGCTGCAAAGTGGCTGACTTTTTCAAACCAGACAGAACAGGGTATCTGGCAGGTAACCGTTCCTCCCGGCTCCCAGTTGGCAGTCGGTGCTATGGACGCTTATCCCACCACCTATGCTGACGAATGGTACGTAGAACTTAGAGACCAGGATACTCGTCTCACGCGCATTGTTGCTTTTCCCGTTACAAACAATGCACCGGCAGCCGGCATTATTGAATCGGGAAATGCCACGGTACTTGTCCATTATTTCGGTGGCCCGGACCGGTTCCCGGCAAGTGTAAGTATAACGTTCTCCTGTACGACACCGGAAACACAGGCACCTTCCATGCCAAGAGTAATCCTTGAAAACCCTATCATTGTGATTTATTCTGCGTCGTGGGCAACCTTGATTGCACTTATCGTAGTAATTGTCTGGGCCCACTCACGGCGCAATAAAAAATAGGACTTTTTTTTACATTAAATTAAAAAAAATCAGAGGGTAACTTCTCGGAACTGTTTCCCGAATACTCCGCAGATAGGGCACTTATCGGGAGCTTTACCTGTCTCAATGTTACCACAGATCGGACAGAGGAAGACCTTTTCCCGACCGAGATCATGACCGGCTTTAAGGGCTGCAAGTGCTTTTTTGTACAGTCCTGCATGGACCTCTTCTGCCTTCATGGCATGCGTAAAGGCAAGCACGGCTTCACTCTTCTTTTCTGATTCAGCTTCTTTGATAAAACCGGGATACATGGACGTGTACTCATGCGTTTCCCCAGCGATGCTTCCTTCAAGGTTCTTCTCGGTTTCGCCAATTGCATCAAGCACTTTCAAGAGCTTCTTTGCATGGATTGCTTCAGCCTCAGATGCCGCCTTGTAGAGTGTAGCGATATTGGTGAATCCTTCAGCAGCAGCTTTTTCGGAAAACGCTGAATATTTCCGGTTGGCCTGAGATTCTCCGGCAAATGCCTCCATTGCATTATTCTGGGTTGTCATACGGGAACTATAGTGTAGATTTTTACTTAAAGATTTTTCATGGGGCAGAAAATCAAAACCAGAATCCATCTGACTTTTCCGAAGTAAAATGAAAGCAGTTATAGATGCGGGGGTGCCACGCATACAGGAAAAAGTGCTGGTGTTCAGATCTTTTTGTCCCGGCCAGGTATTACCATGAAAAAGATGAAGGAGGTTCCCGAAAGCGACCGGCCGAGGGAAAAAATAGCAAAACGGGGGGTACAATCCCTCACCGATACAGAACTCATCGAAGCAATCATAGGTAGAGGTGTGAAAAACCGGGATGTCCGGGTAATCGCACGCGATATCGCAACGATGCTTCAGGATCCTGATCGCCAGATCCAATTTGGAGATCTTTTAGCGGTCTGTGGGACAGGTCCAACAAAAGCAGCACAGATTATGGCTTGTCTTGAGCTGGGGCGCCGCAGGTACGAACCATCAGGAGCGCTAAAGATCCAGAAACCGGAAGATGTGCTGCAGCTCGTCAATTCCTACCGGGAAAAACCTCAGGAATATTTTATCTGTATCTCACTGACAGGCGCAGGAGAGGTCATCCGGAGTCGCGTGGTCACTATTGGGATCCTCAACCACAGCCTTGTCCATCCTCGGGAGGTATTTGCCGGGGCGATCACTGACCGGGCAGCCTCCGTCATATGCGTACATAACCATCCTTCAGGAACCCTTGATGCAAGCCCGGAGGATGTAGCGATCACCAGACAGCTTCATGAAGCGGGTGCATTGCTTGGTATACAGCTCCTCGATCATCTTATCATAACACGGACCGGTTTTTCCAGCATGAAGGAAAAGGGGCTGGTCTGATTTAGTAAAAGAATGTAATTCACAATGGAATAATTACGATTCAAACGATTTTCCTAAGGTATATCCCTTTTTATACGCCGCATCAAGGAGATCCGGCTCCGTCGTGATATCGCGTATCCGATCCATATCGTTTATCAGCAATTCATCGTGGTACCGACAGTCAATAATATCAAAAAAAGCCTGTGTCGTAAGTTTTGCGCCAACAAACACTTCTGGGACATTCATCCCGGAGATGCAGATGAAAATTCCGGCTCGCCTCTGTTTCCGGTCCTGTGGTACCAGAGACTGTTTCCGTTGGTACTTGGCCATGAAAAAGACCTGAAACCGGTCCATAAACGATTTGAGTGTCCCGGGGATTCCCATGGTCATCACCGGGGTTGCAAGGATCAGACCATCCATATCCGCAAATTTCGGGTACATTTGTTGCATGTCATCGTCAAGGACACAAGTCTCGTGATCACGGCAGAAAAACATTTCCTGGCATCCTTGGAAATCAAAATTCGTGACCGGGATGAGTTCCACTGCGCATCCGGCATCCCTGGCACCCTGCACTGCCCGTGCCATCAATTGTGCAGTATTACCCTCGTGAAGCGGGCTGCCGAGGAGACCGATGACCTTTGGTGCCATACCTGCATTAGGGGGAAAAAACCAATATAGTTTTGCATAGAAGAGGGAGCCCCGAAAGTCGGATTGGATTATAGACGGATGTACGAACACAACTGATAAATATCATTGATTTAAAAGTGAAGTTTGGTGGTAAATCTGACCGAACAAAAGACGTATGCGGCAGGCCAGAAGGTTGGGCCGGGAAAATATGTATGCATTGATTGTGGTAAGGAACTCACGCTGGATAAGAGCGAACAGGATCTTCGTAAATGCCCGGCATGTTCATGTGAGGAATACCAGTGTTTCCCGATGACTCATATCCGACCAGACATCAAGACTCCCGAAGATGCCAAAAACCCGCCAAAACGGGGAAAGAGTTTCCAGTAATTTCTTATTTTTCCTGCGATGGTACTGCCAGTAGTGAATGCCCGGGTAAGCCTTTGCAAGGTTTCCCGGGGCGGATGTATAACCAGGCAACAACTACGAAAGGAGAAAATTCTATATGGTGAATGTATCTGCAGTAGGACAGGTCTTCAAGTGTGAGATCTGTGGAAATGTTGTGACTGTAAAAGAAGCCGGAGGCGGAGAGCTGATCTGCTGCGGTGAACCTATGATACTGGAGAGTGAATGAAGATGGTTGTTAAAAAGACTGTTACGAAGACTAAAACCGTAAAAGAACTCAAAGGATTGGAAAAGAAGATCGGAAAAGTGCCCAAATTCTTCCAAGAATTGACCACAAATGATCCCGAAATGTTCAATCTTGTCATCAAGATGGAAGACCATATCTGGGACGATGGAAAGCTCACAAGGAAGACTAAGAAACTTATAGCCATTGCAATTGCAGCTTCATTACGTGACCAGCATGCAGTCCGTGCCCAGCTTATGGGAGCGGCAAACCTTGGTGTCACAAAAGCTGAAGTGGAAGAGGCTCTACGGGTTACGTTCCTCCTCTCAGGCATGCCGGCATACGTGTATGGCAAAGCCCAGCTGGATGAAGTCATGAAGAAGTAATCGCGATAACTTTTTTTCCGGATTATCCGGAAATTTTCCTTTATAATGTTGTATCCAATGATTTTTCACTAACTATATCCAAGCATCATCTATGCCCGTAAAAGTCCTCGCGTTTGCCGGGAGCCCGCGAAGGTTTGGTAATTCGGAGACGCTGCTCGACTGGACACTTGCATCTATGGCAGAGGAACAGGATGTCATTATCGAAAAAGTCCCGCTCACAGATGCAGACATCAATCCCTGCCGGGGATGCAATGCATGTGAAAAACTCAACAAATGTGTCCAGCGCGACGGGATGGATACCTGGCACGACAAGATTATCGAAGCGGACTGTATCGTTCTTTCGTCCCCGATTTTCTGTATGGGGCTGTGTTCGCAGGTAAAAGCCCTTGTTGACCGTGCACAGGTTTTCCGGTCACGGAAATATGTACTCAAACTGCCAGTAGTCCCCGTTGAACGGCTCGGCAAACGAGTCGGGGTATTTCTTTCCACGGCAGGACAGACATGGCCCCATGTTTTTGACGCAGCCGTTCCTTCAGTTAAATGCTTTTACCATGTGATCGATATCAGGGACGCAGATATACGTTACCTTATGATAAACGGTGTCGACGAGAAAGGAGCTATCGAGCATCACCCGACCGCCCGATCTGAAGCCGAAAAATTAGGTAAAACCGTCATCGTTGAGCTGAAAAAACGATTGAAAGAAGGGCAAACGACATGACCGTCAAGATACTTGGCATTTCGGGAAGTCCTCGCCGACATGGGAATACCGAGACCCTTCTTGACAGTTTCCTCGAAGGGGCCAAAGCCGCGGGGGCATCCGTTGAAAAAGTGGTGCTCAAAGAAATCAATTATTCTCCCTGTCGGGGATGTAATGCCTGCCACAAGACCGGCGAATGTATTGTAAAGGACGATGCCCCGGGCCTGTACGAGAAGATATTGGCAGCCGATTGTCTGGCGGTAGCCTCCCCAATTTACAGCATGGGAATTACCGCCCAGCTAAAGGGATTCATTGACCGGGCGCAATACCTCTGGGCACGGAAGTTCATCCTCAAAACCCTGACATTTTCGGAAGAACACATCAAACGGCATAAAGGTGTCTTTATTTCTACCGCTGGCCAGAATCTTGCCACTGTGTTCGATGCCGCGTTCCCGGCGATCACTGCTCTTTTCCATGGCACAGGATTTGACTATTCACTCAACATCGTTGCCAACAATATGGACCAATATAACGGTGTCAAAAACCACCCGACTGCATTAAAAGAGGCATATGAGCAGGGAAAGAAGATCGTGAGTGATCTGGAGAAAATTACCGCAAATACTTGAAAAAAAGAGTTCCTGAAGAAAAAAGTGTCAGATAATATAGAAGGAGCCGACCAGCACCGCAAATGAGGCCACGATCAAAACGGCAAATACTGCAATATTCCAAGACAAAACCTTATTTCCATCGAGAATACTGATGGGGAGCATATTGAACGTGGCAATCATTGCATTTATCTGAATCCCGAATATGCCAATCTGGGTAAGAATATCTCCCGAAGATAACGCAGAGGGCCCGCTCATAATAAGGAGTCCCGCAAATGGTATGCAAAGAAGAAGATTGGTAATAGGGCCGGATGCCGAGATTTTGCCATTTTCTTCACGAGAGAGGGTGCGACCGTCAGGTCTGACACTATAGATCACAGTCGCACCAGGGGCGGCGAAAACAACTCCAACCAGTGCAGCAAGGGCTACCGCTGCAAGCAGCATAATATTATTTTTCCTGAATTCAGCCCAGAACCCGAATTTTATTGCAGTGAATTTATGCGCCAGTTCATGCAGGACCAACCCGATTCCCGCAGTCAGAAGGGCAATTACAAGGTATGTGAGCGCCTCAACCGGATCAACCGGTTGCATTGACCGTAGGATCCCATTAGGTGCCAGTTTGATGATGGCAAAAGAAAGAGATATTGCCAGCCATGCGGCAAAAAGATCATATTCTTCGCGTCGTGTCATTTTTTCGAGCATGAAACCACCGGATCAGATAGAGCGTTTCTGTCTTATGTGTCTTCGCGTCATGTTTATCACTTTTTCCTGCGATGTACATTCGTATGACTATTGAGGAGGTTAGGGCGGAGATAACCCAGATCGATGAAGAGATTATTCACCTCATCGCACAACGACAAGGCCTTGCCGGAAGAATTGCCGTTATTAAAGAGGAACGTGGAATTCCCATTCATGACAACCAACGCAAAATTGATGTTCTGGAGTATGTTATGAAACTTGCAAAGGCAAACCACATCGATCCGGTCCCGGTCAAAGCCATATTTGAGACACTTATCAGTATGAACGAGAAAGCACAACGGGCGGCCCTGGAAAAACCTGCCCCGAAAAAGAGAGCCCATAAATAAATTTTTTAGTCTGGCCTTTTTTCATCGGTAAAAGTGGATCTTCACCCTTGGGACTTTTACAGAAGTAATGGCCCAAGAATAATGAAAACACCTACAAAAATCATTGCGATGCCAATCACAACCCGGAGCTTCCGGCGATTATCCACCCTCCACGCATTAACCCGCTCCGGCGGAATTCCCACCACAACTACAAGAAGGATGATAATGAGCGGGAGAATGAAAATAACATTATAGAGAATCAGGTACGGTATTCCCTCTGAGAGCGTCATTGTGCTGCTAATCAGGCTGAGAATGGTCAGGTAGATTCCCCCAGTGCAGGGAAGTTCGAAGATACCGACAAGGACTCCCAGAATAAAAGCAGCAGGAAGCGTTGCTGTTATGATATAACGTTCGATAACTTCTTTTTTCGAAGCAGGGATAGCAAGGATAAAACCTTCTTTTTTCACCGCAGCATCTATGATATAGATCAACCCAAGAACGATAGCGATGAGTGCTGCCGCCTTGGATATCAGGCTCGAAACCCCGGATACCTGGACAAAAGAAAGGATGCCTATACCGGAGAGGAAATAAAACAAAAAGACCGCTGCGATATAGGTGATTCCCACCATCAGCACCTGCCGGCGGGTCTGGAGCGCTATAATGGAAAGAAGAAGGATGACCAGAACCGAGAATGCACAGGGATTAATACTGTCAATTCCGGCGCAAAAGATGACCAGTGGAATAGTAAGGGCAGTGAAGGTACCGGGGCAGTTTTTGGTCGCGGTTATATTCACATTCTCATATGAGCCATTGGAGGGAGCAGCCTTGCTTTCAAGAATTACCTGTTCCATCTGGTCCCGGATTTGATCTTCACCAACGAGTGCATGATTGCCGATGATGATGGTAGGAACTCCTGCTGATGTAATCCCCAGTTTTTGATCAATCGCAAGGAAGAATGCCTGATTGGTAGCATTATGGTAGACCTCGAGTTGTTCAAGATCAAGATCCGGGTACCGGGACTGCATTGCTGAAATAAACGGTTTTATGTCATCACAATGGCTGCACCCCTCACCGTAAAAAAAATACCCGGTTATCGTGAGGTTTGAAGCGGCGGTCCCCGGAGAAGAAGAGGAAGGTTGGTTTATCGCACCTGACAAATCAGGGGTTACTTTTTTTTTTCAATAGCCTGAAGATATCCCTCGAGTTTAGCGGGGATCTCGTCTTCACCGACAAGAACCGTTTTACCGATAATGACTTCAGGCACACCCGGGGGAGTGGAAATACCGGCCTGCGTGTTTACCTGGGTATAGATCTGCTGGTTTGTCTGGTTATACCATACTTCAAGTATTTGGATGTCCACATCAGGATATTCTTTTGTCATATTTTCAATAAACGGCTCGACCTTTGCGCAATGGGGGCATCCTTGGCCATAGAAATAATAAACGATGCTATCATTCACGGATAATGTGGAGGTCGCAGGTGCCGGCGGTGCGAAGAAAACAACATATGCCACACTCCCGGCAGCAATTATCACAAACAGGGCAACAACAAATTGTATGATCTTATCCATAAGGTAACCTCTGCCCACCTGCTATTTCGGGAGCGCTGGTTAATAGTAGGTGAATATTACCTCGGCTTGGCAAAAAAACCTATTGGAGGGAGATCATTGTTCCTACTCCGTCACGCGTGAAGAGTTCGAGAATGAGGTTATGTTCCACATTCCCGTTGATAATATGGGCAAACCTGACGCCGTTTTCGACAGCTTTTATGACAGAAGTCACTTTCGGGATCATTCCCTCACCGATGGCCCCAGATGATAGAAGCGCGTCTGCTTCACTGAGAGAGAGTTTGCGGAAGACATGGGTTCTTTTCGCATCCATCACGCCGTCGACGTCAGTCATATTGATCAACTTGTATGCCTTGAGTGCTACAGCAATATCCCCGGCGGCGGTATCTGCATTTATATTCAGGTTACCTCCGAACCGGTCGATTGCAATAGGCGAGATAACCGGGATATAACCCTCTGCAAGGAGGGTATTGAGAAGTGCAGGATCGATCCATTCGATTTCGCCGACACGCCCGAGGTCAACTTCCTGTTCCACGCCTTCGACTTTGACTTTCTGGATGTCCATCTTTTTAGCGAGTATAATGTTCCCGTCGCTTCCTGAAAGCCCCACACCCTTTGCTCCGCATTTTGCAATAAGGGATATGATGCCTTTGTTTATCTTGCCGACGAGCACCATCTGGGCAATCTCGAGCGTTTCAGAATCGGTGACTCGCAGCCCCCCGACAAAGACCGACTCTTTCCCGAGTGCCTTCATCTTCTCGGTGATCTCAGGACCCCCGCCATGGACTAAAACAACACGGATCCCCACGTAATGGAGGAGCACAGCGTCCTTTATAGCATTTTCGAGGACGGTCGGATCGACCATGGCATGCCCTCCCAGCTTGATCACGATCGTTTTACCGTGGAACTGCTGGATATAGGGAAGCGCTTCCATAAGCACATCTTCGCGTTTCATCATGTTGTGTACTTCCCGTTGATTTCAACATACTTTTCGGTGAGGTCACAGCCCCACGCGGTAGCCTCTTCCTTTCCGGCTCCAAGATCGAGCACGAAGATAACTTTATCTCCATGCATAGCGGCCTTTGCTTTAGTCAGATCAGCTATTATCTCACCGGATTTTACCAGAGGGTACTTGTTTTTCCCGTCGCTGATCCAGAGTGAGACAGCATTTGGATCAAATTTTACGCCCGCGCGACCAGCAGCTGCAATGACACGGCCCCAGTTGGGGTCCTCCCCGTACACTGCGGTCTTTACCAGCGGCGACTCAATAACAACCCGGGCAACTTTTGCAGCGGCGGTTTCTTTAGGGGCTCCTCTTACGGTGACTTCAAGCAGCTTGCTTGCCCCTTCACCATCGGCTGCGATCTGTTGTGCAAGCGACCGGCAGCAGGTCTCGAGTGCATCAGAGAATTCCCCGGGTTTTACTTTCCCGGATTCCCCGGTTGCAATGCATAGAGCGATATCGTTCGTGCTCATATCGCCGTCTACAACAACCCGGTTGAATGTCCGGGTTGTCGCCAGCCTGAGCGCCTCCTTAAGTGATTTGGCATCAATCGTTGCATCAGTGCAGATGAACGCAATCATGGTGCCCATGTTAGGTGCGATCATGCCGCTTCCCTTGGCGATTGCCCCAATGGTAAAATCTTCTCTTTCGACAAGTGCATGTTTGGGTCGAATATCGGTTGTCATAATTGCACGGACTGTGCGATCCTCTGCAACGGGGGTTGAAGTAAGGTTAAGCGCAACATCTGCGCACTGGCGCCGGATAAGGGGCATGTCAAGGTACCGGCCGATTACGCCGGTGCTTGCCACTCCAACCGAGGCGCTGTCCACGCCGAGAGCTGACCCGGCATATTCCGTCATGGTGAGCGCATCTTCGTATCCCCTCGTGCCGGTATACGCGTTCGCGCAACCACTGTTTGCGATAATCGCATCCAGTAGTCCTTTTTTTATCTGCTTTCGCATCAGTTCAATCGGTGCTGCTTTCGCAAGGTTAGCAGTAAATACACCTGCCGCCGTTCCGCTTGCCCGGATAAGAGCAAGACCGAACTTTCCTTCCTTAACGCCGTTTGCAGTGACTCCTTTTACTGCACAGAGACTCTTATAAGACATAGGTGTCGTTCCTCCGATAATGATCGTTATTGATCGTCAGATGAATCGGGTGAGTGGGATGCGCCAACCGCCTCCACGATATCGGCTCGGGTGAGAATACCCACCAGTTTTAGCCCGTCAACCACTGGCAGCCGTGCAATACCCTCCCTGAGCATAAGCGCTGCAGCTTCTTCGATATCCATATCGCCGGTTGCTGTGACCACCCGATGGGTCATCACCTTCTTTACCGGTGTTTCCCCAATGTTGCGAAGGGCATCTTTGGTCTTTTCCCAATTAACATATTCCCGAATCGGGATCTCGATAATCTCAAGGGGGGACGGGAGCCAGAGATCATCTGAAAGTTTCTTTGTCTCCAACTGGGCAATCACATCGGATTCTGTGATGATCCCGGCAAGAGTATCCCCTTCCATTACCGGTAATCCCCCGATATGGTGTTTGCGCAGGATGGCGACCGCATCGCGAAGAGGTGTATCAACGGTACAGGTTAACGGATCTTTTGTCATGGCTTCTGAAACAAGCATATCTGTATCACCGCTTTAAGGCAGCATCCCTGCTGCATCAAGGCCGTCAGTTTCCTTAAACCCGCACATGATGTTCATATTCTGGATTGCTTGTCCGCTTGCCCCTTTGACGAGGTTGTCGATCGCAGAAATCGCAACCACCCGGAGGCCCTCGCTTTCGACCATAATATCACAGAAGTTGCTGCCCCGGACTGCTGCAAGGATTGGCTTCTGGTACCGGACGAAAAACTCATCCTTATAATAATCACGGTAGAGTTTCTCAGCCTCTTTTGTCTCCATAGGTTCTTTTAAGAGGATGTGGGCTGTCGTGAGAATGCCACGGTTGACCGGCACCAGATGAGGTGTGAAATAACATGCAGCTGAAGACCCGAGACCTGCCAGTTCCTGTTTCATCTCAGCGAGATGCCGGTGACTGGTCCACTTGTATGGGTTGACATTATCCCCGACATTGGGATAGTGCGTTGTTGCAGAGGGGTTGTCGCCTGCTCCGCTTACACCGGTCTTTGAGTCAAAGATGACTGTGTGTGCATACCGGGCAAGGGGTGCTGCGGCTAACGTTGCCCCGGTGGGGAAACATCCGGGGTTTGCGATAAATTTCGCATTCGTGCATTCCTTCCGGTGCAGCTCAGGAATCCCGTACGGGGCCTTGAAATAATCCGTATGCGTTACACCGTAGACTTTCTCAAATACATCCTTTGGGAGACGGTAATCGGCACTCATGTCGACAACCCGTATTCCCCTCGAGAGTAATTTTCCTGCGATCGTCATTGCAGCCGTGTGCGGAACCGCCAGAAAGGCAACATCCACGTCCATTGTGTCCGGCGCTGGATTCTCAAACTTGAGATGGGTAAATCCCTTAAGATGGGGATGCACTTCATCAAGCGGAGTCCCTGCGAGCGAACGTGACGTAACGCAGACAACGTCCGCAGAAGAATGATGGTACAAGAGACGGACCAGCTCGCCACCAGCGTACCCGGATGCACCAACAATCGCAACTTTCATACCGGGATCTTTTCATTCCTGAAAACTTAACCTTTTGCGGGAATCCCTGTAAAAATTTCAGATGTACTCGAAAAATATTAAAAAAAATCAGTTTAATTCAGTATATCAGTTTTCAAGTTTTCGTGTGTAAATATCAAAAATCCGCTGGCCGAGAATCTCAATACGCTGACGATCTTCAAGACCCGACAGTAGATCTTCCGGGATCGCACCGGCCCCTTTTCGTGCCCCAAGATATGCTCCGCAAAGAAAACCGATCGTATCGGTGTTTCCTCCCACATGTGCCGCGACAGTCAGGAGATCAGCAGGCCGCTCGTACCTGCTAATCAGGAAAAAGGCAATAGGAAGCGTCTGATACAACGATACATCATTACCAATCTTGAGAACTGCAGTATCAGTCTCCACACCCTCTTTTTCAAGGTTGAGTGCAGTGTGGATTTTACCACCCAACAAATCGTCCTCATTCTGGGCCTGCAAAAAGGCCATTTTCACGGGGTCCGGGTTATCATGGACGGCGTAATACAACAACGTCACAAATGTCGCAACCGCCGCATGGGCTGCCGGGTGGGTATGTGTTACCGAACACGCCCGCACAGCCCGCTCGATTCCCTCATTGACATCAGGATAAACAAGCGCAAAGGGAAGGGCCGGGGGAAGACACCCGGCAGTCGTAGACTTTACACCGCAGGAAAGCACTTTTCCTGAGACCATATGCTCACACGCCGCGGTTACCGAACCGTCCGGGAACCTCAGTATCTCCCGGGTATATAGTTCCTTTAAGGCAAGACCATACCGCTCGTCAGTGTACCTGCCATCGGCAAGCAGCGTTGCCACAAGAAGCATTGTCTGGGTATCGTCGGTATATTGGCCGGCTGCCAGGGTATCATTCGGATGACCTTTGTATGCTTTACGGAACCCGTACCGCATCTTGGTAAGGCCTGGCGTCGTGCTCTCGTTTGGCATGCCAAGGGCATCACCAACCGCCGCCCCGAGCATACACCCCTTAATTCGTTCCAGCATTAATAAACTATTGAAAGACACCGATAGATAATGATTCGCGTATTTTCCTTTTTTCATGAATTCACTGGATGATACAAGACCGCAAAAACGGCAGGATGCAAAATTATAATTATTGTGACAGGAAATTGCCAATTTGTAAATATTTATATAGGGATTTAACATGATTAATTATGTAAAATACAAAGGAGAAGAGTTATGACCAAAGAATTTGATGTCAAACTCGTCGAGAACGCAAAGTACTATACCCCGGATGCGGCGTATAAGCGTTCTTCGTGGATAGGAGACTACCAGGAGGCCTACCGGAAGTTTCTTTCGGATCCTGATGCTTTCTGGGAAAAGATCGCAAAGGAGCTTACGTGGATCCGGCCATGGGACCAGGTCTGCGAATGGAAGTATCCCTACGCAAGATGGTTTGTTAACGCCAAACTCAACATTACCGCCAACTGCCTCGACCGCCATGTAGCAGGAGATCGCCGTAATAAGGTTGCCCTTATCTGGAGAGGAGAAGGAGAAAAGGAAAGGGTATACACCTACCAGCGTCTGTTAGGTGAGGTCTGCCGATTTGCGAACGGCCTCAAAAAGCTCGGCGTGAAGAAAGGAGATCGGGTCTCTATCTACATGCCCTTGGTACCCGAGCAGCTGATTGCCATGCTTGCCTGCGCCCGAATCGGTGCTGTCCACAGTGTCGTCTTTGCCGGTTTCGGGACAACTGCACTTAACCTCCGGATCAAAGAGGCAGAGGCTAAAGTGGTAATCACAGCAGATATCTCCGTCCGGCGCGGAAAGGCTATCCCCCTGATTACCATAGTTCAGGAAGCTATCGTTCACGCACCCTCCGTAGAACATGTTGTCATTTACCGGAGACGTAAGGAACCGCCCGTAGAGCTTCATCCAGGCCGTGAACACGATTTCTACGGCATCATGGAGGAGGAACCCGTGGACTGTCCGCCTGAGATGATGGACGCGGAAGATCCGCTCTTTATCCTCTACACAAGCGGCTCGACGGGTACCCCTAAGGGAGTCGTCCATACCTGTGGCGGATATATGGTCGGGACATACTACACCACAAAGATGGTATTTGATCTCAAAGAGCGGGATATCTTCTGGTGCACTGCGGATCCCGGCTGGATCACCGGCCATTCATATATCGTCTATGGGCCGCTTGCGGTTGGCGCAACGGTGTTTATCTCTGAAATTACCCCGGATTACCCGGACCCGGGCGCCTGGTGGAAACTTATCCAGGAACAGCAGATCTCGGTGTTCTATACGGCCCCGACGGCAATCCGGACGTTCATGAAAGTCGGTGAGATGTGGCCCAACAAATACAACCTCAATTCACTGCGCATTATCGGATCGGTCGGCGAACCGCTCAATCCCGAAGCGTTCGAGTGGTATTACAAAACGATCGGGAAAAGCAGGTGCCCGGTTGTGGATACCTGGTGGCAGACAGAGACCGGGATGCAAATGATAACGACAATAGTCGGTGAGCCGATGCGCCCGGGCTTCGTAGGAAAAGCGATCCCGGGTGTCGAGGTAGATGTAACCGACAGAAGCGGCAATCCGACACCGCCCGGAAAAGGAGGGTTCCTTGTTATCAAAAAGCCATGGCCGTCCATGTTCCGCACCGTATACAAAAATGACGAACGGTACCGGAAATACTGGGAAACCATCAACGGGGTGTACTCAGCGGAAGATCTTGCCGTCAAGGGAGAGGATGGGTATATTATGGTGATAGGCCGGGCCGACGACATAATCATCGTCTCCGGCCACAACATCGGTACCGCTGAAGTGGAAAGCGCACTTGTTTCCCACCATGCAGTGGCCGAAGCTGCCGTAATCGGAAAACCTGACGCCATCAAAGGGAATGCAATAAAGGCATTTGTCATCCTCCGGGTTGGCAACACGCCAAGCGATAAGCTCACCCAAGACCTGTTATATCACGTACGTATGACACTTGGTCCCATCGCAGTACCGCATGAAATTGAATATGTCGACAAACTGCCCAAGACCCGCAGCGGCAAAATTATGCGCCGGGTCCTGAAGGCAAAAGAGCTTGGGATGGATCCCGGGGATGTATCGACGCTCGAAGAATAACAGGAAAGGAATGACTCATTAAGGAAAAAAGAAAGCAAATTACAGAGGTATGAGTATGCAAAATGAAGTATCACAACTGGCAACAACCGTGAAAAATATGGATATGACCGCAAACCCGGCACCTCTGGGGCTGCTTGGGTTTGGCATGACCACTGTGCTCCTGAACCTGCATAATGCAGGTTTCTTTGCATTTGGATCTATGATCCTTGCAATGGGGATCTTCTACGGGGGTCTCGCACAGATCATCGCAGGTATCGAGGAATGGAAGAAGAACAACACGTTTGGGGCAACTGCGTTTACCTCCTACGGGGCGTTCTGGCTGACGCTTGTCGCCATTCTGGTACTCCCGAAACTGGGCCTTGCCGATGCCCCTGACGCTCCTTCAATGGCGGCCTATCTGGCGATGTGGGGGATCTTCACGCTGGTTATGTTTGCCGGGACGCTCCGGGCAAATCGGGCCCTCCAGCTGGTTTTCGGAACCCTTGCGATCCTGTTTTTCATGCTCGCCCTCGGGGAGATAACAGGTAACGGAACCATCACCGTAGTAGCAGGTTATGTCGGAATCCTCTGCGGATTCCTTGCGATCTACACCGGCCTTGCACAGGTCCTTAATGAAATGTACAAAAAAACGGTTGCTCCCCTCGGCTGATACCGGCAGGATTAATTCCCTTTTTATACTCCTGACCGCGAGATTTTCTTACGCTGGGCAATCCGGTAGCCGGAGATAACCTGAATGGATTCCCCGAATTCACGGTCAAGTGCAGGATCTCCGGAATCAATATACAACGAAGGTGTTTCCCGGAGTTTGTGTGGTGTAGCAACCACTATCAGGTGGTGAATGCCAACTTTCCTGAAGACGGCGGGACTAATCTGCTGGTTGCCCCGGCCGAGAATAAAACCCTGCGCGCCGATGGGGCTTAAAATAATCCTCGTTTCGGGATACCGGCTAGTTAGGTCAAGGAGCGTTTTTTCGTCCGCATCCGATGCCACGAGCTGACCGTCTATCATTGCATCTACACCGAGCAGGGTTTTTGTGAGTCCCAGCTTTTTGGTGATAGATTCTGTCGTTGTTCCTGCACCAATAATGTACAGTACCCCCGGGAGCAGGACTTCCTGCATGAACCGGGCGATCTCCTCTTTTGCCCGGCCCTCATCCTCTTCTTCGAATACCTGTTTTGCAGTCTGGGTCATATAGGCATGAGCCGGAACCCTTGCAATCCCGAACAGGTGCGTATCAAGAACCCCCCGCCGGTATGCCTCCTCATCTACATCCATCACCTCAGCGTCCTTGAGATTAAACGGCCCGGACACAAGTGCTGCAGCAGTCTGCGGATCAAGTGCAAATACTGCAGAATACATCTTCACCCCGGCAGGGATCCCGAGGATCGGGACTTTCTGTTGCACAACTTCAAAAACGTCCCGTGCGGTACCATCGCCGCCGCAGAACAGCAGCAGATCAATACCTGCATCTAAGAACGCAGCGACTGCTTTTTTGGTATCTTCGGCCGAACTGGTCCCTTGGAGCGAGTACCCAATCTTATAGTTAGCTATTCCGGACTCCTGGATGGCCGATGCACCCATCTCCCCGGAACAGGTGATGAACTGCATGTTCGTGTGATACGAAAGACACCGGAGAGATATAATAGCCCGTTCCTGTGCCCGGGGTTTTGCGCCCCGGAGGCGTGCTTCATCCACTTTCCCATCCGTGCCTTTGAGGCCGACAGATCCTCCCATGCCGGCGACAGGATTGATGAGAAAACCGATGCGAAGCATAAAAAGAGGTAGTGGAGATCAAATTTTCGGGATCCGCCCGATAGCCTCGCGGATCAGTTGATCCGGATACTCATAGTCAACCAGCTCGCCGCTATAGAACGCATCATATGCGGTCATGTCAAAGTTTCCGTGACCTGAGCAGTTGAACAGGATCGTCTTGTCCTCGCCGGTCTCTTTGCAGGCAAGTGCTTCGTCAATTGCACACTTCACAGCGTGGGACGTCTCCGGCGCAACAATGATACCTTCAGTGCGGGCAAAAGTCTGGGCTGCCTCGAATACCTCACTCTGGTGGTATGCCACTGCTCGCATAACACCGTCATGAACAAGGCGCGAGACGATCGGAGAATCCCCGTGGTATCGGAGACCCCCGGCATGCATGGATGGCGGCACGAAATCGTGGCCAAGCGTAAACATCTTGAGGAGGGGCGTGAGTCCTGCCACATCGCCGAAATCGTAGGTGTACAACCCTTTGGTAAGCGTCGGGCAGGATGCAGGTTCGACACCGATAATATCGATGTCCTTGTGTTTTCCTTTCATTTTATCCCCGGCAAACGGGAACGAAATGCCGGCAAAATTGGAGCCGCCACCAACGCACCCGATCACAACATCCGGATAATCGTCGACCATGGCAAACTGCTCCTTGCATTCAAGGCCGATTACGGTCTGGTGGAGACAGACATGATTCAGCACGGAACCCAGCGCATAGTTGGTATTCTCATGGGTCGCTGCATCTTCAACCGCTTCAGAGATGGCAATACCCAGCGCCCCCGGAGTATCGGGATCCTTTTCCAGCACAGCCCGCCCTGAGTTCGTCTTTGTGCTGGGACTCGGAATGCATTCTGCGCCCCAGACATGCATCATGGATTTCCGGTACGGTTTCTGGGTATAACTGGAACGAACCATGTAAATCGTGCACTCCAGATCGTAGAGCATGGTTGCAAAGGCGAGCGCTGATCCCCACTGCCCGGCCCCGGTTTCAGTTGCGATCCGTTCGATACCGGCCTTCATGTTATAGTATGCCTGGGGAACAGAGGTGTTGGTCTTGTGGCTCCCGGCCGGGCTGACACCTTCCCACTTGTAATAGATCTTCGCCGGAGTCTTGAGGAACTTTTCAAGCCGGTGGGCACGGTACAGAGGGCTCGGTCTCCAGAGCCTGAGTACTTCCCGTACATCCTCTGGTATATCTACATACCTGTCTGTCGTTACTTCCTGACGGATAAGCTCCATAGGAAAGATTGCTTTTAAGTCATCCGGGCCAACCGGCTTGTGCGTGACGGGATGGAGCGGAGGATCGAGAGGAGAGGGGAGATCTGCCTGGACATTATACCATTTCTTTGGGATCTGCTCCTCATCAAGAAGGATCTTTGTCTTCATACCCGGATAGTTTATCCTGTACAAATATATACATTGTGGAACACTTTTGCTATTTGGTGCTTTCAAGTATACGTTGTATGCTGTTCAGGGCATACTACTATTACCGGCCGGGTATACCCTTCTCCTGTATGGCGGGGGCAGTTATTCCCACTGAATGTGGCGATGTAGACTGGAACGAGATTTGGAAGAGACAGCAGGCACGGCACGATGCCGCCCGTATAAGGGAGGATACCTCGCACAATTGGGACAAAAAGGAGAATGCAGACCGGTACGCAGCAGGCTCTGACGGGGAGTTCCGGAAACGTATCCGTATGACACTTGACGGTCTTTCGGTTAGCAGTACTACAAGGGTGCTGGATATTGGCGCCGGACCTGGGACACTCGCAATCCCCCTTGCATATAAGGTAAAAGATGTCACTGCAATTGAACCCGGGGCCGGGATGGTAGCGGCTCTGGAAGAGCGAGTGAAAAAAGAAAAGATCACCAACATCTCCTGTATCAGGAAAGTGTGGGAAGATGTGGATCCCGGCCGTGACCTTTCAGGGCCCTATGATCTTGTGATTGCATCACTCTCACTTACGATGAATGACATCCGGGAAGCAGTGCAAAAAATGGATGCGGTCTCGTGCGGCGAAGTCTGCCTGTACTGGTTTGCGGACCTGCCGTTCTGGGAGCGGATGTATACCGATCTGATTCTACCACTCCACGGGATTCCCTATTGTCCCGGGCCAAAAGCAGACTGCCTCTGGAACGTTTTGTACCAGTCCGGGATCTACGCTAATGTCGAAATGCTCCCCCTCGATAAGGAGTACCGGTTCTCATCCTCCAGTGAAATGACAGCATTTTTCCGGAAGAGGTTTGATGCAAAAACCCCGGAACAGGAGCGGATTCTGGATGCGTACTTATCGCCACTCATGCACACTGAAAGCGAAGAAGTTGTTATCTCCGGAGAATCGACGTTTGCCAAGATCTGGTGGAAAAAAGAGTGTAATTCCCGGTGAGGGTACCTTGTAGAGATCAGGGATCAGATCCCCGGGTCTCGTGACCCCGCATCCAGGACAATGCCCCGGCAATACCGATAATAACGATCGACGCCAGAAGGGCACCATCGATCCCTTTTATGAATGCATCTGACACCCCGCCAACGAGATTGGTGGTGCCGATAAAGACCTCAAATGCCACATCACGGGGTATAGACGCCGCAGATACCGTGATAGCAATGACAAAACTTCCCAAGATCCCGATATTCTGCACGGTCCTGAGGATACCGGAGATCCCGCCATAGGACCCCTCCGGGGCATTCGCCATGACCGCACTATTGTTGGATGGGAAAAACATCGCGGTCCCAAGACCGGAGACACCTGATGCAACCAGTACTTCCCAAAACGGGGTGTCAACCCGGAACGTAAGATAGATGAGTGTCGCAAGGATCAGTATCGCCGCGCCCGATGTAGCAAGAACCCTTGCCCCGTACCGATCGGATAGCCGGCCCATATAGGGTGAAAGGAAACTTCCCACCACGTATCCCGGGGTGAGGAGAAGTGCAGCATCAAGAGGTGACAAAGCCCGGATACCCTGCAGGTACATCGTGATAAGGAAAACAACTGAGAGGTACCCCAGACTCAGGAAAAATGCCGCCATCATGGAAAACCTGAGTACTCGATTACGTAACGCGGAAAAATCGATGATTGGCCGGGTGGTACTCCGCTCGAAAAGTGCGAAGAGAACGAGAAGAACTATTCCTAAGCAGAACGCGGCAATGTTGATTGCTGCAGTTCCCTGGGTGGCAAAGTCCACACCGGCAAAAGAAAGGGAGGTAAGTGCTGCGCCAAGCAGTACCATGCCCACGAGATCCAGCTTTGCCTGTACCCGGGAGTTATCCGTAAGGTACCGGAAGCCAAGTATTGTAGCCAAAATACCGATGGGAACGTTGATGAAGAAAATGTACTCCCACCCAAAAAACGTTGTGATGATGCCGCCCAGCACAATACCAAGCATGGCACCGCTTGTCCAGCCAAGGGAGATATAGCCAAACGCTGTCCCCCGGACGTTGGGGGGAAACGCGTCAGCGACGATGGCCCCGCTGTTTGCCTGCATCAGTGCCCCACCAACACCTTGGACAACCCGGGAGATTATTAGAAGATTAATACTTGGAGAGAGGCCGCAGAAAAGGGATCCCACCGTAAAGATCCCAAACCCGGCATTGAACATCCGGCTCCTCCCGTAGATGTCACCGATCCGGCCAAGCTGGGTAGTGCAGACTGCAACGACCAGAAGATAGATCAGAATTACCCAGAGCGTGGAAATAAAACTGGCGTGCAGGGAATCCGAAATCGTGGGAAAAGCGAGGATGACAATGGTGGAGTCGATCGATCCCATGAGCGTGCCAAGCATGAGAATCGCAATAATGATCTTTTGCTTCGTATCCATGCAGTATCTTGTGAAAGATTATTTTGGCCGGTTAATGTACCTGTCGACCTGTACCAACCACTATCTTACTTTGGCGACAGCACCCGTTTAACCTGAAGGTTATTCCTCCTACACTCCAGGGTCTGAAAAGGTAAAAATATCATCCTACCAATATATACCAGAAACCTTTTTAGAGAGATTATCAGCGATGACGCGATGCCATCCATCCCGTCATCCACGGAGAGATATCAGTGATTAAGAAAAATAGTACGTTATTCCTGTCCGTCTGTGTCTTTACTCTTATTGCTTTGGGAATTCCCGCAGTAAGTGCCTGGACGCCCGGTCAGTCGTGGAACGACAATCCTGAGCATATAGCAGCAATGCAGGCATATACTGCCTATTCCGGTGAATTGTTCAATGCAAAGATGAACGGTGCGATCCAGTACATCGGCACCCTGAACGGTTCCGTGAGTGCCGGAATCCTCGAGGCGGATCAAGAGCAGTTCAATGCAACGGTCACATCGGTACAGTCAATGACCACCAACGATAGTATATCGCAGGCCTGGGATACTATGAAAACCCAGATTGCACAGTTCCGCACCGATCTCAAAACAGCACTTTCTGCCGACAACGGTTCCGAGGCAGCTCTCCAGACTGCGGTCAATGCCTCAGTGACCGTAGACCAGGCAAATATCCAGAACCTGGATAATGCCTACTGGACGGCCCGGGAGAAATCACGGCTTGATGAATTCAGTTATAACGATGCCAGAAGGACAAGTGAGCTTGCCAACCTTACAGCAAAGGGCATCGATGTAACCTCGGCCCAACAGATCGAGACCCAGATCCAGGCTCTCCAGCCAAGTCTTAAAGCGGCCCTCGATGCCAAAGATGATGCACAGCTGGATATCGTAAACGATGAACTCGCCGGGCTCTGCCAGCAGTTCAACCAAGCGGTTGTCAGCCTCTCATGGCAGTACCGTGAGACAAACCGGCTAGCCCAGTTCGATAACACGACAACCAGGATGCAAGACCAGCTTACAAACCTAACCACAAAGGGCCTGGACGTCTCAAATGCACAGACAATTCTCACCCAGATCGTTGACCTGAGGCCACAGCTGCAGACTGCTTTTGATAACCATGATGAAAATACCCTCAAGAGCATAAACACCCAACTAATCTCCCTTGACCAGCAGTTCAACCAGACTCTTCGTTCGATCGTCTCTGAAGCGCGGGATCAGACCAACCGGACTTCCTTGCGTGACACGAACCGGACATACGAAAATTATGAATTAAACAGGAGTCATACGGGGCCAGGTGCATAAATCATGATGAGAAAAATAATGATAACGGGAATTTTAACGCTGTGCCTGATCACCGTCATGTTCATGGCCGGATGCACGTCTACAAGTCAGGAGACTACACCTGCACAAACTACTGTGCAGCAACCGGTAGTCACCAGTACGCAGTCTGCGGGATCGGTAAGCTCACAGATCACACCTGCAGCCGAAGTATCATCTTCAGCCCAGGATCTGGGATTGGTCTCGGATGAAGCGGAAGATGCTGTCAACCAGGCAGAAGCCTTCAATACGACCCAGGCAACAAACGCTTCTCCGGACAGTCAAGACTTCGGCGATATCATGCCGTAACTGATATTCATAAATCTATTTTTGAAAAAAAAAAGTGTGACAACGAGGGATATCAGTTTCCACCGGCTTTTCTGATCCGTTCCATTGCTTCTTTAAGCCGGTCCATGGATGCCGCATAAGAAAGGCGGATCCAGCCGGGTGCATCGAAAGCACTGCCCGGGGTTGCTGCCACATGTCCCTTTTCGAGCCACCTGGTTGCGATTGCCATGTCGTCACCGGCCACTTTTACAAAAGCGTAGAACGCACCATCTGCCGGAGCGGTCTCATAGCCCATCCGGCTCAGTTCTTTCATAACGTAGATGCGTCGCCGGTTAAACTCGGTACGCATCTCTTCAACACAGTGCTGGTCGCCTTTCAGGGCCGCAACTGCCCCCCACATGGCAAAGGTGGTTGCCTGTGAGACCGAGTGCTGCTGCACCTTCGACATTTCGTTGATGATCTCTTTAGGTGCTATTGCATAGCCAAGCCGCCAGCCAGTCATTGCGTACGCCTTGGAAAAGCCGTTAATTGTTATCGTCCGGTGAGCCATATCACCGATACTGGCAAGCGAGATGTGGTCTTTTCCGTAAATGAGCTTCTCGTAGATCTCATCAGACATCGCGTAGAGATCGTGATCTTGGCAGAGATCGGCGATGAGGTTCATCGATTTCTTGTCAAATACCGCCCCAGACGGATTCGATGGCGAATTGACAACGATCATTTTGGTATTGGCGTTGACCCGTTCGAGCAAAGAATCGTCAAGCTGGAAGGTCTTCTGGTTGACCGCGTGTTTTACGATCTTCCCACCGGCCATCTGGACACAGGGTTCGTAGGATACCCAGGCCGGGGTAAGAAGAAGGACTTCGTCGCCGGGGTTCAGGATGGCTTCCATGCCCTCATAGATGGCATCTTTTGCCCCGCAGGTAACAATCACCTGGTCCGGTTTACAGGCAAACTTATTCTCGCCCGTTATTTTTTCACTGATCGCACTCAGTAGTTCAGGAATACCATTGCTGGGGGCGTAATGAGTCTCTCCCCGGTTCAGGGCATCGATACAGGCATCCCTGATATGTTTGGGTGTATCAAAATCAGGCTCGCCAATCGAGAGACTGATAACATCGATCCCTTCCCGCTGCATCTTCTTTGCCCGGTTGGAGATCTCGATAGTCGCGGAGGGCACGATTGCCGCAACTTTCTTTGAAAGGGGTTTCATTGCAATCGCTTGCACATCTTTACGGCAGACTCGACAGCGCGTTTCGCATAGTCGATCCGCTCATTTGCCTCAAGACGGCTCATCCCGGGTCCGGATATGCCAAGGGCCACGGGTTTCCCGAATTCTAAGGAGAGATCGATAATCTTTCTGGCTGCATGCTGCACGACAATTTCGTCATGTTGGGTCGCCCCTTCAATCACACAGCCTACGGTAACGACTGCGTCGACTTTTCCAGCCGAAAGCATCTTTTTTATGGCAAGCGGCATGTCAAAGGCGCCTGGCACATACAGGCAGTCAGTCACTTCTGCTCCAAGGAAAGCGGCGTGTTCCCTTGCTTCGATCTCCATCATGTACGTAATGTCGCGGTTAAATTCCGCAACGACAAATCCCAGTTTTATCGGTTTTGTGTCACACATAGTTGATCATCTCGTTTGTATCCAACATAAACCTGTAGTTCTTCACCGGCGGGCGGGCCCGGCATCGGCAAACCCCTGTCGTTGGCCGGTCCCGGCATCTTTTGTCAGGATTTCCGGGTGAAGGACCAGGTTTACCGCGTTGACCGCATGCTCCCGGGTCCGCTGTTCGGCAAGCCATGCCAGTTCCCGGTCATCTTTTGCCTCGTCTTCATGGACAAAGACTTCAATGATGTGGGTGTTGGTCATGAGCTGGCACTGGATGAGACCCTGCGAAGCCTCATGGGCACAGAGCTTGTCTTTTTCCTTGCCGCCGGGCATTCCCAGTGCCATCACGATCTCGCACCGGCGCTCTTCTATCAGTTTCTTGCAGGCGACCGGCAGGTCCTTAATACCCGGTACCGTCACCCTTTCGATTGCAACACTTTCATGCTTTTTGAGCTCGTCGATAGCGATAGCTCCCATATTGACGCGTGAGAAGGTGGTGTCGCAGACACCGACCCTCATCCCAGCACCTCAGCAGCTGCCTCAACACCGTTGCCTTTTACCTTATAACCTGCTTTTTTAAGGCCGTGCTGCGTGGCGGCAAGCGTTGCAAGGAGCTCGGGAGCGCCTACGGCACCCATGGAACCGATGCGGAAAATCTTCCCTTTGAGATGGTCCTGGCCACCGGCGATTACGATGCCCATTTTCTTGATCACTGCCCTAACCTCATCGTCCTTGATTCCCTCGGGATAGGACACGGCAGTGACGGTATTTGCGTACTCGTGTTTTGCATCAATCTTCGGGAACAGGTCAAGGCCCCATGTCTGTGCAGCGGCCCTTACCGCTTTTGCCATTTTCTGGTGCCGGCCGATACGGTTTGCGAGGCCCTCCTCTTCGATAATAAGACATGCCTCACGGAGTGCAAAAAACAGCGGGACTGCCGGGGTATATGGAGTCTCCATCGGTTTCCCTGCGGCACTTTTCTTGTAGGCGGCAAGATCGAGATAATACGGCGGGTTCTTGGTCAGCCGCTCCCATGCCCGGCCGCTCACCGAGACTGCAGCAAGACCTGCCGGGGCAGCAAGACATTTCTGGGACCCGGTAATAGCAACATCGACACCCCACGCATCGGCCTCAAACGTGTCCCCTCCGATAGAGGTAATCCCGTCGACAATGAAGAGTGCGTCGTGCTTGCGGGCAAGTTTCCCGATCTCTGCCGCCGGGTTCTTGATCCCGGCAGAGGTTTCGTTGTGCACAAGGGTAATAGCTTGTGCGCCTGCCTCAAGCTGTTCTTCGAGTCCTGCAAGGTTAAGCGGTGTACCCCAGTCAGATTTAATCTCGTGGGCTTTTCCGTACCGCTGGCTGATCTTAAAGAGCCGTTCGCCGAACTTACCGTTCACCAGACAAGCTATCTCTTTGTCCCTGCAAAAGTTCGCGACTGCCGCTTCCATGCCGGCCGTCCCGGATCCGCTTATTACAAAAAGATCGTTTGCGGTTCCAAAGGCAGATTTTAATACCCGTACGCTGTCGGCATAGACTGCACCAAATTCGGCGCTACGGTGGTTTATTGCCTGGCGCGACATAGCAAACCTGACCCGTTCCGGCATCGGGACCGGGCCTGGTAGCATGAGCAGTGGTTCTTTTTCCATGTAGATCTGTCAATAGTATTTTTATATAGACTGGATATAAGTTTGGATGGCTTTTTATGGCTGACGTAAGCATCATCTGCGGATCGGCATCTGACGCCGCTGTTGCCGACAAGGCAAAGAAAGTGCTCGATGATAACGGGATCTCTTGGGACTACCAGATAATCTCAGCTCACCGGGCCCCCGATAAACTGGATGCGTATATCAAAAGCTCGCCGTGCAGGATCTATATCGCCATTGCCGGGCTCTCTGCGGCATTGCCTGGCGTTATTGCTTCAAAAACAGACAAACCCGTCATTGGAGTACCGGTCAGTGGCACCCTGAACGGTTTTGATGCCCTTCTTTCGATCGTCCAGATGCCAAAGGGCGTACCGGTTGCATGCGTCGGTGTCGACAATGGCGACAACGCAGCACACCTTGCAATCCGTATCCTGAACCTGACAAAGAAGTAAGTGGACAGTATTATATTTGGGTAATGTTTGTGCCGATCCTCTCCGATCCCGTAGTAACTCTTGAGGGCGTCTCGCTCAGTAACGTTACGCTCTCGTATCTCGACCTTGATGTGACTATCCGGGTGGAGAACCCTAATCCGGTAGGTGCTGATTTACAGGAATGCCCCTTTACCGTCATGTACCAGAAAGGGGATTCCAGCAACCAAATAGCAACAGGAAACACCGGAAATGCCAAGATCCCGGGTAATTCTTCGACAGTACTCAAGGTACCGGTCACTTCCCATAACAAGGCACTCGCCGTGGCATTTGCCACAATGGTCTTCACGGGAGGAATAGAGGTGACGATAGAAGGAGTTGCCGTGATAAAATTCCTGATGATCAAAAAATCAGTGCCTTTTTCCCGCACCCTGCCGGTCACCATGGCGGAGATTGCCGGAATCGTGACCGGAAAGAAAAAAGATTGATGGCGGGAAGTCAGTAATCGTAAATATTACGTTCGTTTCTCTTCTTTTCCTTCGAACAGTTCCCGTACCATTTTAATTGCACAGAGGTCCCCGCACATCGAGCAGGTGTCTGTCTCCCCGTCACGGCAGTGAATTGCCCGTGCATGATCGCCGTACAGGGCAAGGCGGAACTGAGCGTCCCAATCGAGCTGGTGCCGGGCCTCTGCCATCTGCACCTCACGCTCCATTTTGAACCCTTCGTGATGCCGGACTGTGTCTCCCACATGCGCTGCGATCTTTGCAACCCGGGTTCCCTCTATGATATTCTCAACATCCGGAAGGGCGAGGTGTTCGCTTGGCGAGACCATACAAAGGAAATCTGCACCGTTCCGGCACGCCTCTGCGCCCCCGATTGCAGCCACGACATGATCGTATCCCGGCGCAATGTCAGTCACAATCGGCCCGAGCAGGTACAGCGGTGCATGATCGGTAATCTCCTTGATCATCCGCACGTTATACCCCACCTGATCAAACGGCATATGCCCCGGCCCCTCGATCATCCGCTGGACACCCCGGGCCAGTGCACGCTTTGCCAGTGTCCCAAGCGTTACGTATTCGACCGATTTAGCCAGTTTACCTGCGTCCTGCAGGCAGCCGGGCCGCATTCCGTCCCCGAGGCTGATGGTGACGTCGTGTTCAGCGAGGATCTCCAAAAGGTAGTCGAACTCAGCATAAAGCGGGTTTTCCTCTTCACGAAGCATCATCATTGCGCAGTGGAACGTCCCGCCCCGGCTTACCACGCCCATCAGCCGCGGGTCGCGGCGGAGGGCATCGAGCGCCTGCCGGTTCACCCCGCAGTGGAGCGTTAAAAAATCAACGCCCTGTTCACAGTGTTCCCGGATGACCCTGAAAAGAAGGTCGGCATCCACATCGGCGGCGTTTCCTGCCCGGCGGACCGCTTCGTAGATCGGTACCGTTCCGACCGTAGTATCAAGGGCAAGCATTTTCTTCCGGATCGCGACAAGATCGCCACCGGTCGAAAGGTCCATGATCGCGTCAGCGCCGTTGTCGATCGCCGCCCGGGCCTTCTTCTCTTCGAGTGCATAATCGCACCGGGTGCCGGAGGTCCCGACGTTTACGTTCACCTTGACCAAACATCCCTGGCCGATGGCACAGTGATGGTGCCGGCGTTTCGCGTTTACCGGGATCACGATCCGCCCGGCAGCTACTCTCCGGGCCATCCGTTCAGCGTCCATACCCTCAACCCGTGCCGCCTCTGCGACGGTATCAGGGACACAGGAAGAGCAGCTGCGGACCAGCACATCCATAACAAACATCTGTTGGGATGCTTTATTATTGTGCATGCAGGTCAGGTGGATTCCCGAACAGGGTGCATTTGCAAACTCTTATATTTTCGGTACCGTTCTCGTAGACGCCGGTCTTCTTCCCATGGCGATCCGGGAGTATAAGGACGGAATCGACACCATCGTCCTGACCCACTGCCATTTCGACCATATCGCCCACATAAAAGAGATCGCCCATATGTGCAAGGCAAAAGTGGCAATCCACCGGGAAGATGCCGCAGGGCTTGTAGATGATGCACGCAGTCTTTCGATGCATTTTGGCGCCCGCTCGCCCGGTATGGCTCCGGATATTGTCCTTAAAGACGGCGACACCATCGGTGGCCTCCAGGTAATCCATACCCCGGGCCATACCCCGGGAAGCATCTGCCTCTATTCAGCGCCGGATAAGGCACTCATCAGCGGGGATACCGTGTTTACCGATGGTGCATTCGGCCGCTACGATTTTCCCGGCGGGAGCAGGCAGGCGCTTTCCCATTCCCTTGACCGGCTCGGGGAGCTTGATATCGAAGGCCTGTACCCGGGCCACGGCGAACCGGTGGACTGCGGCGGCAAGCGACACATCCAAGCGGCGCGACAGCTCATGAAGGCCGGGTATGGATAAGGGCATTTACTGCCTTGTTTTAAAAAACCCGGCCTGCACCGTGAAGGTCGGGGCGCTTGGCCCCATTTTGTTTGCGGCAGGCTGGCACAGCTATATCGGTTCAGCACTTGGCCCCGGTGGCCTTGTGCGCCTCGAACGCCACCTCAGTCTCAAAGGAGACCGCAAGCCACAATGGCATATCGATTACCTGCTCACGGATCCCCGGTTTGTCATAGATTACGCCGTGAGCGCCACCACCACAGAACGTCTCGAATGCCAGGTGGCTGCTGCACTTGCCCGCGACGGAACAGGTGTGCAACGGTTCGGGTGCAGTGACTGCGACTGCCCGTCTCACCTCATGTACTGGAGTACTGATCCAAAAGAACGGATTGTCGCGGCATTTACTGACCTCGGTCTCACATCCGGGATCAAAACTATCATTACCCCAAAAAGACAGGGTAACGTATGAAAGTTCTGGGGATATCAGGGAGCATGAGAAAGGAAGGCAACACTGCGCAGCTCATCCAGGTGATCCTCGACCAGTGTAAAGACGCCGGGATTAAAACGGAATTTATCTCCCTTGCCGGCAAGAAGATCCTTCCCTGCCTTGGCTGCGGTAAATGCAGTGAGAAGAAATGGTGCATAAATGAAACCGATGACTGGAGCGGCATCGCAGAAAAGATGCTCCAATGCGAAGTTCTCGTGATCGGGTCGCCAACCTATTACTATGATGTCAACGGCCAGCTCAAGAATTTCATCGACCGCACGTACTCGCTCTACCATGACCGCAAGCTCTCGGGAAGAAAAGGGATCGCTGTCGCGGTCCATGCATCGGCCGGCGCGGAACGGACGCTAAAGACCATCGAAGGTTTCCTGAGCGCTCACGAGTTTGCATCCCTGGGCTCAGTTACCGGGACCGGAACAGACGAGGGCGATGTTATGAACGATGCAAAAGCCATTGCACATGCCAAAAAGACCGGCGACAAAATAGTCCGGCTGCTGCTCCCCCACCACGACTGAATCATAAGGAAAAAACTTTTTTTGTAATTCTTTTATCCCGGACTTTATCCTTTTTGACAAAGCCCGATTTTTGTCTGTCTCTATAAATGATTTCACTGATACTTGATTCCGCCGTAAAAAAGACAGATATCCACCAATGATGTGTTCAAAAATACGTCGATGATTTTTGCCAGCGTTGTATTACACAAAAAATGATAAATACCATTAATCATACAAATATGATTTGTATGAAAAGTAAGAATTGTGGAAACGAGGATCTTGTCAGCGACATGATCGCTCCCCGTAAAGAGAAGACCAAACATCTCTTCGGGAGCGTGAAAGTCGGTGAGCGAGGGCAGATTGTAATACCCAAAGAAGCACGGGAAATCTTCGACATCAAGCAGGGAGATATCCTGCTAGTGCTCGGTGACGTAGAACGTGGTATAGCACTGGTGAAGGCCGATGCCCTCCAGGAATTCGCACGCCAGATCCTGGACAGTGCCAGTAAACCCGATGAGTAAAACGAAGACGGCATTTTCTTGCTGACAAAGGAGAGGAAAAATATGAAAATTGTCGTATTGAACGGGAGCCCGAAAGGCGATGTCAGTGTTACGATGCAATATGTTGCCTATATCCGGAAAAAATTCCCGGACCACACCTATGACATACTCAACGTGGCAGCGGAGATAAAAAAGATCGAGAAGGACACCGCGACCTGGCATAAAATACTTGAAAATATCCGGTCTGCAGATCTTGTTCTCTGGGCATTTCCCCTCTATTACCTCGTCGTCTGCGCCCAGTACAAGCGGTTCATCGAACTCATCTTTGAAAGAAAAGCGCAGGATGCGTTCGCCGGGACCTATGCTGCGTCGCTCTCAACGTCGATCCATTACTTTGACCAGACCGCCAATGCCTACATCCAGGCCATCAGTGACGATCTCGGGATGAAGTTCCTTGGGTTTTATTCCGCGGAGATGAGGGATCTTTTACAGGAAGAAGAACAAAAGCGTCTCGGGAAATTTACCTCGCTCCTAATCACCGCAGTCCGGGAGAAAATCCCGGTCCAGCGGGAGAACGCTCCCCTTGTCTGGCCGGCACTCTCGTATATTCCGGGCGCACCACAAAAAACGGTTAATGCAGGTGCAAAAAAGGTGGTCATTCTTACCGATGATGACGGCAGTTCGCCCAATCTTTCGGCGATGACCGACCGTCTGTTCCATACTTTATCCGGTTCAGTTGAGATGATCAACCTCCATGACCTGAATATAAAAGGCGGATGTCTGGGCTGCTGCCAGTGCGGGTATGACAACACCTGCGTCTATACCGACGGCTATGTTGAGTTTTTCAAAAGCAAACTGGTGCCCGCCGATATCATTATCATGGCGGGTTCGGTGCACGACCGGTATCTTTCATCGACCTGGAAGCAGTTCTTCGATCGGAGTTTTTTCAAAGGGCATGTCCCGGGTCTCAAAGGTAAACAGATAGGGTTTGTGATTGCCGGTCCCTTACACCAGATCCCGTGCCTGAAAGAGGCACTCACCGCGTGGGCTGACAACGGCATGTGTCACGCACAGTTTGTCACCGACGAGGTATCGGGTTCCGGCGACCTTGATGCCCTGCTCGATACGCTGGCCGCACGTCTTGTTCAATGTTCTGATGCAGGGTACATACCACCCCGAACTTTCTACGCGGTCGGCGGCCACAAGATATTCCGGGACAGTATTTACGGGG
>Ga0181535_10001316_pt1 | contig 32807 bp, 21 predicted proteins | sample PEATcosm2014_Bin_44_FD_119774 | JGI IMG/M metagenome (GOLD analysis project Ga0181535, IMG submission 119774) | Peatland microbial communities from MTU Mesocosm Facility, Houghton, MI, USA - PEATcosm2014_Bin17_30_metaG | ecosystem: Environmental > Terrestrial > Soil > Wetlands > Peat | place... | reverse complement strand
TCACCATCACTGACGCCACGCCCGGCGCGACGATTGAGTATACAGCCGACGGTGGAACGACGGTGTCTCAATACACGGCTCCCATTGTTGTCTCGTCGACGGAAACGCTGCAAGCGGTTGCAACCGCGTCGGGTTACGTCAACAGCGCTATCGCTACCGCCGCTTACACGATCAGCAGTCCACCCGCGCCTGCGATCAGCGGCATCTCGCCGGCGTTTACCAACGCAGGTGGCGCGACATTCACACTGACGGTCACCGGATCTGGATTCACGACAGGCGCGACGGCCTACTGGGGCACATACGCTCTCGCGACATCGTACGTGAGCGCGACCCAGCTCACGGCGCAAGTTCCGGCAGCCGACATTGGCACGAGTGGAAACACTGTCGGAGTTATAGTGCAAACGCCATCTCCAGGCGGTTTTACTTCCAATGTATTTCTGTTTGAAGTGGATTCCGCGTCGGGAACGATAACCGGGCCGACATTTACTTCAACGGTAGCGACCATATCAGCCGGTTCCCCGGCCAGCTATCCGGTCACTTTCCCTTCCAGCGTGAACAGCGTATCGATAACTTGTCTGAATCTTCCAGCGGGAGCGGCGTGCAGCTATTCAGCAACAACCAACACCCTGACGATCACAACTTCCTCGACAACGCCCAAAGGAACCTATCAAGTCACAACGGTCTTTTCTGAGACTGTCTCCGGCGCTGCCACTTCGTGGATTCTGTTTCCTGTTCTTCTGCTTCCTCTTGTGTTTTTGAGGAGAAAGCTGGCAGTTCGAGGCATTTGGATGACTGCTGGCATGGGGCTGGTTCTGATAGCTGCGGCGGCTTACACAGCCGGCTGTGGCGGAGGAGGGGGAGGGGCCGCAACCACACCGGTTTCTCAGACGCACCAAGCGGTGAGTTCTGGCTCTGTCAGCATCACGATCCAGTAGGAACACCTCAAGAAGTCGAGCCTGGAAACGGAATGGCAAATTCGCCATTCCGTTTCTGTATTGGCGGCCTTGGGGCCTGAAATTGGTCCTGATAACGTGCCCGGGCGGATTCGTTGCCCGGAGGTTCTCGAAAGCGCTGCGGAAATCCCCACGGTTCGGCAGGCAAGGCAGATGCTTTCCGATCCGCTGCGCAAGGTCAACAGCGACGAACTTCGGCCTCAAACGGTATGGACACTTCGCAGTTTTGTGGAAGACCGCTGGAAGCCGGAAGCATTCCCCACGCTCAAGATCTCAAGCAGTAAGTTCTACGAAAACATGATCAACGCCCACCTCAACCCGGCATTTGGAGACACGCAGCGTCGGCTGATTCCACGGGGTACCGTCCAGAGTTTTCTGCAAGCTGAGCAAACGCCGCATCCCTCTTGGCCTGAAATGTGTTGAGATTCTTGTGGCTTTGAAGCCCACCGGCGCGGATTCCGGCGCGCTCGTGTTCTCCGCCCGCAACGGTTCTCCGCTGTTCTTGAGGAGAAAGCTGGTCAACGAATATTCACTCGGTCCCGGCCGACGCGCGGCAGGCAGTGGAAGACGTCGAAAGGCTTTTCAAAGCCGGTGGAAAGCTGATTGGACCCAAATGGAGCCAAGTTCCGGCGCAGACCGGAACTTGGAATCAGAGAATCAACTGATTTAAAAGAATTTAATGGTCGGGGAGAGAGGATTCGAACCTCCGACCCCCTGGTCCCGAACCAGCAAACGATGTGCTAACTTGTTGATTCGTTTAGGTCGGTAGTGCGTCTAGTTGGACCTAAATGCATGGTTTTCGGCAGCAATTGGACCCAAGTTGGACCCAAGTTCGTCTGCATATCGGTCGAAGTGACCTATGCTCTTTGGCGCATTCCGTTGTCAAATCCCGACCGGCTGCTCCTCTAGGGGCGGTGACGCCACTCACGACACCTCTTTTCTAGCCCGACTCGGTCCCGAGGTTCCGGGACGCTGGGCGATCATGCCGTTACCTATCCGAGTCAACGAGAGACCCGGCGGTTTTGCATCAACTTCGAACTCTCTGGCGACACGGGAGTTTTAGGGGCCCGGGAACGAGTCATGCAGTATTCACCCGAGCGCGGCCCTGACTTTTTTCGCGAGGGGATCTTCGGGCGCAAGGTGTTCTACAGCATTAATGATGTCCACAGTAGGCCCCCGCTTACCCACCGCGCATATGGAAAGCCAATGATCAAGTTTTGTATCAACGGCTGCCTGAAGCGTGGTGTAAGGCAAAATCGCAGGTCGCTTCAAGAGAGAGTTGACGATGGTGGCGTTGTCTGTGGTGCTTCCGCCCTTCGTTGCTAACCAATCTGAAGCGATCTTGGCCGCAACAAGCCAGTCCGCATCAGGTGTGTCGTTCCGGCGGAGGATGCGAGTGAAAGCTCCGAAGACAGGTTTAGAGTCTTCCCCCCGTGGTTGCTTTCCGAGCCACTCCAGCGTCCGTCGTATCGTTATCTGAAGAGCAATCCCTTTTAGTTCGGCTTGCCCCAACAGAGGACTCAGGACAAACCCAGCATCCCGCTCCGATGAGTGTTTGGCTAGCCACTTGAACGCGTGTTTTATTACGTCCACTATCTCCGCTTTCTTGAGTGTTTTGCCTTTTGTAAGGAGGGGCGCAATGACATACCCTGCGTTCAGGTCCGCTGGGTAACGGGCGAGCCACGCAAGCGCATATCCCACAGCTATCCGCAACTCAGCCTCCTCTAGTTTTACTCTGCCGAGGAGTGGCCTAAGAACAAACTGAGCATCTCGCTCCAATGGGTACTGGGCGAGCCATCCAAACGCGCATCCCACAGCCGGCCGCAACTCATCGCTTCGGAGTCCGTCTCTTTCAAGGAGCGGTCTAAGGACAAATTGAGCATTTTTCTCCAACTGGTACTGGACGAGCCATGCGAGTGCGCATTTTACAGATGCCTTCATCTCCTCATCCTGGAGTTCGTCTCTTTCAAGAAGAGGTTTAAGGACAAACTGGGCATCCTTCTCCAACGGGTACTGGCCGAGCCAAGCAAGCGTACATCCCACAGCCGCCCGCAACTCGTCACCTTGGAGTTCATCTCTTTCAAGGAGCGGCCTAAGGACAAACTGGGCATTCTTCTCCAACGGGTATTGGACGAGCCATGCGAGCGCACATCCGACAGATGCCCTTATCTCCTCATCTTGGAGTTCGTCTCTTTCAAGGAGCGGTCTGAGGACAAACTGAGCATCCCGCTCCAATGGGTACTGGGCGAGCCAAGCAAGTGTACATCCCACAGTCGCCCGCAACTCGTCGCCTTGAAGTTCGTTTCTTTCAAGGAGCGATCTAAGGACAAACTGAGCATTCTTCTCCAACTGGTGCTGCGTGAGCCACGCGAGCGTACATCCCACAGCCGCCCGCAACTCGTCGCCTTGGAGTTCGTTTCTTTCAAGGAGCGGTCTGAGGACAAACTGAGCATTCTTCTCCAACTGGTGCTGCGTGAGCCACGCGAGTGCGCATCTCACAGATGCCTTAAGCTCCTCATCTTGCAGTTCGTCTTTTTCAAGAAGAGGATTGATGACATACCGAGCCTCCTTCTCCAACGAGTACTGGGCGAGCCAAGCAAGCGCGCATCTTACAGCTGTTCGCAGTTCTTCCCCTTGAACCACGGCTCTTTCGAGCAGTGGAGATAGGACATATGATGCGCCGCGTTCATTGAACCATGCCTGCACCCAGACCAGAGCGGGTGCGACGAGGCGGCTTGCCAAAGACTGCCGATGGAGTCCCATATAATAAACGTGTCGCGCCTCCCTCGTTTGGCGATTCGCCGTAATCCAAGGGGCAACAAGGTCCTCCCAACAATCAGCTGCGGTCTCTGACCAGTGGGGCCATTTGAGAATCGCTCCCAGAGCGAACCCCGTTCGATCAGAATCCCCAGTGGCGAGCAGAAGGCCAATTTCGCTAGCGTGTGAGCGCAGCCACTTGGCCGAGGCAATCTTCGCGTTCTCTGCCGCGGCCTGCTCATCCGGCATAGCTCCAATCCACCGCTGAAGGGCCCTGGCAAGGCGTCCGATAGCAGCGGGTTCGCAACTCCACAGGCTGAGCAACGCTTCAAAAGCACCCAATCGGATGAGACCCCCGTCGCGCGATACTTGATCCAGGACTTCGTCGGTCACGACATCATGGGGCGTCGTGAGCCAAGGCCCTTGCTGCTCAAGCCACCCCATCTCTGTCAGCCGCCTCGCCACAAAGCCAGCTTCTGTGTCTGATCCAAGGTTACGAAGGACAGCAGCAGCGGCATCTACAACGATCTGGCTGGGGTTTGGCGTGGTAACGAGAGCGCCGCACGCCGCGACCATTTCATTGGAAGGCTCGCTTGCTTTCCAAAGAGATTTTGGTTGCTCAATCGCCAGTTCGTCCTGCGCGAGCCTTTTGCGAAGCCAGGCCGACAGCTCTCCGCCTCCCGCAGCGGTTAGCTCATCTTCAGAAAGGAGCCCTTCTTCGAACCTGTTCTCGATTTCTCGCGCTATGAAGAGCGCGATAATGGGCCGTCGACCGCACGCCCGCAACATCTTCTCGTAGCCCCATTTTGCAAGCGCATTTGGTGCTACCGAAGTCACAATTCGGTGCAACAGTCGTTCGCTTTCTTCGTCTGTGGGGCGCAATTCGCGAAATGAAAAAGTCTCGAGTGCGACGGTTTTGCGCATTGCTATCTGGGCCCACATCGGACGGCTGTTCGCCAGGTATCTAAGTCGAATTCCTCGACTGGCAGTTTCGCGCACTAACCGGATGCCTTCGAGAAGGTATTCCATGCTCTGCATGAAATCGATATAGTCAAGGCACAACAAGGTCGGGCGTGTATCGGTGGCAATCACCGCAGTCAGCTCGCGTTCGGTCAATATATCGTCCGTCGGACAGATATGCAGGACGCGCCAGCCATCTTGGTGCGCGCGGTTTGCAACCTCGAGACACAATCGGGTCTTACCAACTCCACCTGGCCCGTGCAGAACCAGTCCAGGTTGAAGATCCGATTTGTCAGAGGATAGAAACTCCCAGAGGGCCGCTGGGTGCGTTTCGGAGCTAGCGTCCGGTGCCTCGTAGCCAAGGTGTTTACTGAGGAGATATTGGCGAATTCCAGTAAGAGAGCTAATGTACTGATGATGTTCCGCAATTGCCGGGTGCCCCACTCCCAGCCAACTGTCGGCGATGCGTCTTTGCTTGTTCAGCCAGAATGAGAGAGAGCCCCAGTCGTAAACCAAGACATTCTTGATATGTGGCGCAATACCATGGAGAAACTCGCTAATTGCAGAAGTGAGATCGTCCTTTGATTGCTGATCCGGAATAGTAGTACTTATGCAATAGACATAAGATTCTGCCCTACGCCAAGGCTCAAATTTCCCCGGAAAACCGGCGCTCGCCTGCTCCTGAAGTTTGGTGCGAACCTTGCTCCAGCCGGTGAGAATGTTCTTCCAAGTTGTAGCCCAAGCGGGATGGGCCTGGTGATCCTTGCATTCGATGATGACTGGGCCACCCAGCCTCCCAAAAAGGTCGCAATCCGCTACTGGCTGCTCAACCCAGGCATCAATCGATCCATCTCTTCCAAGGGTTGGCGACACATGCGCACCTGCCCCATGGACTTCTCGAAGCGCATCGCCGATGAGTTGCTGAAAGCGGTCTTCCCGCTCGGCAAATTGCTTCGCCCGCTCCCCGCCTAGATCTTCGGGGGAGAAGCTCTGGCCAAATGTAGCAATCATGATTAGTAATACTAGACCGAGCATGGCAAAGCGCAGCTCAAATCTTGAAGACAGCTAGGTTTATCAGGATGTTCCGCCAATTTCCTTCGCGGCTAGATCTGTCCCTCAGATCAGCAAGCGTTCATCGAGTTGCTTGAAGGCGAATCTCAACTGTTGCCCGGCCAATCTACTCATCCAGAGTGTGTTACTTGCCCATGGCCGAATCGGTAACGGAAAAGGCCCATCTCGCAAAAGGTCTTTTTGAGCGGTTTGTATCACTTTGGGCGGTCTCCGAACCCCTCTATGGGTGCATCGGGGATGAACCGCAGCACTCACCGCTGGGGGAGAGCATTCCTCTGCCTTTGCACCGCCTGAATCAAGAGAGCGCGCATGTGGCGGATGCGGTCTGGCGTTATTGGATGGTCATTGTTCAACGCCAGCAACCGCCCAAGAAGCCCAGTAGACGTGTCCCCCGATAGCATTTCCAAACGTCCAAATCCCCCGGCAGCATCGAATGGGTTGTAACCGGCGGCGGTGAAAATGCGGAATCCGATCTCGTCGGCGCGGGACTCACAGGCCCGCTGCTCCGCCAGAGCACTCCTTCCCGACCCGCCGAGAAGGCTGCTTAATTCACCGCTCAATGTCTGTGAGGCAATTTGGGCGCGGCCTGAATCGGATTTGCAAGCATTGTCGAGAGCATGGCCGGTCTCATGGGCATACATGAAAGCCATTTCGCCCTCACTGTCACCCATGAGCCGGACAAATGCGGTAGGCACACAAATGAGCGCAAGGCGGGGATTGAGATTGTTGGCCCATGCGTTTAGAACGGTGCTGTCCACCACGGCTAAATCAATCCGTTGGCCCGGCACGCGTGCCAAGACGGGAGCGAGACGGCCTCGGATACTCGCCATGCGTTCAAACTCCTGGCCGCTGGTGACCTCAACGGCACGGCAATAGTGCTGTACCGCTTCAGCCCTGGTGGTTTTGTGCTGTGAGATTGCCGGGAGAGCGGACAGAAAAAGAAGAAAAATGGCAAGGTGAGACTTCATTGGTGGGCACCTATTTTGGAGATTTGAAGGCTAAGGGTTTTGATCTGACTTCGCCGGGGGCTGTGCCATGCCCTGGAGTTTGGGCGCACTGGCTCTCTTTGGCGTGTGAGCGCGCCGCCGCTTCGCCGGAATCGGTTGCGGTGGAGCTAAAGGGGCACTCAGAGCTGCTGGCGGGGTAATGGGCGCGGTTGTGGCAGGGTGAGACATGACCATAGCGACCACAAGCCCGCCAGCTATGAACGCCAGAGCCAGCATCCCCACGGCAAGCCCGATGCTTCTTGTTCGATCTTGCGGCGCACCGGGCAAACCCGCCGCATTCCCGCTCGACGCCCTAGCCTTGCTGGAATACGTCCTGCTGTAGAGGCCCGTGCCGGGGATGGAAGCCGCCGTGTACGATCTGCCCTTGGCATCCTGGCCCACGCGGAAGCCGCGGCCACCGATGGAATACCCCACCCCGGATTTGGACAGGTTCACTTTGAGCGGGCCGAATTTCAGGCTCTTGCGGAATCGCCACGCCATACGCTGCCAAGTGTAACGCCAGAGCCACGCATCGGAGGTGCTGACCACGCCGGTTTGTAGTTGCTCCCGTACACATAGCCCAGTTCCAGCAGCCAGACCAAGCTGCGACGATTCAGAACAGACCCCGGACCCGATACGTGCCTTACCGCCTCGCTGCATGGGCGGCATTGAGTACCTGCAGCGCCTCTTCCGGGTGCTTCTTTAGGTGGAGGTATGTTGGGTCCGTGGTCTTCGAGCGCGCCAGAACTGCCTTCGCTTCTGCCGGTGTGGCCACTGCATACACCTCACGCAATCTAACGGGGTAATTGCGGCGCATGAAATCCGGCCAGGCTTGCTCTGCGAGTGGGAAAAGGCAGGGATTCTTCTGGCAAATATCGAGCGAGCGTTTCCAACTCAACTCCGGCAACCCTGCCATAGCCCCGGCCAAGTTCCGCGGATTTCCGTTCAGCCTGCCGCTCTCAATGAACGCCCATAGCTGTTCCTTGTGCTTCCCAGGCTCACGGAAGAACGGGGGCTGCATTACAGCGGGGCCTCTCTCCTTTGCTGCAAGAACTGCGGCCAGAGCATCATCGGAGTTCTTGGCCTTGCGGAGTGCGACGGATAAAAAAGGCCAGTCTTGCTCCACCCAGTTGCTCAATTGGTCCCGGCGCTTGAGTAACTCCTCTTGCTCTAGTTTGCGTTTGCGTCCCATTCCAGGCTTCGCAGGCGGCGGTCCCAGCACGAAGGCCCCGGTTCCAAACAGCTCTGCCTCAAGACGCAAAACGCGCTCTTGCAGGTCTAAAATCATCCTCTTCGCATCGGCCAAAGAAAAATTCCGCCTCAGAAGTCATGCCGATTGTGGGCCTCTTCCTCATATCTCGCGCAAGCATACCGCCTCTGCCTCATATGTGCATATTCAGCTCTCTCCATATGTCAAGCATGTCATTTATTTGCATATAGTTGCGCTATTTTTTTGGTCATGCGAGCAAGAAGAAAAGCCACTTCCAATCCTGTGAGCACAGCCGCTTTAACCGCTGCGATTACAAGCGGGCAAAGTGCTGCGCTGAGTCCAGAAAACCAACCCAAGCAAGATTGCCCTGGCTCCTTTACCTCCTGCCAGAACTGCGGCCTCCAGATTCCCTGCGAGATCGGCGATTCGGATATTGCCGTCCTACTTGATTTCTTTCTGATCCTGGACCGGTGGGATCGAGAGACACGCAAGGAAACAGTCCTCGTGAATACCTGGGAGAGATTCTAATGAGCAATCAGTTTGCAGAGTACGGTGCATCCACCAGTGCGGGCTCCGGTGCCTGGACAGCTACGCCCCGCGACTTATACAGCGCGCCGCGCTCTGCATCGCCGGTGGTTGGGGATGGGCCTGCCCTTGTGTGGGACACTTATCCCCAGACCGCTGGCAAGGATGAAGAGCTGTCCCGGGGGTTCGGGGGCAGCGCCCCAGATGGACGCGCCATTGGCGCGTGTCTTTCTTCACTTGACTTAATAACGAATAATCGAAACAAGGGGCTTCGGGATTTTGAAGTCCGCCCGGTAGGGCGCGGCAAGTACTGCGGGCGTATGTGTGTTCGCGGCACAGACCCGAAGACGGGGCACAAAGTCTACCGAAGGGTAAACTGCGGGTCTTGGTGCTGCTCCTACTGCGGCCCGCGCAAGGCCAGGACAGCTAAGGCGAGCATTCGCCGTGTGGCTGAGGGGTTGGGCCTCCGCTATTTCCTCACCCTCACCTTGGACCCAATGAAACTCATAGAGATGGAAGACAAAAGGCACGCAGTGACCTATCTGCGGGTATGCTTCAACAAGTTTCGGATTTACCTCAAGCGGTTGTATGGCTCGGCTCCGTCTTATATCTGCGTGTTGGAGTTCACACAAAAGGGAATTCCGCACCTTCCATCCTGTTTGACCGCTACATCTCACAAAAGTGGATCAGTTCCACTTGGGACCGGCTGGGCGGCGGACGCATCGTGTTTATAAAGCAAGTCAAGGTGGCGAACGTCTCGCGTTATCTCTCTAAATACCTGACCAAAGAACTGCTGCTCTCGGCTCCCAAGGGTACGCGGCGCATCACCACAGCGCGGACGATTCATTTATTCCCCAAATTTAATTCCGGAATTTCCTGGGAATCATTGAATGAGAGCATCTGGTCGGCCCTGACGGCTGCTCGGATGACGGATTTTAAATTCCAAACCGATTTATTCCGCTTTATTCAGCTCGGATTTGACGAGGAAAAATACCTCAACAAATTCGAAATCGTCAATCTGTGTTGAATTTTTCAGCCCGAGAAAGGATTTAATCATGCGCAATGTGAATAAAGTAATCCTGCTCGGCTACGTTGAGCGGACTCCGAAAAGAACCACAACCGAATCCGGCAATCTGATTGCGAACCTGGCCATGTATGGCAATTTTCATTGTGCGCGCAGTCTTGGCAGGAAATATCAAAGGATTTTGAGTACACGTGATGGTGACGTGCAGTGAATTTCATTGGTTGCGCTTTTAAGTTTCCGGGATTACACGGGGGACGTATGGAATTAAATGAGTGGAATTCGGATTTAATGACGGTTGTTGAGACAGCACGTATGCTGCACGTCCCTATTTCCTGGGTCTACGGACGCACGTGTCGACGCGGAAAAGAGCGGATTCCGCACATCAAACTCGGCAAATATCTGCGGTTTGAATCGGTGGCGGTGCGGAATTGGCTGAACGGCCAGAGGAACGCTTGATGAATCCGGCCCCGGGGACTACCCTTCCACCAGACGCACTACCGCCTGAACGGGCGACATTCGGAGGACGAATGACCCGTAAAAGGTGTTTTCAAGAAGGCTCACTTTTCAAACGTGGTACGCGCAAGAAAGTGTGGGTCGCCCGCTGGTGGGAGCCTGTGATTGGTCCCGATAACGTGCCCGGGCGGATTCGCCGCTCGGAGGTTCTCGGAAGCGTTGCGGAAATCCCCACGGTCCGACAGGCAAGGCAGATGCTTTCCGATCTGCTGCGTAACATCAACAGCGGCGATTTTCGGCCTCAAGCGGTTTGGACATTTCGCAGTTTCGTGGAAGACCGCTGGAAGCCGGATTTGTACCCCACGTTGAAGTTTTCAAGCAAGAAGTTTTACGACAACATGGTTGACGCTCATCTCATGCCGGTATTTGGAGACACGCAGCTTCGGTTCATCACGAAGGATGCCGTTCAGAGCTTTCTCAATGCGAAGGCGCGGAGCGATTCTTCGTGGAAGACGGTCAAGCACGTTCGGACCGCTTTCGGAACAATCCTCGAAGCCGCTGTCAGGGATGAGTTTTTGACTGACAACCCCGTCCGGAGAACACGACTTCCGCGACGTGGCCCGGTTGACGAGAAATCTCCGATTGCAATGGAGACCGTAAAGGAGCTAATTGAAAAGCTCGCTGAACCCTCCCGCTCTATCGCGGCTCTGCTGGCGAGGACGGGATTGCGAATCGGTGAACTGCTGGCCCTTCGCTGGCAGGATATTGATTTGCAACAGGGGCTTCTATCGGTCAATCAAACGGTCTACGAAGGCCACTTTGATGAACCGAAGACGAAGCGGAGCAAACGCCGCATTCCTCTCGGCCCGCAATGTGTCGAGATTCTTGGAGCGTTGAAGCGCACCGGAGCCACTCCATCGACTTTGGTGTTCTCAGCTCGAAATGGATCCCCGCTCAGTCGGCGCAATTTGCTCAACAGGCAGCTCAAGCCAGCCGCCAAGACGCTCAAATTGACCGGCGTCAACTGGCACTGGTTCCGGCACGCAAATGCAACGCTGCTGGACTCGGTAGGGGCACCTCTCGGCACCACCCAGGCGTTGCTTGGACACTCGTCGTCGGAAATCACGCGTGAGACGTATATTCACTCGGTCCCAGCCGACGCCCGGCAGGCAGTGGAAGGCGTCGAAAGGCTTCTCGAACCCAGTGGAAATCTAATTGGACCCAAATGGACCCAAGTTCCGGAATGGCCGGAACTTGGCAGTTCGCTAATTAACTGATATTGCGGGATTTAAATGGTCGGGGAGAGAGGATTCGAACCTCCGACCCCCTGGTCCCGAACCAGGCCAAAGCTCTTTTGGGAACTTGTTGAGACTGGCGGATTTTAACTGCTTTTAATTGAATATCTTGCAGGCAGCACATTGGTCGCTGTTGATTTTTGCGGGTCTTGGATGCTTTGGCTGCTACAAATTTCACAACAGTGATCTTTCTGGTCAGCGTATATATCTGGTCAGATAGTCAGGCCGCATTTGGAGCATCAACCTCTTATGTTGCGATCTCCAGTTGGGGTATCTCACTCAGCGACAACAAGCTACCATAACTACAATAGCGCGTGAATGGCCTCTTTTACCCGGCTATAACCGATTCTTTCCTGCTCAAGACGCAGATTCATTTGGATACGATTTTCTCGAAGTGCGTCATAGAGTTCTCGTTCGTGCGGCGTCAGGCGCGGCAAATCGTGCAAGGCCTGCTTTTCTTCTCTCCCCCATTGCGACTGAAAGGCAAACAAGGTCTCGCGATCCATGAGTAAGGACTGTACGCCGTCCAGTTGACCACGTAATTGATCCAGAATGGCGAAGCCGTGTGTATCGATGTCTCCCCAATAGTGAACGGAAGATCTTGAAAGCCACTCAACGCCGCGCAGCATCTCGAAACCGTATCCCGCACCAAAGAGCACCATGCTGTTCTCCGCATTGGGAAAGGCCAGGTAATTGATCTCGTTTTCAGTAATGAAGACGCGAGAAATGTTGGGATCGATCTCCGCAAAGCTCTTGGCGTCCAAGGACAGATCCGGACTGGAAGCGCCGGGCAAAACCGTGATGCGCGGGTCGAGGAGGCGAAAGCGAATGCGCTGCGCCTTGCCAAGAAAACCATACCGCTTCTCGAATTGACTGGCACCGGTTGCAGTGATGTCGATGGCATTTGCCGGCAGCACGATGTCGAATAGCTCCGCCAGAATGCCGCGATGCGCCTCGATGAATTTGGAATGCGCCCCCGGGATGTCAACCTGGCGCAAATAGAGCCTGGGCAGTGGATGTGTTTGCATCCATGCGGTGATTTCGAGAAAGCGCTCCCATTCCGCGTAGTGCTCCAGGGCGCGCAGCGGATGCCGCGCAAGCCATTCGAGCAGTATGAGATGACGTGGGCGCGTGGCATTGAGGAGGTCAAGAAAGCGGTTGGCTTCCTTCTGCTTGGCGATCAACTTCAATGCGTCTTCGACGCTATCGATCCAGATCTCGTTCGGTAGGGAATTGGCGCCCTGAACCCTGTGTCTGACTTCGCGCATGACGACCCTGCAGCAGGGCGTTTGGCGGATCTCCCGAATCCACGCGCGCACCTCGCCAAAGCGGTCTCGCAGATCGGACGCCGAGGGAGACTTCAGCACCAGACGGCGCGGAAACAAAACCTCACCAGAAACAAATGAAGATAGTATTTCGCCGCGTTCCCAAAGTTTCTTGACCTGCACAACAAGATCGTCCGGCGTCGTCCAGGAAGGCGCTTCACGCATCGTCTCAGTCCTCGATTATCGCTGCTTCAGTCCGCTCTTCGGCTTCCCGGATGATGGCCGCATTGGTCTCATAGCGTGCTTTCTCCGCACGGTATTCCTCGATAGAAAGGTTGCGTAGCTTGGAGGAGCGGCCATCTTCATTCTGGACAAAACCCACGCTGCGCACAAACGGTTCGATGACGTGAATCTTCTGCAGGGGAGTCGCGACAAGAAGCTGCAATTTCAATTCGAAGAAAAGGCTGAGCGCGTATTGCGCCGAGACCTCCGATCCGCGCGCGAAGGCTTCATCCAGCATGACGAAGCGGAAAGACCGCGTACGCGCCGTGCCGCGTTCGAGACCGAATTGATAGGTCAGGCTTGCCGCCAGAATCGTATAAGCCAGTTTCTCTTTTTGCCCGCCCGATTTGCCACCTGAATCGGAGTAGTGCTCGAATTCGCTGTCGTCCTCGCGCCAGCGTTCGCTGGCGGCAAAAATGAACCAGTTGCGCACATCGGTAACACGCGCGGTCCACTGGCGGTCCAGCTCCGCTGTCGTCTGACGGCCGCGGAACCTCTCCACGATCTTTTTGACTTGAATAAATTTGGCTTCGGAATACGGCATCTCATCCGAACCGGTGAGTGAGCCCTCGGTGCAGGCGCGCAATTCAGTCCGAAAATCGCGGACCTCGACATCTCCAGTGGTCTGCGCCTCCAACGCGATGTACCGATTGGGATTGTAGTCGATCTGCGTCAGAGACTGATTGATGCGCGCGATGCGCTCTTTGATAGTCTCTCGTTCGCGATGAAGTTGCGACTGAAAATTGGCGATCTCGCGAATGGTGTTTTCGTTCAGCAACTCTTTGAACTTGGCCTCGAAGCGGGGCAGGTCGTCGGCTTGCAACCCGGTGAGCATTTGGCGATATTCGGCGCCTGCTTCGATGCTGGCATCGACCTCGCTGGTTTCCAGCTTGAACTCTTCCTTATAGGCGCTCATGGCCTTGATGATCTTGTCGCGCAGGCGGGCGATCTGTTTTTCCTCGGCATCCATCTTATCCTGCAGATGGTTGCGCACCGCGCGCTCGTCGTTTTCACACGACTCGACGGTGGTCTGGTGACCGGACTGGACCTCACCACGCAGGCGAACAATTCTATCGGCGAAGCGCGCGGGGAATTCATCCGCCGATACCAGCAGCTGCGCCTGGGTGCGCAGGTTTTCTGCGTTTTCAATTTTTTGCGCGGTTCCTCCCAGCCTTTTCTGCAAGTCGTCCCGCTCGGCAACGGATAGATCCAAGCGAGAGACAATCTTCTTCAGTTGCCCTGCGAGCAGCGTGAGTTTGTCCGAAGCGGATTCGAGCTTTTCTTTCTCATCGCTCAACCGTTGCGCTTCGATGACCAGCGAGCCCCAGTCGAGATCGCGGAAATCGCGGTATTCGCCGAGCTTGGAGAGGATGTTCAAGCGTTCGCCAAGTTGCTTCTGTTCAGACAAGAGCTTGGCCAAAGCGCCTCCGCGCTCCGCGATACTGCTTTCCATCTGCCTTCGCTTCCCGTTCAGAGCCGCTATCTTGGCGTCGTTGGTCCAGCCCAGGACGTAGCGCGCGCGGTCGTCCAGGCGAAAGCGATCGTCTTTTTCGTGGCGCTCGCCGCGGCCTTTGATTTGTCCAGCGCGCGTCAGGGCAGACGACTCCCGGCGGAACTGCTCCATGTCCTCCGCGCAAACATAATCGAACCGCCGCGCCAGCTCCCGCTCCATCCAGTTGTAGAAAGGCGAATCGCGCTTCATTTCCAACTTGTGCACCAGCGAATTGGCATGCAGGTTGACCCGCTCCGGCGCGAGATTGGGACGTACCCGGAAGTAGACGAGACGCCCTTTGAGGTGGGCCTTCTCTACCCAGTCGGAGACGCGCGCGTAATGGTCCTCAGGCACCAGCAGAGAGAGTCCAAAGCCTCGCAAAACGCGTTCCGCCGCGCCCTCCCAGATGCGATCTGCAGGGCGCACTTGAAGCAATTCGCCAGCGAAAGGCAAGTCCTGCTCACGCAGATGAAGTGCCGAGCAGAGATCGGCGCGCATTCTCACCTGGGCAGGATCGATGTTGCTGTTGCGGGCTTTGAGGCTGGCAATCTCTTCGCACAGGTCGTGATGCTCCTGCCTGCGCTGAGCCAGATCTACTCCTCCCTCAGTCGCGATGTTCTGTAACTCGGCCTGACGGTTTCGCGCGGCCTCGGTCCATGTGTCGAGTTCCTGCTGCTGGCGCAGGAAGCTTTGCTCGTCGGAGACCAATCTCAACGCAATGGATCGCGCCAATTCGCCGTACCGGGCGGCTTTCTCTTTGCGTCTGTTTTGCTCGGCGAAATTCTGCTTGATTTCATGGGCCAGACGCTCGATGCGGTCACCGCCGTTTTCGGCGATGGACCTTCTCAATTCGCTCTCTTCGCCGCGCAAGGCGGAACAGCGCTCTTCGATACGCTTGAAATGCGCATTCTGGCGCTCCAACTCCGCCGACAGCGCCGCAATGCGTATGTTCAGCAACTCTGCTTTCAAGCCCGCGAAGTTCGCTTGCAGGGATTCACGGCACGAGCGCAACTCCGCGATTTCGCCGTCGAGCGCGAGATGGCGCTGGCAGTCGGCAACCAGCGGCGTGAGCATTTCGATCTGCCTCTTGGCCTTCAGCACCGAGTCGTGCGCCCGGTGCAGGTCATCAAAATGCTCGATCAATGCCTTGATGCGGGTCTCCACATCGAATGGTTCCAGCATATGCGCGCGCACGAAACTGGTGAGGTTGTCGACCGACTTCATGGAGACGGCCTGATGAAAGAGATCCATCGCCTGCTCGTTTTCAATGCCCAGACGGCGCCGAAAAGATGCGCCATATGGCGGAAAGCTGTCGAAGACGTCCGCGCCGGAGTCGCGAAGCTGCTTTTTGAAGCGGGCGATCTCTGCGCTGAAATTGGCGAAATCCTTCTCGATGGACATCTCGCGCTCCGCGCAAGCGTAGAGCCTCTCAGGCTGAAGTTGGCGGTCCGTGAGCCAGAAGACCTGGGCAAGAGTGACCGCCAATTGGTGCTCGCTATCGCGGAAGACAGCCAGGATCACCGAAAAGCTGCGGCCGTCGCGCAGCGCCACCGGCCTGGCGCTGGCGCCCGCCTCGCTGCGCTCCGATTTGTAGTAGCCCATCACATAGGAACGCAGGGTGCGTTCCTTGGTCTCCGCGCCCGCCGCCCGGTTGTAAGCCACCCGCTGCGCAGGCATCAGCAGGGTGGTCATGGCGTCGACCAGCGTCGATTTTCCCGATCCAATATCGCCGGTCAGCAGAGCGTTTTGGCCATCGAGATGCAGCGTCCAGATGCGTTCGTCGAAGGTTCCCCAGTTGAGAACCTCAAGGTGGTGCAGGCGAAATCCGTTCGGCAACGGCACGCCGGCAGAAGAGATTGCGCTGCTTGCGAAGTCATTCATCTCCGCTGCCTTCCGTGGTGGCTTGCATTTGCGCCTGATAAGCCGCCAGCCGCTGGTCGAATTCCGTAAGCCACTGCGCATCCACAAAAGCCTTCAGGATACGCATGACTTCGTATTCCGATTGTCCTCCCTGAGAAGAAGCGCTGGACTTCAGACGCCTCACGAAGCCAAGATCCACAACCTTGTCGATGTGCTTCTCAATCTGATCGACGAGCTTGGAGTCGTTGGTCGATTCGGGAAGAAAGACGCGCACCAGGGCGACGATTTCGTCGCGGCTGAGAACCAGCCGCGTGTCCCCGCCGCCAGCATCGAATTCGGCGAGCTTTCTGCGCAGCAATGCCAGCAGCAGGCTCACAGGGAAAGACAGCGGGCGCCGGACAATCAGCCGTGGCAGCTTTTGTTCCTCATCCTCCTGCTCCACGCGCGAACGCAGAAAGGCATAGCCTTCCGCTTCGTCGAGATGCAGCGCGAGCCCCAGCACCGCAAAGTAATCGCGCACGCTGGCCTGTAGGTTGAGCAGAGCATTCCAAAGGCCCGGATCGTCCACGCGATACAGAACGCCCTTCAGTAGCGGGATCGCAAGATGCGAGAGCTGGTAAGGTTCCGTCGATGTCGTTTTCTCTGCTTCTGTCATGAAACTCGAGAGTAAATCACGCGGGGCATCCGGCTGCGTTTGGTGTGGATGCTCCCATCTGTCCCTAAGCTTTGCCATTGAATCAGGTCAATGGCATCTTCGTCGATCTTGCATTGGAACGAATCGTCCGTCAATTGCAAATAGGCCAGTAGCTCGGCCAGTCCGAATTCCAGGGGGCGCAATTGGCAAAGCTCGTACAGTGTGACCTGCGATCTGTTCTGCAGCGTCTGCCGCACATGGCCCGCCAGCTTCTCTTTTTCAATGACGATTTGAGAAAACAACGCTACGGTGTCCACGTCCGCCTCTCCATGCAGAAGGTCCTTCCCTGCAAAGAAGGGCTTGGTGGCTGGAGTGTACAAGGGACGCTCCATTAGCAGTTCGATCTCCGCGGCGGTTCCAGCCACTGTAATGCCCAGCGCCACGGGCGGAGCGTCTCGCAGCGCCAGAGCTTTGGCTTCAATGCCACGCAGGATATCCATGATGCGCCGGTTCTCCAGCCAAACTTGGTCGTCGAGAAAGCGCCGCAGTTGCTTGCTGAGCTCCGCCACCGTGCGCTGGGCCTGTTCGCCAGCCTCAAGCCAATCGTAGTGCACGCGGCGCAGGCGGCTGTCTGGCCTGGATTCGGCCACGGCAGGCAATTGCAGCACGCGGTCCAACAGCGCACTCAGTTCCTGCTGGCGATCTGTGGACATCAGAAAATCCCAGAAAGCGCGAAAACTTCTTCCCTGGTCCGACCCGGCGATGGCATCGCGCTGGCCGATGATCTCTTCAAGCAGAGCACCTTTGCCGCCATCCCAAAGGGCAATGCGTTCGCGCACCCGCCGGTCCAAGCCGCGAAAATTCTGCTCGACCTCACGAAAATCAGCCAGAAGTTCTCGCGCCACCTGGACGAATTGCTGAAAACGATCGCGCAGAGCAGTGTCGTCGAGGATGGGGAAGTCTCCGGCGGCAACCCGCTCCATCTCTGCGGCGATCTCATCCCGCCGTCTTCGCAACTCCCCTAGGCGCGTCCGCGGATTGGTTTCAGTGCCCTCGTTGATCTGCCGGAGCAACTCGAACAAGGTCCGCAGCCGGGACTCGGTGCCGACGAAGGAACGTTCGCCCAACGAAGCCAGCCAGCCAAGCGCCTTCTCTGTAGCCGGCGTCAGATCGAAGTAGGGCTCATCTTCTCCCTGGCGGTAAAACTTGCGCAGCCACCCTTTATCGGTCGAAGCCCAATCGTTGAGATAGAGAAGCGCGGGTTTCGGAAAGCTGCTTTCTCCTCTCTGCTGGCGCAGGGAAAAGAGCTCATCTTCTAGCGCCTCCGTCATATCGGCCTGAGAGATGACGCGGAGATTCGGCGTCACAAAAACACGATGCAGAAAACTGGCGACCAGCGGCGCATGGTCGGAACACAGCAGCCGCCAAGCCGGATGGCTCTGGCGCATACGGTCTAGGGCTAGATAGTCGAAGTTCATCCGCCGCAGATCCTCTTCTATCCAAATGACTTATTGCATCATGATAACGCAAGAAACTCGCCTGTACAGGATGCTTCTGCCTCGTACTTCAATCGGTAATCTTCCAGATTTGGCTCGTTGGAGGTCCACCCAATTGCGTTGGCCCAGTCCTGCTCGAACTGCATCGTGCTGCCGTAGTTCAGCGTCGAGTGCATGCGTGTTCGGTTATAGCAGAGCAGCCACGCAATCGCCTCATCCCTGGCCTCGCGGATTGTTTGAAAACGCTGGCTATGCAGCTGTTCCATCTTCAGCAAACTGAATCACGTCTCCGGGCAGGCGTTGTCCCCGCAGTGGCCTTTGCGGATCATCGACGGCTGAATTCCAGGAGCACCTCAAGAGACTGTTATTTCAACTCACCATGATTCGACAGCCAATATGTGGGGTGGGCCTGGGTGCCCCTCGACGATATTGGTGCCAATGACGATTTCGATATTCCTGTTTTGCCAGTCGCCCGGGACTCGCGCCTCCAGTGCGATCGCGTCCGCCGGCTGCGTGATAAATTCGCCTGCCGCATTTGTTCCCCCTTGGGTAAGTCCGGCCGCGATTACGGTGAACTGCATTGTCTCTGGGTCGCGGAAGCGGGCGACCAGGGCATAGTCCGTAAATGATGTGGATGCTGTGTGCAGGATCTGCTGATCTCCCCAATGATTTCCGGTCTTTCTGTCGACAATCCAGGTGGAATTCATTGCAGGGGAATTGCTGAAGTGAAAACGCATTTTGTTAGTCATCCGTATCGACCATGCGTTATCGAGTCCGCCCAAAATGACTGCGGGTGTTTCGCGAAGGTCTGAAAGCGTCGTATTGCTTTCATCTTTCAGATTGATTGAGTTCCCATCGGTGCGGATAAAATTGTATACAGGGAGAAGGGCATCCATGTCGCCGTTAGCCACCGCGCCCAGCTTTTGATCCCGCTGCAAAACCGTTACTTTAGATAGGTCGTTCGGATCATAGACAGCTATTGAACGGGCCTCAAGATGCTGCGGAATAGAGATTAAGATAGACGATTTGGTGGAAAGCAAGGGTTGCCAAAAGCGCACCAAAGGCGAAGGCTCGGATTCGATCCTGCGAAGGCCGGCCACTGCCAAGACTGTCAGCAACAACAAACCGGCAGTGACTGCCAAAAATCTTGTTCTCCTGGGCAGTGAGAATTGGGCGATTCTCGATGCTGCAGGTTTAGGCGATTCCAGTGGCGTCGCGGCAATTTGCGCGATAGGAGGAGCGACCGGAGGCAAGGTAGACTTCGGTCGTTCGAATGTTGGCACGTATGAGCCTGTGGGAAGCAGGATTCTCAATTCGCTTTCGTGATCCCGCTCCTGATAGTAGAGGGCAATTCGCTTGCGAATCTCTGCTGCCGTCACACGCACAATCGGGTCCGACATGGGTTCGTAAGACGGGCCTTTACCAAAAACCTCAATGCCAAGGGTTCGTTCCTTGATCCAGTCAGCGCGGCCTTCGATATACTCCTGGACAACGTATTTCAGGAAATGCGGGTACCGCTTGCTTTGGGAAAAATGAGGATTGGCAAGCATCCGGCTGAGCTGATCCTCAATCTGCGCTCTGTTGGTCCAACTCGGTATGCCATTCTCTTTATCCATCATGCCATTCCTGGGACTGCATTGCAGGCGCCAATTATAACAAATCACCAGACGCATGTAAGGAGTGTTCGTGCATATAGTAGAAAACAAAACATATAAACGCTTTTTACATGTAAAACCTCTAGCTCCTTTCGGAAAGAAGCTTCACCGCGAGTTTTGAAATTGCTATGGTCCGTGAGTAAAGTTGATCGGCACTCACTATTTGGATTGATTCGCACTTGAGAGAGAGCGGTCAGTGACGAACCTGCCATCTCTCCAAAACAAAAATTCGAAAAGGGGCCTATATGAAGCGAAGGATGAGCGAATATCTCTCACGGGAAGGACTCGCCTGGACAAGGAAATGCCCAGATGCACGCCAGAAGAGAGGCAACCGTAGTTCTGTACGTGGTCTTGGTGCAGTTTTCAGTTGGATGCCGAGGTTGCTCCCGGTCGTTCTCATCATGTTGGCTGTTCTTGGCACGCAGCAAACCTGCGCGCAATCCACGCAAGCAACCATAAGTGGAACCGTAACGGATTCGACAGGAGCCAGCATCCCGGAGGCAAACGTCACTGCCGTGGCTGTAGCCAACGACGTTGTCCACGCCGTGAGAACCAGCGGTTCGGGAGTGTACACACTGCCGAATCTGAACGCGGGGGTGTACACGCTCAAGGTCAGCAAGGATGGATTTCAGACGAAGACCATCCAGGGCGTTGTGCTGGACACTGCCCAGGGGCTTGGTCTGAATGTTGTACTCGCGGTGGGGTCAACCAGTGCGGAAGTGATAGTAACCGAGGAACTGCCTCCGGTTGAAACGCGGAATGCTCAGATTGCTCAGACCATTGAAACGGAAAGCATAGACGATCTCCCGCTGGGAAACCGGTCATCAATGAATGTACTGGGTATGGCGGGCGCCGTCGTATTCATCGACCAGATGAACTACTCCCTGGCGGGAGGCCGCACGCAGAGCTCGATGACTTGGCTGGACGGTGGAGACGGACAGAACATTCGTCTGGGTGTTGGTCAGCAATTGATGAGCCCTCCGGTCGACACGCTTCAACAAATCGGTGTCATCTCCAATAACTACGGTGCCCAGTTCGGCGGGTCATCTTCCGGTGTCGTTTTGCAGAATACAAAATCCGGGACAAACAATTTTCATGGAACAGGATACGATTTTGAACGAAACACGGCGTTCAACGCGCCTGGGTATTTTGCTCCCGTCGCGAATGGCGCAAAAACCAACCCGCCTATGCACTACCATATTTATGGCGGAACCGTGGGTGGCTATTTAAGGAAAGACAAAACCTTCTTCTTTTTCGGGTTCGAAGGCCAAAAGGAGGCAGTAAGCGCCACGACAATCATGACGGTCCCTACCCTTCTCCAAAGGCAGGGAGACTTTTCACAAACATATAATGCAGCCGGTTCGCTAATTAAAATTTACGATCCGTCCACGACGGTTAAGGTCGGTTCAACATATCAACGCACGCAGTTCCCGGGCAATAAAATCACCAACCTCGATCCGGTTGCGGTTGCTGTTCTGAATTACTGGCCACTACCGAATCAGCCAGCGTCCAACGTCGCCGGCGCGAACAATTTCATCGGGGTGGTAAATACAAATACACCTTCCAACTTTTACATTGCCAGGGTAGATCACCAACTTGGGCCCAATGATCGGCTCACGGGCCGCTATATCTACTTCAACAATAGTACAGTCCCCTCGTCGTTGTATCCACTTGGCGGCGTAGGCGATCCGAAAACACATGCTCTGGTCCATTTCAACTCGGGATGGGGGCAATGGGTACATACGCTCAATCCGCAGACGGTGAACGATCTGCGTTTTCTCTACGAGCAGAGATATAACAACGTAGTAACAGGTGGGATCGACAAGAATATTCCTTCGACGATTGGTCTTACGGGTGTTGCGCAGACTGCATTCCCGCAGTTTGGTGTTGCGGGAGTCGCAGCTTTGGGGGCTACCTCGGCTTTGCGTGCGCAGTATCCCATCCGCGGAGTGCAGCTTGTTGACGATCTGACGATGGTGAGAGGGAAGCACACGCTGGTGTTTGGCTTTGAGGCTCTCAGATCCTCAAACACAGAATCCGATCAAGCCACGCCATCGGGGGCTTTCACCTTCTCAACTCTGTCAACCGGCCTTCCCGGCAATTCCAGCACGGGGTCCAATCTGGCCTCGCTCCTTCTGGGAGCTGTCGGATCGTACTCGGCATCGACGACTCAGCTTTTGGGACGTTACTCGTATTACCTCGGCGCGTTCGTGCAGGATGATTTCAGCGTGACACCCTACCTGACCCTCAACCTCGGACTCCGTTGGGATACGGATACGCCCTTCATCGACGACAGTAACCGCATGAACACTTTCAACGCCACTGCGATCAACCCGGTTTCCAATACGCCGGGAGTGGTGCGCTTTGCAGGCATTAATGGCACGCCGAGAACACCATTCCCGGCGAGATGGACCGACTTTGCTCCACGACTTGGTTTCGCCTGGCAGCCCTTTCATGCCCCGACAACAGTGCTGCGCGGCGGCGTCGGCGTGTTCTTCGCAAATCCCTACGATTCATCGGGCTCAGTCAACGGGGCAACGCTAGGGTTTGGGTTATCGGCAGGTGCGAGTTCGCCTGACAACGGCATTACCGCTCCGTTCTACCTGAAAAATGGCGTGCCAGCCAGCCTCAATCCAACCGGCACGCCACTCAACGACTCCTTCGGAGCGGTTCCGGTAGGCGGCGCTGTCACCACGAATGTGACCTACGTAGATCCAAACCACAAAAATGGCTACGCATACCAGTACAATTTCGGCATTCAGCAGACGCTGCCCCGCAGGTTCGTTCTGGAAGTAAATGGGATCGGCTCTGTGTCGCAGAGGCTGGCCGTAGCCAACCAGAGCATTAACCAAATCACTCCCGCGCTTGTAAGTCAAGGCCTCACCACGCAGGCGTATAGGCCATTTCCGCAGTTCAATGGCGTTACAGTGATGGCGAGTCCTGAAGGGCACGCAATCTATACTGCCGGGGTTGTCCATCTGAAGCGCCGGTTCGACAATGGCTACAGTTTCGATACCAGCTATACGTATGCGAAAAATCTCAATAACAGCGACGGGAATGCTGGCGGAATGCTCGGTGCAGGCGATGGCGGCAACCCGTATTCGAATCTCTATAACCGCAGCGCCGATTGGGGGCCATCGTCAAACGACGTCAAGCATTCCTTTGTCGCGAGCGGTGTCTATGACCTCCCGTTCGGGCCTCAAAGACGCTGGCTCAATCATGGCGCGGCTTCCTATGTTGCGGGAGGGTGGACGCTGAGTACCATCGTGAAATTGCTCACTGGACCTCCCTTCACCGTGACCGACAGCACCAACAACTCAAACTCCTTTTCATCGGGTCCGCAACGGCCGAACATTATCGGAAAGCCAATTCTCCCGAAGGACCAACGAGGTCCGAAAATGTGGCTGAATGTGGCGGCGTTTGCTCAGCCAGCCGCCGGTACCTTCGGCAACGAGCAGCGTAACTCCATGACCTCGCCGAACTACGACAATGTAGATCTCTCCGTCATACGGTCGTTCGCGCTTTCCGAGCGCGCGCGCCTGCAGATTCGCGGTGAAGCGATCAACGCCTTCAACCATACCAATTTTGCGGCACCCGCCACAGGTTTCGGAACGTCCACATTTGGTGTTATATCCAGTAGTTATCCGGCCCGCGTCATTCAGGTGGGCGCTCACCTCAACTTCTAATGTCTCCGCCTTACCCTGCTTCTATCGTGAAGCAGGGTAAGTCCGGTCTTAAAAAATGATGCCGTGCGGAGGCGTGATTGCTGAAATGCCGCTCGTTTCTGTCAGGAACAATTTCAGGTGCTGTTACCCAGACGGCAACGCGGACGAGCTTCAATATGACGTTCGGTGACATCGGCAGGCAACTCGCTTGAGAGCCAGTGAACAACTCAGTTACATCGTGCTAACCTTCGCGGGTCAAGCAGTTGCGGACGACTTACGCACCGTATCAGGAAAAGGAACATGAGTGAAAACTTCTCACGTGATATGTATGGTTGTGGCCAGCTTGCTATATTTCAACGTGGAGTGTGTTGCTCAGATCGTAAAGGTTACTGAATTCGGGGTTCGCCCGGATACGGGACAGGACGTCTCCTCTGGTGTGTTGCGGGCGATAAAAGCGGCGAAGGCTAGGCCAGGAGCCGTGCTTCAATTTCCCAAAGGCCGTTATGATTTCTGGCCGGTGAAGGAGCATTTCGCACACTATTTCATTTCCAATCATGACGCAGTAGACAATCGAGCTGTCGCAATCCCACTCGAGGGCGCCAAACATCTTACGCTGGATGGTCAAGGATCGGCATTCGTTTTCCACGGGCCGATGCTGCCTATCTCCATAGTGGATGCCACGGACGTAACACTCCGGAATTTTTCGGTCGATTATGAGACACAGCATTTTCTAACGACGAAGGTGATGGCTGCCGTAGGCGATTCCGTTACTGTCACCGTTCTCGCAGGTCAGAAATACTCTGTAAGCGGCGGACGGCTCACTCTCTTCGCAGAAGGATGGAGCGCTCAAGCGACCGCAAGTCTGGAAATCGATCCTGCGACCATGGCGGTAGCCCTCAACGCTCGCGACAACTTCAAATTGTCGGCTGCACGCATTGCCGAGGGTTTACCCGGAGAACTTATGATCTCCGGTTTGCCATCTGATCCCAAGATCGGTCATGTTCTGCTGTTTCGAGCCGTTGATCGCCCCGACCCCGCCATCTGGACTAGCAATAGCAAGAATATTTCGGTCAAGAATGTCGCTGTCCATAGCGCATTAGGAATGGCTTTCCTCGCGCAGAAAAGCCAGGACATTCACGTCGACGGCCTGGATGTAACCTTAACTCCCGGAAGTGGACGATATATCACTACAAACGCGGATGCATTGCATTTCTCAAACTGCAAGGGCAAATTACTGATCGAGAATGGCATCTATGAGAACATGCTGGACGATGGAATCAACGTTCATGGTTCCTACCTCCGTGTGGAGAAACTTATCGCGCCACGCACCGTGCTTCTTGCGTGGGGCCATCCACAGACCTTCGGCTTCACATTTGCCGAAAAAGGTGAGCTACTCGAGTTCGTTGCGAGCCGCACAAGCCTGCCCTATTTCCGGGCTCATGTCACTGACGCTATGGCGCCAGACGATCACCACGTCCAGATAGTGCTTGACAGAGATATGCCATCCAGCCTGCATGTTGGAGACAATGTGGACAATGTCGATTGGCGTCCAACTGTCGTCTACAGGCACAATACCGTGCGCCGCATCCGCTCGCGGGGGGCGCTGTTTTCAACAACCAGCGGAGTTCTCGTCGAAGATAATCGCTTTGAGAATCTTTCAAGCGCCGGTGTTATGCTGCCGGAGACGGGAAGTAAGTGGTTTGAGTCAACACCGAGTCGCGATGTCGCGATCCGGCGTAATACATTCAGAGACACGAACCTCGCACAACCGAGCCAGGGCGCCATTTTGATCGGTGAAAGAACGCCTTCAATGAAGCCGGATGACGGCTATAACTACTCCAATGTCTCTATTGAAGACAATGATTTCGAGTTGTTGGAGCCGCACGTCCTCCAGGCGTCATCCGTGGATGGACTCCTCTTTCGCGCCAATCGCCTTGCGATCTCAGGCGACTACTCACCTCAGCCGTTCCATGCCACTGCATCTGTTACATTGGCACATTCGCGATGCATTCATATCGAAAACAATACGTTTCCGGCGGAAACAAGATCAGTGCCACTGCGCGAAATCGATACCTCTCTTGTAAGAATCGATAAGCAACCAGGAACAACGGAAGCCCGCGACTGGGATGCAGTCTGTTCCCGCTCTGCGCCAGAAACGGTTTCGGAATCATTGGGGCACTAATAACAAGTGCGAAAGGGAGACAAACAAATTGGAAACCAACAAATTGTTCGGAGAAGTATCCAGGCGCACATTCCTTCAAGGTGCCCTGGGCGCAGGGATATCAACAAGACTTGGCGCGACCGGCCTTTCAATGGCCGCAACTGCCAAGACTCCGTTGAATATTCTTTACATCCATTCGCATGACTCGGGAAGATACCTGCAACCGTTTGGTCATGCGGTTCCTACCCCCACGCTGACCAAGCTTGCGGGTGAAGGAGTTATTTTTCGAAAGGCATTCTGCGCGGCGCCGACCTGCTCCCCAAGCCGAGCCTGCCTTTTGACCGGCCAGTCAGCACATGAAAACGGCATGGTCGGCCTTGCGCATCTTGGCTTTAAGCTGCGGGATTATCGCAAGACCCTCATCCAGACGCTGAAAGATTCGGGCTACGCAACGATTCTGGGTGGATTACAACATATTGCGCCAAATACTGAAATGATCGGGTACGACCAGATACTGGCACACAAGAACGCTTCTGCTGTACAAGTCGCACCAGCGGTCGTCAGTTTTCTCAATACGCGGCCCAAAGTCCCGTTCTTCCTGGACGTTGGTTTCTTTGAGACACATCGCTCCTATCCGGGACAGCCAAACGGTTATGCCGATGTTACCCCGCTCGACAACCCGAATTATGTCCTTCCGCCGGCCCCGTTGCCGGATACGCCGAAGACGCGCAAGGATATTGCAGGATACTATGCGTCTGCCCGTGTCTTAGACCAGGGAATTGCCTCCGTGCTTTCCGCGCTGCAGGCGAATGGGTATGCCGAGAACACACTGGTCATCAGCACGACAGACCATGGCATTTCCTTCCCGGGCATGAAGTGTAATCTCAACGACTCGGGAATTGGCGTTTCCCTTATCATGCGCGGGCCCGGCGGATTCAGCGGCGGAAAAGTGTGCGACGCCATGGTGTCTCACCTGGATGTGTTTCCGACTCTCTGTGAACTCATTGGGATCAGGCCACCTGCGTGGCTGGAAGGCAAGTCTTTGCTACCGGTTGTGCGTGGTGAAAAGGGGCAAATTAACGACGAGATATTCGCCGAGGTAAACTACCACGCCGCATACGAACCGAAGCGCGCCGTAAGAACAGAGCGCTGGAAGTACATCCGCCGTTACGATGGCAGGAAGACGGCGGTGCTGCCGAACTGCGACGATGGATGGAGCAAGACGGAATGGCTTGATCATGGGTGGCAGGCTAACCCGCTAGAAACTGAAGAAGGCCTCTATGATCTTATTTTTGATCCTAACGAGCATAATAATCTCGCAATCTCATCCAATTACCAAGCGGTGCTCGCCGAGATGCGTGGAAGGCTGGATCGGTGGATGAAGAGAACCGATGATCCCCTCTTGCTTGGGCCTATTCCTCTACCGCAGGGTGCAAGAGCCAGCGACCCCAATACCGTGCGCATAAGCATGAAAGATTAGGCGACGCCCGAAATATGTGCCTGATGGCTGAGGCAGTTCGTTGAAAGCTGACTCAGCCATCCAAAGCCAATGTTCACTTCAGGAAAACTCTGTACAAGCTGGTATCCCGCATTCTGTTTGGATACCGCACTGCTGCGTGTCGAGTACCCGCGCGGAGCTTCCATAAGTGAACCCGTTTCGCAAAGAGCGAGCAGGCAGTATAACTGGAACGAAGTATAGGCTGCATAAGTAAATGCACGCGGAGAAGAAGGATATGCAGAAGTTGGGAGTTATATCGAAAACTGTTCTCGTTGCCTTGATCGGTGTGCAAGCCGCTTCGGCAGGTGCGCAGAAAGCGGATGGCTTCAGCCGTTTAGGGAACATGACAAGCGCGAGCTCGCTGCCGAATGGCGTTGAAGTACATGATTCGGCCGGGGCCATGCGGGTTGAGGCTCTGCGCGACGATGTTTTGCGCGTGCGGATCACTCCCGATGGGGTATGGCAGGAGGATGCGAGTTGGGCGGTTCTGCCCGGCCGCAGCAAGGAAGAAGTTGCAGTGAAGCCATTTGCCGATTCAGATGCCGTGGGATTCGACACCAAGTCGTTGCACGTCGTCGTGGAACGCAATCCAATGAGGCTTGTGGTGAAAGACCGGTTGGGCAATATCATCAGCGAAGATGCGGTCGGTCGGCCCGCGCAGTTTACTGGAGCGCGCGATACTCAAGGTGGCGAGTTCCGCGTCTGGAAAACGATGCGTGGCGATGAGCACTTCTTTGGGCTCGGTGACAAGGCTGGGCCGTTGGACCGGCGGAACGAGGCCTTTACCGACTGGAATACGGACGCATTTCTTTTTCAGGAGTCGACGGATCCGATCTATAAGTCCATTCCGTTCTTCCTGGCGGAGAGCGGCGGGCGGTACTACGGCATCTATTTGGATAATACGTGGCGCGCGAGTTTCGACTTCGGCAAGGAAGTCCGGGATGCTTACTCGTTCGGTTCGGATGGCGGGCCGCTGGACTATTACATGATGTACGGCCCCGGCCCCAAGCAGGTCGTGGAGACTTACGCCTGGCTGACTGGCCCGTCGCCTCTCCCGCCGCTATGGTCGCTTGGCTATCAGCAGAGCCGCTACAGCTATGCGCCGCAGAGCAAGCTTCGGGAAGTAGCCCAGCGGTTGCGTGACGACAAGATTCCGGCGGATGTGTTGTGGCTGGACATCGATTACCAGGACCGGAACCGGCCGTTCACGATCGATCCAGTCGGCTTTGCCAACATGGCAAATCTGGTTGCCGATATGAAGGCAATGAGATTTCACATGGTTGCGATTACTGACCTGCACATTGCGATGGCGCCGAATCAGGGCTACTCTCCGTACGATACAGGCTTGGCGGGAGATCACTTTGTGAAGAACCCCGACGGCAGCACATACGTTGGGATGTCGTGGCCGGGCAAGGTGGTTTTCCCTGACTTTACCCGGGAGTCGACGCGGGCATGGTGGGGTACGCAATATAAGTCATTTGTGGATCTTGGCCTGGCCGGTTTCTGGAACGATATGAATGAGCCATCCATTCGCAATGAAGCCACTAAGACCATGCCGCTCGACGTTGTCCACCGCATTGATGGAGACGGCTTTGCTCCACGTACCGCAACACATCGCGAAGTGCACAATATCTTTGGCGCAGAAAACGCACGTGCCACCTTTGAAGGCGTGCTGCGGCTCAATCCAAACGAACGCCCTTATGTGATGACGCGCGCGGCGTTTGCCGGCGGGCAGAGGTACTCGGTTACATGGACCGGAGATAATTCAAGCACATGGAACCATCTCCGCATGACGACCAGCATGCTGTTGAATCTGGGTTTGAGCGGATATGCATTCTGCGGTGCGGATGTAGGCGGGCACGTAGGCTCTCCACAGCCGGACCTGCTCACAAAATGGCTTGAAATGGCGGCTTTTCAGCCGATCGACAGAAATCATGCGGCCAAGAGTTCCAACCCGCAAGAGGTATGGATCAACGGACCGGAGAAAGAAGCCATTGCGCGCACCTTCATTGAAGCCCGATACCGGCTTCTGCCTTACAGCTATACGCTCGCAGAAGAAACTTCGCGAACGGGCCTTCCGATGATGCGTCCGCTGTTTCTCGAGTTCCCCTACGCTGCGTCGAATAATCATCCGATCGATCTGGACTCCACGGGGGAGTGGATGTGGGGGCCAGACCTGCTGATTGCGCCGCCTGCATACTTGGAGACGGCAAACAAGTATTCGCCCACGTTGCCAGGATCTGTTTGGTATGACTTCTGGACAGGCCTAAGGGTGCAGACAGGGCGCTCACTCAGTGCCATAGCGGCCGATGCGAGTGAGTTCTCCGCATCGACGGAGACGAACAAGGCGATTGAGCACTTGACGGAGCGGCCTAGAACGGCTTCGGCGCTGAAGCTCACGCCGAAGGTCGATGAGCTGCCGGTCTATGTGCGCGGTGGCGCGATCATTCCCATGGAGGCGCTTGTACAGAGTACGGATGACGTGCCGAAGGGGCCGCTCGAACTGCATGTCTACCCTGGGCCAGATTGCCAAGGCTCTCTATATTCCGATGATGGGCACACCTTGAACTATAGGAACGGCGAGTATTTGCGCGTCGCGTATACCTGCACGGCGCATGAAGATGGTGTTGACGTCAGGATCGGCGCACGCGAAGGAAGATTCTTGCCCTGGTGGTCTCAGATTGAACTGGTGGTGTTCAATGCGCAGCCTGACTGGAAGGCAGTGTGGAACGGGAAGCGTATTCCTGCTTCGTTCGACGCAGCCGCCCGTGCGCTGCACGTGGTCATTCCGGAGGAGGCGGACGGCAACACCGTTTTCCTTACTGCCAAGTAGAAAGAATGCGGCTGCCTTTCTCCGCGGATAGAATTGTGGCGTGGTGTCTTGAGTTTTTCGCATTGCGCCGGGAGACCGGCAAAGAGTAGGCGGAGAAATCGATGATCGACCGACGAGAGTTTCTTACCGGGGCGGCCGCCTTGTCTGTGCCAGCTCTTCTGGGCCGGCAACCGGAACTGCGAGCCATGGGGCTTACCAGCAAGCCCGCAAGACCCAATATTCTGATTTTCATGCCGGATCAGCAGCAGGGTGCGACCGTGCTGCCGGAACATCAGTGCATTACGCCGAACCTGGATCGATTCCAGAAGCAGGGTGTTGCTTTTACCCACGCATTCTGCCCGGCGCCTCACTGCTGCCCGTCGCGTGCTTCGTTCATGACCGGGCTGTATCCAAGCGAGCATGGCATTTTTAACAACGTCGATACAGATACAGCAATTCATTACGATCCATATCCTGGTTTACCTTACTTCAGCCAGGTGCTGCGCGATGCCGGCTACGGAATGGGATACTCCGGCAAATGGCATGTGGGGCACACGCTACGGCCGGAAGATGTCGGCTGGACTTTGCTGAATCAGAGACTCCATCCGAGCAATGTTGAGATTCGCCTGGATCATCAACCTCCTTTTTGGGAGAAAGCACATGCCGCATATGAGCACCCCACACCGCGCGGGCAAGGCGAGGTGAAGAGGCCAGGCTGGGACAATCTCGCTCTTTACGGAGATCAGACGCAGAGATTCGAGGATACGTGGGATTATGAGGCGGTCAAAGACGGCGTAGAAGGAATCAAGCGCTTTGCCGAAGGGAGCGCGCCCTGGTGCGTAATGGTTTCAAACAATGGCGGCCATGATCTGTACAATCCTCCGCGGCAATTCATGGAGATGTACGACTGGCGAAAGATCGAACTACCGAAGAGCTTTCGCGACACGATGGACGACAAGCCGCGCATCTATCAGCGCATGCGCTACCAATACTGGCAGCAGTTGAGCGACGACGAGGTGAAGCAGAGCATTGCGCATTACTTCGCACTGCTGACGATGCAGGACGCGCTGTTCGGGATGCTGCTGGATGCACTGGAGAAAACCGGGCAGGCGGACAACACATTGGTGATCTACTGCTCAGACCATGGCGATTACGCGGGTGCGCACGGGCTGTGGGCCAAGGGAGTACCGAGCTTCAGAGAGGCCTACAACATTCCATGCGTGATGCGGTGGCCAAAGGGAATCGCCGCTCCGGGGCGCCGGAGCGTTGCGCTGGTTTCCACCACGGACTTTGCGCCGACCATTCTGGAAGCGGCCGGGGTAGCCGCTTCTCCGCGCATTTCTGGGATGAGCCTGATGCCCTGGCTGCGCAACGAAAAGCAGCCGCGGTGGCGCGATACATTATTTACCCAGATGAATGGCGTGGAGCTCTACTACACGCAGCGCATCGTCATGACTCGGGACTATAAATATGTCTATAACGGGTTCGATTACGACGAGCTATATGACCTGCACGCCGATCCCTATGAGACGAAGAACCTTGTGTTTCCCGATCTGGTGGCTGCGCGTGCTTCCACATTGCGCGGCGCGGGAAATGCCGTCAGCGCGCGTTCGGCATGGCCGCCCTTGCCGGACACACTGGACGCAGTGCGTAGAGAGTTGCTGGCACGGATGTGGAAATTTGCCCAGAAACATAACGATCAGATCTTTAATCAGTACATGACGGTAGCGATGGCGCCGTATGGCCCTGGAGTGGCTTTGTAGCTACTCCAGCGGAGCCTACGCAGGACACCGGAAATAGTCTGTCCAGCAACTGCAGCGCAGACTAAGCCGGCAGGAACAGTCATGCCGGAAATTACTGGACAGGGGCGAGTCCAAGTAGTGGGCGAAGTGCCGCGGTCGCTTTCGATTGTTAGTCTGATGCACCGAGGCCGAGTCTGAACCATGCGCCGGCGTTTTCTGGAGTGATCTGTGGCAGCAGTTCCGAAATGGCTTTGTCGAGGGCCTCTTTGGTGCGAGCGAGCTGGGCACACGAGTATGAGATATCCCCAGAGCGATTTCCGCACCGCGCTTGAAGAGAAAAAAGAGAGGATACCCAAAGAGTGTAACGAGAAGGTGTTGCAGGCAGTAGAACTTGGAGGCAATCACTGCTAAAAATTTGACTACAGCGGCATTTTTCAATCGGGATAAAACGTCTGTAAGTTATTGATAAATATGGTCGGGGAGAGAGGATTCGAACCTCCGACCCCCTGGTCCCGAACCAGGTGCTCTACCAGGCTGAGCCACTCCCCGAACATGGGTTGCAGTAGCGTATCGTTGGGGCGCTGCCTGGCGCGTTTTCCCCCTTGAGTCCGCTTGCATAAGTGTAGCAGAATCCTCGGTGTTGCGGGTAGGGGGCGCCAGGCAGAACCGTCGAACTCGGATCACGTTGGCGGGTGCAGCCGTTCTCCCCTTGCCGCACGGTGGATTCAAAACTCTCAAGAGACCTTTCCAGAGGATTGGGAGCCCCAAAGCGTTTTCGAGCTGAGTGTTTGCTGGTCAGATGGGCCTCTGCGGTTTCCCATCCTTTGTGCAAGGAACGCACAAAGGATGGGAAACCGCCAAAGTTTTGTTAACACTTGAATCGAGAACGCTCTAGGAGTGTGTCGGGCATAGATTTGTGACGGAGCCTACAGCGAGGGCTTCAGGTTCTGTTTTAGGTTCGAGCCATGGGCCAGAACTTCATTGCTGACACGGTCAACCAGACGCTTCTGT
>Ga0181535_10001314_pt1 | contig 32819 bp, 22 predicted proteins | sample PEATcosm2014_Bin_44_FD_119774 | JGI IMG/M metagenome (GOLD analysis project Ga0181535, IMG submission 119774) | Peatland microbial communities from MTU Mesocosm Facility, Houghton, MI, USA - PEATcosm2014_Bin17_30_metaG | ecosystem: Environmental > Terrestrial > Soil > Wetlands > Peat | place... | reverse complement strand
TCAACGTCGAAAAGGCGCGCTACGACAAGATGCTCGGCCACGAGGAAATCCGCGCCATGATTACCGCGCTCGGCTGCGGCATCGGCAAAGACGACTTCGACGCCGCCAAGGTCCGCTACGGCAAAATCATCCTCATGACCGACGCCGACGTCGACGGCTCGCACATCCGCACGCTGCTGCTCACCTTCTTCTTCCGCCACATGACGGAGCTCATTAAGCGCGATCACGTCTACATTGCGCAGCCGCCGCTCTACAAAATCAAGAAGGGCCGCTTTGAGCAATACATCAAGGACGACCGCGAGTTCGTGAAGGTCATGGTCAATCGAGCCGCCGAGGGAATGATTGTCCGTCACGGCGAGGCGGCGGGAAAAATCGAGGGCGCCGACCTCACGCGCTTCATGGCCACGCTCAACGAATATCTCGGCTTTGTCGAAAAGGTCGACAAGCGCATCCGCAACGAGAAGCTCACCGAATTGCTGGCTCGCGCGGAGCTGACTCATCGCGCCGACTTCGCTTCGAAGGACGGCAAAGCTGTTCCTGAGAAGATCGCCGCGCTGCACGCAAAACTCATCGAGCTCGCCGACGAGTTCCAGTTCAAGGTCGCCAAGCCGGTCGAGGACGAGGAGCACCACACGTGGTCTGTCTGTTTCACCGATGCGCAGGGCGCCACGCGCTGCGTTGACTGGACTCTCGCATCGAGTCCCGAGTTCCGGCAGATGATGTCGAAGTACTCGCTCATCAAGGAATTCCTTGAGCCGCCATTCCTCGTCGAGTTCGCTCCCAAGGCCGCCAAAGCTGCCGCGGAAGAAGAAGAAGAGGAAGCCGAAGGCGCCGAAGCTAAGGGAGAAACCAAGGGCGACGCCAAATCATCCGGCCGCGGCGCACGCGCGCTTCGCGAGCCGGTGGAGAAGCAAACCGCCCGCGATCTCTTCGCGTACATCGTGGAGCAGGGCAAGAAGGACTATCAGGTGCAGCGCTACAAGGGATTGGGCGAAATGACGGCCACGCAGCTTTGGGAAACCACGATGGATCCCGAGCGGCGCACGCTGCTCGTCGTCAAGCTTGAGGACATCGCCGAGACCGAGGCCATCTTCACCACGCTGATGGGCGAAGACGTCGAAGCCCGCCGCAAATTCATCGAGGACAACGCCCTCGACGTCAAGAATCTCGACATCTAACTGCCCGCGCCTTTGTAGCGCAACTTTGGTCTGGATGCGGGGTCTAAGTCGGGGAATCCGCTTTGGGCGTTGGAAAGCGATGCCAATTCCCCCTTTGGCCGTTTTCAACGTTCTAGCGGTAGGATGCGGCAGGGCACAGCCGTGAAAACCCCTTGCAATTCGCACGCGAAGGCTGTTCGGCCATCGTGATCAGTGGGCCTGTTATCTATCGGTTGCGATTGGACCCCTGTGTCGCACAAGCTGCTTCCTGTGTCACGGGGGAGATTTGTGCTTCTGAGCAAGCTTGAATCTGGCTTCTTGCTGCTCCAAACGCAGCAAGGATTAGTTGCCGTTGAACCCTCCTTTTGGCAGCGCGTTTATCTGCTTTGGACCTTCCGCAACTTTCGACAGCTTTCGCTTCCCCTGTTGAACTCGCGCCAGACCGCGCTGATCAACGAACTTTTTCGCCAGCACGCGGTGGTGGTTTCGCATGAATACGAGCCATGGCTGGAGATCGGCGTCGTTGAAAACTTCGTGCCCCCGGCGATCGAGATCGGTGCTACGCTGGCAGCGAAAATCGCCGATTCGCCGGCGGTGAAAGCGCCGCTGCCTGAGCAAATGGCCGGACAACATGTCTCGCCGCCGGATTTTCCGATCGCGGCTGCGCCTGCCATAAAGGCCGATGTGCCGCCGGCCATGAAAGAGGAAGAAGCAGAAAAGGAAAGCACTGGAATAGATCGTGCGGAATTTGCGCCCAGCAACGCCCTGGACCGTTATTTTGCGCCGAGATTCCCTCGGTTGAGACTTGCATTGTCGAATCTTGCAGCGTTCAAGCTGGCAGCGTCTCGACCTCGAGCGTCGAGAGTTGTTATTTCCAGCCTTGCAGCCGCGATCGGCGCGCTGTCGCTGTGCGCGTGTTTCATCGTCGCATTTCATCGAATCGAGGCCGTACCTGACTCCCAGGCGCACAGTTCGCCCCCGCAGCTAGACTCACCGAATTCTCCTTCTGCGCCCGGACCAACTCCCGTCGCCGATGAGGATCCCGCCACCGTGCCTGAAGTCACTCCTCAGGCCGGCGATGCCCCGGACGCTGCGGTCAAGCCGGCACCGGGGAAGGTCGCATCGCCTATCGATGCGACGCACCGGATCATCACACCGGAACGTGCATCTAGCGGAGCTGCTGCACGTGTTGCGTCGAGGTCAAGCGGAGGATCGCATGCTGCGGCGTTCTCGGGGCTTCCGGCGTCGACATCGACTCGCCGAATGACCTTGGCGTCTGGGTCCCGTGGAGCGATGGCACGTTCCGCGCAGACTTATTTCGATTTGGCCGACCAACAGATGCACAAGGGCAATTACGCGGCAGCAGCAGCTAACTATAAACGGGCCTGGCGAATCGAGGAGAATAGCGCCGCCGCCGAGGGCCGCCTGGTGCGCGCTCGCCGGATGTCCAGGGTCTCGGCCCTGAGACCTGGGAACCCTCAAATCCTCGCCGACAGAGACGACTCCCGATAAGCTGACATCGCTAAAACCGAGGCCATCTTCACCACGCTGATGGGCGAAGACGTCGAAGCCCGCCGAAAACTCATCGAAGACAAAGCCCTCGACATCAAGAACCTCGACATCTGAGGAGAGCGCGCTTCTCAAATCCGCTTTGTGTCAGGGCACGGCGTTAGCCGTGCCGAAGCAGCCGACTCAAACATTGGGCTTTAGCCCCTTTGGGATGCTGCATCCCCCACGGCGATCGCACCTTGCGGGCTCGCGCCGAACACCCCGCCGCCCGCGACCTGCATTAAGAATCGCCCGAGCTGGAATACCCGTCATCGCTTCAGGATCATTCCCGCCCAATCCACCCACACGCTCGTCATCGCCAGCCTTCCCGCTAACAAAGTCACCACCGCCAGAACGGCGAGGCCCATGGCAAACTGGCGATCGAAGCTGCGCGTCATGGCCGCGCGCACCACCAGCAGCAGCAGCCCCAGGCTCACAACCGGCGCGAAGATCCCCATCCAATGGTGATACCCGAAAATCGCCCCCGTCACCGCGATCCGCCCCGTTGCTCCGCTCAGGATCGCCAGGCAGGCCAGTAGCATCATCGGCCTGTGAATGCGCGGCCGCTTGCGGTTCAACACGCCGATCGTAACGAACGCCGCGAACAGCGCAATTTCCGTGTACATCACCAGCAGAAACTGCGGGCCCGGCCAGTCGAAAACCACCTGCTCCGGAGCCACGTGGATTGACCGGTAAGCCACCAGCGGCCCGGTCACCGCGATAAAGGCCGCAATCGCCGCCACGCCCCAACCGAGTGTCATGTGCACCCGGCGATTGTGCGTGGAGATGAGCAGCGACTGCACAAAGAACATCACGAACCAGGCAAAGATCGCGCTCGAGTGCGCCACCACGATGGCCAGCATCACCGGCGCAATCGGACTGCCGTCGAAGTGCTTGCCATGAAAGATGTATTGCTTGAAGCCGAGGACGGTGAGAACCAGGAAGATGGCCCCGGCGGCCGTGTAGAAAAAGCGGTCAGGCTTCATCCGCAATCTCCTCTTTCTTGAATTTCAGGAACCTGGGGAAGGGTCGCCTATTCTCAGGTCGCGCTCAACGCTCGATCGATTTCGGCGATATCCATCTTACGATCCCGTCAACCGGTTTCTAAAGGGGAAATTTGGGGCGAGCCGCCGAACGTGTTAAGGCGGACGATGGTACCTTCGGAACTGTCCCCCTCAGGCGGCAATTGTTTTGGGCGGTTCTGCCAGCCCGCCGGAGATCCAGAGCTCAAGTTCGGCTTCGCGGCGCGCCTTGAGTCCCGAGTTCACCGCGCCTCCGGCATGATCCCATGCAAGCAACTGCTGCGCGGCAGCGTCGTGGTGGCCGGCGTTCAGTTCACGGAGCAGGGTTGAGTCAGCCAGACGGCCTGCACCGAGGTTGAAGCAAAAGTCGACCAGCGCGTCGAATTGACCCTGGGTCAACGCGACCCGGACAAGCCGGGATACCGCCTGTTCGGCGTCCCGCACGTCGCCGGCCAGGATCGCGGCGGCATGCGGCTCGGCAATGCCGTCCGGAAAGGACTCATTGGGCTTGATCAGGTGCCCATAGCCGATGGTGGGAAAGCCGGCTACATCGAGATAAATACGATCGCGAAAGCCTTCGGACTTTTTGATGAGTTCCAAACCCTCAGCACTGAGTTGCATGGAAAACTCCTTTGTCTGCCATAAAGATCAAAGGGCCTGCCTTGAACCCCCGGCGAATCGGAGAGTTCAATGCAGACCCTAGGATCACGCTAACAAAATCCGCCAATTAATCGGCAAACTTCAAAAGGAAATTTTGCGGCCGGATTTCTTCATTAAACCTATTATTATCAACACCATAGTTTGACGATGTGCATTCGCATTGCCAGGTTGCCTAATTGTGCTCGATTTTGCACCAAAATTTGTGCCCAAAATAGGAAAAACCGCGCAAATGGCGGCACATTTCTGTAACCCAAACGGGCTGAATACCTTATCTCGGGCGACCGGGACGAAAGGCATTTTTTCAACACAAATCCCATTATCGATCTTGACAACATCTGACTGGAATCAGTAGCGATCTAGTAAAATTGTTGGATGGTTATAAAAAGGAAAACACGCAACTTAAGACGACAGGCGCCGCTATGGATTTGCCTCGTAGCCGGTGTCTCCGCCGTTGCAATGGTGGCGCTGGTTGTTTTGTTCTCGGCGCGCACAGTGCAAGCGGATGCGGGTCTTCCCAGAACCGTCCTCACCGCGCCTGCGGCTTCCCCTGCAGCGAGCGCAACTCCTGCATCGCTCGCTTACCAGGAACCCCGGATTCCGCAGAACGCCCCAACCGCCGCAGCCCAGAGCTGGAACGACAGGATTCACGGGGTCGCCTCCTGGTATGGCGGCGTCTTTAACGGACGCAAGACAGCAAGTGGCGAAATCTACGATATGTACGCCATGACGGCCTGCCACCCATCGCTTCCCTTTGGCTCGATAGTACGGGTGGTGAACGTGCACAACCACCGGTCGGTTGTGGTCCGGATCACTGATCGCGGCGACCTTGTCGAAGAGGGGCGGATCATCGACCTCTCCTATGGCGCGGCCCAAAAGCTCGGAATGACCCGGTCAGGCCTGGCCAAGGTGGATCTGCAGGTTTTGTCGTTGGGAAAACAGCAGAAGCAGCTCCTAGCCAGTATCCACTAGCCGGTAGCTACTGGTTTTCGATCCGATTCCGGGCCTGAGGGCCCGGATTATTTTTTGGGGCGAATTTCCCCGCGGGGCTAGTTCCTTGCGGTGAACGGCTATCGCGTGAGCGTTGACTGCGCCGGTCACTCCCTAGTGCGCGCAGGTGCCTTCGGGTTGGGTGAAGGGCTTTTGCAGATATTGGCGGGCTTCGTTGACGGCGCCCTGGGTGTTGTCATTGGTCTGGACAGCGAGACGGTATTCGGCGACGGCGCGGTCACGCTGGCCGGTTATATCGAAGATCTTGCCGATGGCGATGTGGCTCCAAACCTCGGTCCACGGCGGCTCGTCGTCACCGTGGAGGGCATCGCGGAATCCGTTGACGCTAGCCTGGTAGTTGCACTGGGTGAAGAGCACCTCGCCAATGCGATAGCTGGCCAGCGAGCTCTGGGGGTTGGCTTCCAGGGCCTTCTTGTACTCGGTGAGTGCGCCGAGAAGATCGTTTTGCGCCACCAGCTGCTGGCCTTTGAGGATGGCGATGCGGACCTGGAGGTCTGGGCTGGCCTTGAGCACCCAGTCATTGGGATCGACGCTGATGCGGCGAGGGCGGCCGAAGGTGTCGACGACGTATTGCGTATCGGTACCGACGACTTCGATCTTCTGGTCTACGGTTTTGCCTTCGGTCTCGATGCGCAAATCGACGGGCATGCGGAAGAGGTCAAGGTCCTGATTGATCTCGCCGATGGTGCGGAAGCCCTTGTTGTTGCCCAGCCGGTAGACAGAATATTTGTCAGTGAATTGGGGTGCGCCGGTGCCGTCGATCCACTGAGAGAAGAAGGGCACCAGCTCCTGCTGGCTCTCTGCCTCGGCGACCTTCTCGAGGTCGCCGGTGCGGATGGATCCGCCGGCAAACTGGCTGAGCGTGCCTTTGAGGATGTCCTGAAAGGCCTTGTCACCCACCTCCCAGCGCAGCATGTGGAAGATCATGGCGCCTTTTTCGAGGGTCATCGACTGAAACTGCGGCGAAAAAGGATCGAGGCGGCCAACGCTGGAGAGAGGAATGGTGTCATAGGCGAGCGCACCCGCGGCCACGTCTTCCATGGCAGCTTTCATGGCGGTGCTTCCGCTTTGATCTTCGACATACATCAGCTCACCGTAGCGAGACATGCCGTTGGTGATCCAGGCATCATCGAGGGTTTTGGGGCTGATTTCGAGTCCCCACCACTGGTGGGCAATGGTGTTGGCGAGGAGCCGGATGCCGGATTTGTCGCCGATGCGGGAGCCCATGATGGCGGCAAGCTCCGGCGCATAGACGGCAGGCAAGGTGTCATCGGGCAGCTCGACGATGTTGATGCGGGGCGTGGGCGGCAGGCCGAAGGTATCCGTGAAGAAGTTGTATTCGCTGGTGGCCGTTTGCGCCAGCTGGTTGGCCGAGCCCTGATGGGTGATGGTGACGTAGACCTTGACGTTGCCGGCGCCCGCCGAGACAGGCGGCAGATAGCGGCCGGCGATTACGGTTCCCGGAAAGCCGGGCTTGGCCCAGTTGAAGTCGTACTCGTCGCCGGGCTTGCCGCTGGAGAGCGTGACGGGTTTGGAGGCGCCCGTGGAGCCGCTGGCAAAGACGCGCATGCCCTGGGGAACGCGGATGTGCAGTTCGGCGGTGAAGCGGTCGGTCATCAAGCCGGTGGAGGGAAACCAGCGCGCGGGATAGAGCAAGTAGCTGATGGGTTCCTGGATGGCGGCCAGTTTGAGGCCTTCGATCGGGCCATCTTCGTTGCCCGTGATGATGCCGTCATAGACAAAGGTCCAATGGGCGGGCTGGCCATCAACGAAAGGAGTGTTGGCGGTGACTCGGATGGAGCCGTCGGCGGTGCGCTCGGCTTCAAGCAGCTTGCCGGAGTCGTCGGTGATTTTGGTGACTTTGAGCGCGGGATGGAAGCCGAAGGTGACCACATCGAGGTTGGCAGGCGCGGTAAAGGTGACCTGGGCGGTTGCGGTGAGGTGGTGAGTGGCGCTATCGAGCTCGGCGTCGATGACGTAGCCGGTTATGTTGAGCGCCGGGCGAGCGGTTTGGGCGGCGGCGGGGATCACGCCGGTCGCTGCGAGAACCACACTGAGGAAGATAAGTGCGGCGCAGGTTGCGAGACGCTTGCCCTCAAAATGGAAGTCTTTCAGGTTTCTATTCATTCGTTCGCTCATTGTGCTGCCGCCGGCCATTTCACGGTTGCGGCGGGTTGGGGTTGGGGAATCTCCGATTGGCTTTCATCACGGGGCCGCTTGGGCGGCTGCCGGTAAGATTGATTCAACCTCGTTGACCACGATAGCGGCTACCCGTTCGATGGCGGATTGAGCCGGCCGATTAGCCGCCGGTGCCCGGAGCGCCTCCCGAATAACCCCCAACTCCATTCTCATGGACTCCCGAGCGGGGCCGTCGGGTAGCAGCGGGCTAAGGTGTTGGACGATCTTTACCGCGGTGAAGTCGTGCTGAATGAGTTCTGGAACCACTCGTTTGCCGGCGATGAGGTTGGCCATGGCGACGTGAGGAACTTTGACCATTCGCCTGGCGATAGCATACGTGACGGGCGAGACGCGGTAGACAACGACAAAGGGATTGCCGATGAGGGCGGCCTCGACGGTGGCGGTGCCGCTGGCGACGACCGAGGCGCGCGCGTGGAAGAGCGTGGCGCGGGCATCGCCACCTGCGGTGGGGCTGACTGCGCCTTCGGCGCCTCGATCGCTGATGAGTCGAATGCTGAGGCTGGAACCGTGTTCATCAACGATTCGCCTTACCTTGGCGCGCTGGGCGGCGTCGAGCGTGGGTGCCAGGGGAATGAGGAAGTCGTAGTGCGGCGCCGGGGCGGCGGCGGTTGGGCCAGGCGAGGCAAGCGCGCGCGCGGCAGCGAGCATTTCCGGAAGATTGTCTTCGATTTCGCGGAGACGGCTGCCCGGGAGAAGGCCGATCCAGGTACGACTAGGGTCGAGGTTGTTTTCGACGGCGAATTGTTCGCGGGTGATGGAGGGCTGCGGCAAATCGGCGAGGGGATGGCCGACAAATTCGGCATCGACGCCGCGGGTTCGGTAGTAAGGCTCCTCGAAAGGAAAGATGACGAGCATGCGACGGACGTATTCGCGGACGAGGCGGATACGGTGCTGCTTCCATGCCCAAAGCTGCGGGCTGACGAAGTAGATGACAGGAATGCCGAGGCGATGGAATTCGCGGGCCAGGCGGAAGTTGATTTCAGGGAAATCGATGAGGATGGCGACGGTGGGGCGGCGGGCGCGGATGGCGCGCTTGAGTTTGCGAAACTCACGATAGATGCGGGGCAGATGGAGGACGACCTCAGTGAGGCCCATGACGGCCATGTCTTCGGCACGGACGATGCAGTCGACGCCAGCGGCTGCCATGCGCGGGCCCCCCATGCCGATCAGTTCCACTGTTTTATCTTTTGGAGCAGATTGTTGCTGGATTGAAGCCGCAAGGAGGGCGCCGTAGTGCTCGCCGCTGGCTTCTCCTGCCGAGATGAAGATGACCGGGGTCATGGATTTTTTGCCGGTTGGGGGCGGCTTGACCCAATCATAGCGGCCTGATGCGCGGATTTGCTTCTGGCTCCGATGCGCCTGTGACCTCAAGGGATACAGCGCATGCCGAATTCTCATGACAGGGTTCCTGATCAGGGGTAGATTGTCTGCATGATCTCGCTCGAGGGCGAAATTCTCCGCGCTTTCGACGAAGACGAGTTCTTCCCCGTCTTTCAGCCTCTTGTGGAGTTGCGTACAGGGCGGTTGATTGGCTTCGAGGCTCTGGCCCGATGGCGGCACAAGCACTTGGGCGACGTTGGGCCGGACGAATTCGTTCCCTTGCTCGAGAAGAATGGGCTGGTTGACCGGTTGACGCTCATGATGCTTGAGCGCGCATTTGCTTCTCCCGCACTGAAGGACAGCACGCTGAGCCTTGCGATCAACATCTCGCCGATCCAGCTTCTTGCGTTCGAATCATCCGAGCGCCTCGCGGCGACCGCGGAGAGGAACAACTTTGCGTTGGACCGGCTGACGATCGAGATCACCGAAAGCGCCCTGGTCGACGACCTGGAGCGCGCGCGGGCGGTGGCCGGCGAGCTTAAGGCGCTCAACTGCAAACTCGCGCTGGACGACTTCGGCACAGGCTACTCCAGCCTTAAGCACCTTCAGGCGTTGCCGTTTGACGAGCTGAAGGTAGACATGAGCTTCGTGAAGTCCATGACCGAAAAGCGCGAAAGCAGGAAGATTGTTGCGGCGGTCTTGGGATTGGGGCAGAGCCTTGGGCTTACCACGGTGGCGGAGGGCGTGGAGACTCAGGAACAAGCCAACATGCTGCTCTGGCTAGGCTGCGGTATCGGGCAGGGATGGCTTTTTGGAAAGCCGTGTTCGATTGATGAGCTTCCCCGCGTAGCAACCCGCAGGTGGCCTGGCGCGTCCACCACGATGCCTGGGCTCTTCTCGGAGAATTCAATTACGCGGCCCGACGTTCCACCTGACCAACGCCTCGCACAGCTGCAGGCCATTTACGACGGTGCTCCAGTGGGGCTGTGCTTCCTGGACCGCAACATGCGTTACGTGAGCCTGAACAGACGGCTGTCTGAGATCAACGGCGTTCCGGCCGCGGAGCACCTTGGGAGGACGGTCGCAGAGGTCATTCCCCACGTCTTTCCTCTGGTCGAGCAATACATCCGCCGTGCTCTGCAGGGCGAGCCTATTAGCGGCATAGAGGTGACCAAGCCGCCCCGCGAGGGCCACAATGAAGAGGAAACTATTCTGCTGTCGTGGCAGCCGGCGCGCGATGAAGCCGGGGAAGTGCTGGGCGTTTGTGTGGCCATTATGGACTTGACCGAACGCCGGCGAACTGAAAAGGCACTGCGCGAGACCGAAGATCGCTACAGGCACTTGATGCAGCTTGGCCCGCACGTGCCGTGGATTCTGGACGCAAGGGGCGAAGCAATTGGGGGAGGCCCGCACTGGGAAGAGTTTACCGGCCAAACCGTCGCGGATGGCCTCGGCAACGGATGGCTGAACGCGCTGCATCCCGACGATGTGAAGCCCACCCGCGAAGCCATCCAGAACCTGCTGCGCACCGGGCTGCCCCTCGACATTGAGTATCGCGTCCGGCGACCAGGCGGAGAATGGATCTGGATGCGCTCGCGTGGCTCTCCGCGATTTGGACCGGACGGCAAGATTATCGATGTTTATGGCGTCGTCGAGGAGCTTCATGGCCGTACGCAATCCGCCGCTGAGGCGGATCGGAAGCGGGTCGAAGCGGATCGCTGATTCCATTTGGTCCCGACTCTTCGGCAGCGGCTCCGGTCCTGTCTTCTTCGCCCTTCGACTCAAGTGGTAGGCTTGCCTGTGGAACTGAGACAGGGGGAAGCCATGCTGCTTTCTTGTGGGCGTTATTTTGCCATTGCTGTGCTTGCTGCGGGCGTTGTCAGGTCACCGGCGCAGCCGCCTGCAGAGCACGCTCAGGAGCATGCGCGGGCGGTAGCCGGGCAGACGACTGAACCCACTGATAATCCCCTCGCCGATCCAATGTCTGTGGTGACGGTGGGCCACGCGCGGTTCACGGTGTTGACACCGCAGTTGATTCGGATGGAGTGGTCGGCGGATGGCAAGTTTGAGGACCACGCGTCGTTTGTGTTCATCAATCGAAGGCTGCCGGTGCCGATGTTCGCCGTGGGGAGCGAGTCTGAGCACGGCATTCAGTTGAAAACGATCAAAACCGATGCGCTCACGCTTCGTTACGATCCCGCCGGCGACGGGCACTTTACGCCGCAGAACCTTTCGATTGAACTCAACGTCGACGGCGAGCAAGTGGTGTGGCATCCAGGCGACAGCGATCCTGAGAATTTGATGGGGACAACGCGGACGCTCGACACTGCGCGGGGATCGAAGACCCAGGAACCGATCGAGCAGGGGCTGGTGTCGCGATCGGGATGGGCCGTAGTCGACGACTCGACGCGGCCGCTGTTCGATTCGGCGGATTTTCGGTTTCTTGGCGGAGAGAACAGCGTGTGGCCATGGGTGATGGAGCGGCCCGCGAGCGAGAAGCCGGGCTCATACACCGACTGGTACTTCTTCGGCTACGGACACGATTACAAACAGGAGCTGGGCGATTTTGTGCGCGTGGCCGGGCGGATTCCACTGCCGCCGCGGTTCGCGTTCGGGGTTTGGTGGTCCCGCTACTGGGCGTATACCGATGAGGAGCTCGACGGACTGGTGAAGAACTTCAGGGAGAATGACACGCCACTCGACGTGCTCGTGATCGACATGGACTGGCACATCAGCGACGAGCAACTGCGGGCGATGGGCGATGTGGATCAATCCGGTGGCCTGCTGGGATGGACGGGCTACACGTGGAACAAGGTGCTGTTTCCCGATCCCGACGCATTCTTGAAAAAACTGCACGAGGACGGGCTGAAGACGACGATGAATCTGCATCCGGCGTCGGGGATCCAGCCGTGGGAGCAGGCGTATCCGGCGATGGCGCGCGCGATGGGGATCGACCCGGCGACGAAGAAATACATTCCGTTCGACCCGACGGACAAGAAGTGGGCAACGAACTATTTGAACCTGGTGCTGCACCCGCTGGAGAAGCAGGGCGTGGACTTTTGGTGGCTCGACTGGCAGCAGCAGTCGACGACGGATTTGCCAGGCGTGAATCCGACATGGTGGCTGAATTACGTCCACTTTACTGATCAGCAGCGCGAAGGCAAGCGGCCTCTGCTGTTTCATCGCTGGGGTGGGCTGGGGAATCATCGCTATCAGATCGGTTTTTCAGGCGACACGATTTCGGTCTGGGATTCGCTCGCGTTTCAGCCCTGGTTTACGGCCACGGCGGCCAATGTGGGCTACGCATTCTGGAGCCACGACATTGGCGGGCATATGCCGGGCGCAGTCGATCCCGAGCTGTATACGCGGTGGATTCAGTTCGGCGCGTTCAGTCCGATTTTGCGCACGCACACGACCAAGAACCCCGATTCGGAGCGGAGGATCTGGGCGTATCCCGAGCCCTACTCGGCCGTGATGCGCTCGGCCTACCAACTGCGGGAGGCGATGCAGCCGTACCTTTACACTGAGGCGCGGCGGACGTACGACACCGGCGTGGCGTTCTTCCGCCCGCTCTATTACGACTGGCCGGAGGACGATGCGGCGTACACAAGCAAGAACGAGTATCTGTTCGGCGATCAGTTGATTGTGAGCCCCGTGACTGCGCCCGCGGACAAGATCTCTGGCCTTGCTACTGAGGGAGTGTGGTTGCCGAAGGGCGACTGGATCGAGCGGCCGACGGGAAAACATTTCGTGGGACCGACGACTGTGGAGCGCAGCTTCACCATCGATCAGATTCCCGTGTATGTTCGGGCGGGCACGATTCTTCCGATGCAGCCGGCAATGCTGCACACGGGCGAGGAGCCTGTCGATCCGCTGATTGTGAAAGTTTGGCCGCTTGCGCCGGGCGCAAGCTCGAGCTATTCAGTCTATGAGGACTCGGGCGTGTCGGTGGAGTATCAGCGGGGTGTCTTCGCGCGAACACCCATCAAGGCCACCGAGAACGGCGACACTCTGCGCGTGGAGATTGGGCCGGTCGAGGGCAGCTATCCGGGCATGCTGAAGACGCGCGGATACGAAGTGCGCCTGCCGGCCGACTGGCCACCGGTCTCCGTGACCGTGAACGGCAAGCCTCTGGCGTTCGCCAAGCCCCGCGAACCGGGAGGGTGGACATTTGAAGGCGACACGCTGACGACTGTGATTCCCGTGCCGAGCGGCAGCGTAAGTGCCAAGGTTGTTGTGGAGGTGCAGCGCGCGAAAGGCCGGATTGCACAACGCGGTGAGCTCGACGGATTTGCCGGCGCGATCACGCGCTTGAGCGGAGCCGATGACGCGCTGCAGAAGACAGGGCCGGTTGCGGGGCCATCGAATGCGCTCGTTGATGCAATGCAGACGGGCGACCGGCTGAGCTACTACCCTGGGCGCATTGACGCCGAGCTTAAACATTTCCACGATCAGGTGGCGCAGGCCCGTGCGGACGTGGCTCAGCTCGACAAGGAGTTCGAGCAGCGGCTGAGCGATACATCGCGGCGCATTGGCGGGTCGACGTGGGCTCCGGCGGACATTGAGAGCGAAAAGCAGAAACGGCGCGACGCGCTGCACCGGGCAGAGGCGCTGCTGGGAGAGGTAACGAAGTAGCTATGCGGGCTTTGCTCTAGGGCCTGATAACCCTAGCTTCGAAGTACTTCTTCATCGGCTCGAAGTAACATTCCCGCCATCCCGAGCGGTAATCGGAATGTCCACCGGGTATGTTGGTGTGGTGAAGCGTGAGTTTGGTGCCTCCTGGCGACTTTACGAGCAGGACTTCAATCTGCGAATCGGGATCGGAAGCCGCAAACTCGGTTGTGCGCCATGCCTGAACAATTTGTTTGCCGGGCTTGAGCTTGAGGTTCTTGCCCGAAATGTAACCATCCCATGCAGTGAAAGCGCCGCCGACCCGCGCAGACACTTTGGCCCCGGCTTCAGTCATCGCTGCATGGCCCTCGCTTGAGAGCCAGGCATCATAGACCTGCTTCGGCGAAGCAGGAATGGTCGCGGAGACGGTGAACTCTTGGGCCATCGGGGCCTTCACTTCCCTTCGCCGCTCATGGAATTCTCAGTCGTGACAACACTTGCCGCCCTTGGCCTCGATTTTGACCACTTCCGGCTGGACGTAGGGCTGATCGGGATCGACAAAGTAGCCTTCGCCGTATTTGTCGTGGTGGCGAACCCAGGCCATCGTGTGCTTCAGCCCGGCTTCGTCGCGCCCTTTCGGCACTAAATCGAGAAAGTTGTAAGCGCCGACCAGAATGTCGAGGCCGCGCGCATAGGTGGAGTAGGTGTGGAAGATCGCTCCGCTCGCGTCCTTCGCGAAAACGCTCAGTCCCGGCCGCTCCTCGGCGGGAAACTCCATCATTTCGTAGTTGTAGTAGACCTGCTTCTTACCGGCCTCCTCGGGGCGAAGAGAAACCTGGTAGTCGAAGTTGAAGTCGCTCGAGTTCGAGGAGAGCCAGCGAAACTTCCAACCCATGCGGTTCTTGAATGCCTCGATTTCTGCGATGGGAGCGCGCGAAACCACAGCGAGTGTGACGTCGCGGTTAGCCAGGTGGATGGTCATGCCGTCGAAATGGTCGGAAATGTAGGAGCAGCTGGGGCAGCCTTCTTTCCATCCCGGCCCGAGCATGAAGTGATAGATGACGAGCTGGCTGCGGCCGCCGAAGAGGTCGGAGAGCGAGACCTTGCCGGCAGGGCCCTCAAACTCGTAATTCTTATCGACTTTCTCCCAGGGCAGGGTGCGACGAAGGCGGCTGAGCTCATCGCGCTCGCGCGTGAACTCCTTTTCCTTTTTGAGAAGTTCCTTGCGCGCCGCGATCCATTCATCGTGCTTTACGACTTTGGGGCTCTTGATTTCTGTCGCGATGGTTGCCATTGCGGCCTCCTTTGTTGCGATCTGTTGGGGACGATCTCGAAAACAATTTGCGGCGATGTGCGCATTACTCGCCTACTTGCCGCGGCGAAACAGTCTTGCAAAAAACGCCGCGATTCCGCCCGTGCCAGCGGTGCTGCCGGCGACGAGCGCTGCCGTTGTTGCTACACATACAGGACACATAAGACCCTCCCCTGGGAATCGAATGATTTCGACCGACGTTCAAAACTACGGGCAAGGGCTATGATTTGGACTTCTGTGCGCGCTGACGGACAGTTTCGTTGATTTTTGCCCAGCCGCCCTTCATTCCCTTCTTGAAGTCCTCGGGAACGTTTCCGAAGCCGGCGTGATGAAACTTGATGAGCGTTTCGCCGTTTTCTTCGGTCAGGCGATATTGCACGTTGTTGGCGACGGGGAAAGACATCATCAGCGGACCGCTGAACTCGAGCAGCGTGGGCCGCTTGATGGCCTGCACGGTGGCCCAGCAGTGGCCGTTATTGTCGCCGAGGTCGCGGAACCAGCGGCCGCCCGGCCAGGCCTCAAGTTTGAAAGGCATCGACGTGCCGTCGTCCTTTTCGAAAGCGGAACCGAGTTGATCGAGAAGCGCTGTGAAGGTGACCTCGAGCGAGGCGCGCACGCGAATCTCCTGTTCGATTTTGAAACTGAGAGATTCGAGATCGGGAACTGTCATTGTGGTCATACATCCTCCGTGGGAAAGTTGAGAATTGTGGTCATGGACTGCGGGCCCTCAGGGCTTCGGAATTGTTGATTGCGTTGAGTTGCCGCCGGGGTCGATCTCGGCCTGAACGCGCTCGGCGCGCTCTTTCACGCGGTTCAATTGGTGCTGCCAGTATCGCTCGAAAGTTTCAGTCCAGTCATGCAGCGGGCGAATGGCCGCGGCGTTGGTGCGGTAGAGGCGATGGCGCCCGTTGCGACGGACGCGCACCAGATTGACGCTGCGCAAGACGCCAAGGTGTTTTGAGACCGACGGCTGGTCGAGGCCGATGGCCGTGACAATTTCTCCCACCTGCCGCTCATCATGCGCCAGATAGAGCAGAATCTGTCGGCGTCGCGGCTCGGCAACGGCGTTGAAAGCATCGGAAGTGGTTGCAGCCCTGGCCATGGAGAAAACAATACATGCCTATATAGGAATATGTCAAGGGCAAAATTTGTGACTTTCGTTCCGGCGTCTGCTGACGCATATTTTGCCGCTGCTGGCCAGGCAATTTACCATCCGTCGCATGACTCTCAACCGCCGGGCTTTCTTAAACGCATGCACAAGCGCGGGAATTGCGTCTCCGCTGATGCCGGGAATCTTGTACACGCTGGCCGTGCAGGCGCAAGAGGCAGCACCCGCGGCGAATTCTTCTGCGGGTTCAGCGGCTGGTTCGGGCGCGAGTCCCACGGCAAGCACGAACGCAGGTGGCGAATCTAAGACCCCGGCGCTGCCCAAGATAACGGCGGAGATGATTGACCGGGCAGCAGAACTGGCCGGCGTGGGGCCGTTCGCCGATGAGCAGAAAAAGATGATGCTCGACGGGCTGAACGATCAGCGGGATGCGTACGGGCAGATTCGCGCGCTGAAGATCGAGAACGGCGTGCCGCCGGCGTTTGTGTTTCATCCGGGGCCGGCCGCGAAACCGGCGGAGAGCCGCATAGCCTTCGAGGGTGCGACGCCGCAACTGATCTTTGATGACTCGGAATCCAGCGAGCCGAAAGTCCCCGCGAATCTTGACGATCTTGCTTTTTCCACGGTGCTCGAGCTGGCCAATTTAATTTGGCATCGCAAGATTACGTCGGTCGCACTCGCCGAGATGTACATCAATCGGCTGAAGCGGTACGACCCCGAATTCCATTTCGTGATCACGCTGCTGGAGGACCGCGCGATGGCTCAGGCTAAAGCAGCGGATGAGGACCTGGAGAATGGGCTTTATCGCGGGCCGCTGCACGGGATTCCGTGGGGCGCAAAGGATTTGCTTTCGGTGAAAGGTTACCCGACGACTTGGGGCGCGGGAGGGTTTGAACAGCAGACCTTCAAGGAAGACGCAACGGTGGTGCAGCGGCTGGATGCCGCCGGCGCCGTGCTGGTGGCGAAGTTTTCGCTGGGCGCGCTGGCGATGGGCGATAAATGGTTTGGCGGGAGAACGCGAAACCCATGGAATCCCGCGCAAGGATCGAGCGGATCATCGGCCGGCTCGGCGAGCGCGGTGGCTGCGGGATGCGTGGGATTTGCGATCGGTTCGGAGACGCTCGGGTCGATTTCTTCGCCCTCGACGCGATGCGGAGTGACGGGGTTGCGGCCAAGCTTCGGCATGGTTCCGCGCACCGGAGCCATGGCGCTGAGCTGGACGATGGATAAGCTCGGGCCGATTTGCCGGTCGGTGGAGGATTGTGCGCTGGTGCTGGACGTGATCCACGGGCCCGATGGCAAGGATCTGTCGGCCGGAGCCAGCATTGACTTCCACTGGAATCCGGATTCCGATTGGCGATCCTTGCGAGTTGGGTATTTCAAGAGCGATTTCGATCCGTTGCCGCCACTGCAACAGAAGGATGCTGCTCCCAACGAAACTCCAGACGAAACGAAGAAGCGCGAGGATGCGAATGCGGCCGCGCAGGATGAATACACGCGACGCACGTACGACAAAAAGTTCGAGCAGGCCACGCTGGACAAGCTGACCAAGATGGGCGTGCAGCTGATTCCCGTAGAGCTGCCGAAGCTGCCGTGGGACGCGATGGTTCCGCTGCTGACGGCAGAGGCAGCTGCGGCGTTTGACGACCTGACGATGAGCGGCCGCGACCGCTTGCTGACCGAACAGGGGCCGGAGGACTGGCCAAACGACTTCCGCATTGCGCGGTTTTATCCGGCGGTGGAGTACATTCAGGCCAATCGCGCGCGGACGCTTGGCGTTCGCGAGTTTGCGAAACTATTTGAGAAGGTGGATGTCATCGTGACGCCGTCGACCGACGAGCAGTTGACTGCGACGAATTTAACGGGCAACCCGGCGGTGATTTTGCCGAACGGCCTGCGCGGCGCCGATGCTCCGGCCCCACCCGCGGTCGACGACGGCAATCACGACAATATTGGCGGGCCGGGGACGCCGGTGTCGATCACTTTCCTCGGCGCGCTTTACCAGGACGCGAAGCTGGCGGCTTTTTCGCACGCTTACCAGGAAGCGACCGGGTTCCAGAAGCTGCACCCGAAGCTCGACTAGACGACGAGACGCCGTTCACGACCGTGTGATTGGCGAGACTCAGAGTAAAGGAGTCGATGCCGCTGGTGGTGGGCGGCACGGTAGTGTCGGGGCGCGTGGCGGTGTTCACCGCGATGGATTCGACCACAATGGACGAGGCAGTGAAGGTGATGCGAAGGAATCCGAACTGCGTGTCGCTGTAGCTGTCGAGAGTGATGGTGTTGCCCGCACCATCGGATTCCTGCTGCTGACCCGCGACCGGCTTTTTTCCCTGCTGATTCGTTTTCAAACCCGAGAGATCGTAGTAGCCGCCGTTCCCTGAAACGACATAGGGGATCTGGCGGCCATCGCTTTTCATAATGCGGGTGTAGCGCTCGTAGACATGTGAGTGGCCGGAAAGCACCATGTCGGGCCAGACGCCTGCCTGCGTACAGCAGGTGTCCATGGTTTTGAGCATGGCGGCGCTGGGCATGTGTTGGCTGCTGCCAGTGAAGGGCGGATGATGCACGGCGATCACCAGTGCCTGCGGATTCTTGTTATTTTTGTCGGCCTTGCGGTCGCTCGCGTAACGCGTTAGCTCGCTGGTCAGGAACGTGAGTTGATCTGTGCCGATGGTGGAGTTGCCGAGGGAGCCGGCGGTTTCTCCGGCGTTGGAGTAGAGGCCGATGATGCGGACAAAGGGCGCATCGAGGGTAAAGTAGACGCCCGGCTCGGTCAAGGTGGTGCGATCAAAACCGGGGGCGGCCTGCACCGGGGCCGGTGTACAGAAGTTATTGACGAAGGCTTCGCAAGAGTAGCCGGCCGGCTCGCCTTCGAACATGAATCCGTCGTGGTTGCCGGGGATGGCGAAGATGGGACCGGGGTAATTGCGATAGGGCTCGTAAAACTGTTCGGGATAGTAAGTTTCCTGCCCGAAGAAGTAGACCACGTCGCCGAGGTGATAGAAGAAGGCCGGCTGGCCGTTGGCCCAGGTCTTGCCTAGCGCGTCAGCGGTCATGGCATCGGCGACAGCGAGCTGCGGCTCAGCGCGCTCGATGCCGCCCGTGTCGCCCACGCAATGGATGACGAGCTGGCCGGTTGCGGCGATGGCGTTGACGGTGGCCTGGGAAAGCACGTCGGCAAGTGACATGACGGGCGGGCTAACGCGTGGTTTAGGGATGGGCTCAAGGACTTGGATTTCCTCGGACTCCGGTATGGACGCGTCTGCATCAATTTGCTGCGCGCTGTACGTGACGAAGTTGTCTGCGGTGAACTTCGGGTTAGCAAATTTGAAGCCGTTCGTCGACAAGGCGATCCAGCTTTCTGCCGGCGGAAACGCAGGCGAATGAGATTTGAAAAGGCCAGAGCCGGGGAAAAAGACGGATCGAAGCAAATGGCAGACAGGGCAGAATCGTTCGTGGGCGAATTCTATCGAAGTGGCGGCTGCGCATGGAGAAAAAATTTGAAGAATTCTGGAGGCCAGGTGCGTGCGGCATCGATTCATGCCGCTGTTGCGCTATTTGAGCACGCGTATGGCGGTGATGGAGCATGGAAAGCTGGCCGAGACCGGCGAGGCCGACGTGCTGTGAGCGGATCCACGTGAAGGGTAAACGCCGCAGTTGATTGCGGCCACGCCGGAGTTGCCTGCCGGCGCGGCCTGAACAAACATCTGAATGCTACTTGGGTTGGGCCTGCACATTCGTAGGCGGCGGAGGCGGCGTGGTCTGCGCAGGCGCAGCCGGTTGAGCAGGCGCAGTTGAGGCCGGCGCGGCAGGCTGCGCTGCGGGTGCGGCAGGCGTAGCTGGAAGAGCCGCTTTCGGATTTGGCGCTGCGGGCGCGGCGTTGGGTTGAGCGCTTGCGCCGGGATGCGGCGGCATAGGCATCGGATGGTTGGGCGGCATCATCGGGCGCTGCGGCGGCTGTGGCATGTCGGTCACGTCAACCAATTCGACATCGAAGATCAAGTCAGATTTGGCGGGAATTCCGGGACTTGCCGGACTGCCCGGGCGCTCCGGACGGTCGGGAATGGCGCGGGTTCCATAGGCCATTTGCCAGGGAATGAAGATGCGGCGCTTACCGCCGATTTTCATGCCTTCGAGGCCGTAGTCGAAGCCGGGGATTACGCGGCCCATGCCCTGAGGAATCTCGATAGGCTTTGGATCGCCCATCTTCGGCTTTCCATCGGGACCAACCTCGGGCTTGCCGTCGGAGCCGATGACGGGCTGAGAGTGCATATCCCACGAGTCGAATTTGACGCCGTCCGCTGCGCGCCAGCCGGTGTATTTGAGGTGCCAGAGCTTGCCGGACTCGCCTTCGGCACCGGTGCCGACCTTGACGTCCTCATAACGCAACGCGAAGGGCAGCTTAACCGGACCGTGCACAACTCTGGGCACGCCGGGAGGGAGCTTAATCCAAGGCTCGAGCGTGGCTGGGGCTGCCGTTGTGGACGGCTTGGCGCTGGCCGACGAGGAAGGGCTCTTCGCGGGCGCTGTAGGCTTTGGAGCTGGGGTTTGGGCGCTTGCGGCGGTCAAGGCCGCGACGAAAAGGAAAAGGACAAATCGATTCATGATTGGGAACATCTCCGACTAGATTTCAAACGGGAGTGTATCAGGCCGACCGCACATAGAGCATCAATCAGCCCATCAGCATAGCTGCAAGGAGGGCGGTTCGCGGCGCAAGATGCTCGACAAGGACCGATTCGTGCCTGGCGTGCGCGCCTTCGCCGACCGCGCCCATGCCGTCGAGGGTGGGAACGCCGAGCGCGGCGGTAAAGTTGCCATCGGAGCCGCCGCCGGTTGAGGCCTCGTGGAGCGTGAAACCAAGCTCGTGGGCGAGCGCCTGCGCCTTGCGGAAGAGTCGCACTGTTCCGGAGCGGCGCTCCATGGGCGGGCGGTTGATGCCGCCGGTGACAGTGAGCTTGCAGCGCGGGTCAATTAATTTAAGTGACTTGAGGGCGGCAAATCTGCGTTCGATGCGGGGGCCGTCGCCGCTGCGCACAATGCGGGCTTCGACATCGGCCCAGGCATGAGCTGGAATGACGTTGCTCTTCGTGCCGCCGCCTGCGACACCGACAGACACGGTAAGGCCGCGTTTGAGGTCGGTCCAGGTGCTGACTTCCTCGATGACGCGCGCCAGCTCGCGAATGGCGTTCGCGCCTTTTTCGAAGTCGACTCCGGCGTGAGCTGCGATTCCTTTTATGTCGATACGCCAATCGCCAATGCCCTTGCGCGCTGTCTTGTAGGCCAGGCCCTGCGCGGGCTCAAGGACATAGACCGCGGCACAGCTTTTCGCGAGTCCTTCCGTGATCGGCCGCGACACGGTGCTGCCAATCTCCTCGTCACCGTTGAGCAAGAGCACGACTTCACGCCGGAGCAGATCCGCTTCGGTGAGCATTTCAATCGCGGTAAACGCCATGGCTACGCCGGCCTTCATGTCGAGTGTTCCGGGGCCGAGAAGACGGCCGGCGCTGAGTCGGCAAGGCATGGTCTGGAGAGTGCCGACGGGCCAAACCGTGTCCAGATGGCCGAGGATCAGGATGGGCTTTGCGGCGTCTTTTGCATTCGAATGCCCGAAGCGAAGTTCGAGGACATTGCCACGAACGTGCTGACGGTGGAGCTTGACGCGTCCTCCCACCTGCTTGCCGCGCGCGGCGGCCAAGGCGATGCAGGCATCCACGGCTGCCTTGTCGTCGGAGGGCGACTCGGCCTGAACTAACTGTCGGGTGAGCGCGATCAGTCTCGTCTGCTTGCGTCGGGCGCCGGCCAGAAGGGCGCGCATGGGAATCTTCGATTTGGCTGCCAACATCATTCGTGCCTCTTTGGCCAGACTACCTTCGATCGATGCGGGAAGACCACCTGATTCTACGACAGTTATGGGTAGCCCCAGGAGAGGTTATTAAAGAGGCTCCGCGGCTCAAATGAACGCACGGTGTGGCAAAAATGCCACACAACCGGATTTCGCCATGCCGTCTATTCTAAACAGTGGAAAGGCTTTCAAAGCCGGAGAGGCAAATTGGGTCAAAGAGCGCACCAGGAACAAACGATCGCGGAGCCCCTTGAGCTTTCAGGCGTGGGGCTGCATTCGGGCGCTCCTGTGACGATGCGGCTTCTGCCCGCACCCGCCGGCTCGGGGATTGTTTTCCGGCGAACCGACCTGGACAACTTTGAGATTCCCGCTACGGGACGCAATGTGGCCAAGGTGAGTTATGCAACCAGCTTAATGCGACAGAGCGTGCTGATCCAGACCACCGAGCACCTGCTGTCGGCGTGCATTGGCATGGGAATCGACAACGTGATTGTGGAGATCGATAACCTGGAGTTGCCCATCCTGGACGGAAGCGCATTGCCGTACGTGGAGGCGTTCCAACGAGTGGGGATTCGCGAACAGCGCCGCAAGCGAGAGACGCTCCGCGTGCTGCACCCGGTGGAGGTGCGCGAGGGCGACAAGTTTATCGGCGTTTACCCAGGCGCCGGCTATCGCGTCTCGTACACGATCGACTTTCCCGTGCCGATCGGCCAGCAGAAGACCTGCATCGATCTGGCCGCGGAGACGTATGGGAGCGAGATTGCTCCGGCGCGCACCTTTGGCTACAAATCGGATGAGCGGAAGCTGCGCGACATGGGTCTGATTCGTGGGGCAAGCCCGGAAAACGCAATCATTCTGGGGCCGAGTGGGCCGGAAAATGGACCGTTACGTTTTCCCGACGAGTATGTGCGCCACAAGGTGCTCGACCTGATCGGCGACCTGGCGCTAGCGGGTCGGAGGCTGGAGGGTCACGTGGTGGCCGTTCGGGCGGGGCATGCGATGCACACAGCTTTTGTGTCGCGGCTCATGAAGGATCGCTCGGCGTGGGAACTGGCCCATGTGCCGGTGGATGCCCCGGAGCCTAACGGGTCGCATGCTGAGGCGAATGGCGGGGTTGGCGAAACTGCGCTGGCGGGCGCCTAGAACTGTATTGCACTGCGCTCATTCGAGGCGCGGGTTCCCTTTTAGAAAAAGAATCAGGTGAGTCGTTCGATTGCGATCGCGGTGGCTTCTCCGCCGCCGATGCAGAGCGAGGCGATTCCGCGACTGAGCTTGTGTTGCTCGAGGGCCGCGAGCAGCGTGACGAGGATGCGCGCGCCGGATGCGCCGATGGGATGGCCGAGCGCACAGGCGCCACCGTGGACGTTGACTTTTTCGTGGGGTAGGCCGAGGTCGCGCATGGCCGCCATAACCACAACGGCGAAAGCCTCGTTAATTTCGAATAAGTCGACTTCCGCAAGGGACCAGCCAACGCGGTCGAGCAGCCCGCGAATAGCGCCGATGGGCGCCGTGGGAAACAGCGCAGACGTGTTCGCGTAGGTGGAGTGGCCGACGATCGCGGCAAACGGTTTGAGGTCGCGGCGATCGGCTTCGGAACGGCGCATGAGGACGAGTGCGGCGGCTCCGTCGGAAATCGCGCTGGAGTTTGCGGCGGTCACCGTTCCACCTTCGCGAAAGGCCGGCTTGAGGTGAGGGATTTTGTCGGGAGTGGCTTTGAGCGGGAGCTCGTCGTGGCTCACGATTCGCTCGGCTCTGCCGGCGGTCACGGTGAGTGGAACGATTTCGGCGGAAAAACTTCCATACGATGTGGCTTTTTGCGCACGGGTGAGGGATGCAAGCGCAAATTCGTCCTGCGACTCTCTCGAAAACGCGTAGGTCTGGGCGCAGTCTTCGGCGTAGGTGCCCATCAGGCGGCCTTTGTCGTAGGCATCTTCAAGGCCATCGAGAAACATGTGGTCAATAAGGCGGCCGTGGCCGATGCGATAGCCGGCGCGCGCGCGATCGAGGAGATATGGCGCGTTGCTCATGCTTTCCATGCCGCCGGCAACGACGATCTTCGCGCTGCCGGCGAGCAGCAGATCGTGAGCCAGCATGACGGCCTTCATGCCGGAGCCGCACATTTTGTTGATGGTGACTGCGCCCGTCGAGGCCGGCAGCCCTGCGGCAAGGGCGGCCTGTCGCGCGGGAGCCTGGCCGAGGCCGGCAGGAAGAACGCAGCCGAGGAGGACTTCGTCAATTGAGTCGGCAGAGAGCGATGCGCGCTCGACGGCGGCGCGGATGGCGGCGGCGCCAAGTTGGGGAGCGGTGAGGTCCCTGAGGTCGCCCTGGAACGCGCCGATGGGAGTGCGCGCTGAGCCAACAATCATGATGGGATCGGAGACGGGCATTTGTGTGTCCTTATCAGCGCGGGGCCATCCGCAGTGCGCCGTCGAGGCGGATGGTTTCGCCGTTGAGCATGGAGTTTTCGCAGATGTGCTTGACCAGCGCGGCAAACTCAGCGGGCTGACCGAGGCGGGGGGGAAATGGAACGCTCTTGCCCAGCGCGTCCTGCACTTCGGGCGAGAAATTGGCCACCATGGGAGTGGCAAAGACTCCGGGGGCGATGGTGACGACGCGAATTCCGAAACGCGCCAGCTCACGGGCAATAGGCAGGGTGAGCGCAACGACGCCGCCCTTTGAAGCCGCGTAAGCAGCCTGACCGATCTGGCCATCGAAGGCCGCGATGGAGGCGGAGTTGACGATGACGCCGCGTTCGCCGTCCTGGCCGGGCGGCTCTTTTGCGATGGCGGCGGCGGCCAGGCGGATCATGTTGAATGTGCCGACAAGGTTGATGCTGACGGTTTTCGCGAAAGAGTCTAGGCGGTGCGGACCTTCACGGCCGGCGACGCGCTCGGAGGGGGCAACTCCGGCACAATTGATGAGCGCGTGGAGATGGCCAAAGGCGCTGAGCGCAAGATCCACCGCTGCCTGCGCATCGTGTTCGCTGGTCACGTCGGTGATCGTGAAGCGGGCAGATTCGCCCAACTCGGCAGCGAAGGCTTCGCCGGCTGTGCGATTGGTGTCGGCGATGACGACTGAACCGCCTTCACTGACGAGCAGGTGGGCCGTGGCTCGGCCCAACCCGGATGCGCCACCGGTGACAAGGAAGACATGATTCGCGATTTGCATGGGAATGAGAGGGATCTTCCACGTCCCGAGCGCAGCATATCATTCAAAAGAGCATCCGTGGTTATAAGGATCGGATGATTGGAGGCAAAAAGCCTTGAATCCTGTCTCGTCCGGCGCGCCAATTACACAACTCGGCGAAGAAGAAGCGCTCTTTTGCGACAGCGTGCGGAAGTTTGCCCGCGATGAGGTTGCGCCGCTTGTGCGGCGCATGGATGAAGAGCAACACCTGGATGCGGAGCTGTTGCGCAGGCTCTTCGAGCTGGGCTTGATGGGGATTGAGATTCCCGAGGAGTTTGGCGGGAGCGGAGGATCATTTTTCGATTCGGTGCTGGCCGTGGAGATGCTTTCGGCCGTCGACCCATCGGTGGCGCTGGTCGTGGACGTGCAGAATACTCTGGTAGCGAGCGCGCTGCTCAATTGGGGCACGCCGGAACAGCGGCTGAAGTATTTGCATCGGCTGGCAGCAGACAATGTGGGCGCCTACGCGTTGAGCGAAGCGGGATCGGGGTCAGATGCGTTTGCCTTGCAGACACGCGCAGAGAAGCGCGGCGGCGAGTATGTGTTGAACGGGCGGAAGCTTTGGATCAGCAATGCCAGGGAGGCGGGATTGTTCATCGTCTTTGCCACCGTGGACGCGAGCGCCGGCTATAAAGGCATCACCGCATTCCTTGTGGAGAAAGACACGCCGGGTTTCGCGATCGGCAGGAAAGAAGACAAGCTGGGCATTCGCGCGTCGAGTACTTGCGAGCTGATTCTGGAGGATTGCGCGATTCCCGCGGCGCAAGTGCTGGGCGAGGCTGGCAAGGGCTACAGAATTGCGATGGAAACGCTGAACGGCGGGCGAATCGGCATCGGCGCACAGATGCTTGGGCTGGCTGAAGGCGCGTGGGGCCACGCCGTAAAGCACGCCAAGAACCGCAAGCAATTCGGCAAGCCCATCGCGGAGTTCCAGGCGATGCAGTTCCAATTGGCGGAGATGGCGACTGAGATTGAGGCCGCGAGGCTGCTGGTCTACAACGCGGCACGACTGAAGGATGCGGGGCTGGAGTTCCGCAAGGAAGCGGCCATGTGCAAGTACTTCGCAGCGCAGATGGCGGAGCGCGTGGCGAGCCTTGCGGTGGAGGTTCTGGGCGGGGCGGGATTTGTGAAGGAATCACCCGTGGAGAAGCTCTACCGGGACGCGAAGATCGGGACGATATACGAAGGAACGTCTTTTATGCAGTTGGCGGCAATTGCGAAAGCGGTTCTCTAGATTCTCAAGAAACATTGGCTGTGGCACCCGTCACACCACTTCGGGAAGATTAGGCCGGAGAACAGGCCGTCGACCGGACTGCGGAGCACAGTCAAATCAGACGGCCGTATTTATCAGATTCTGAATCACTTTTCTCATTCGGAACCTCAAGGATGCTGACTAAGGTCTCGAGGACTTGTGCGCCCGCACAGCCGAATAACACAATGGCGGGATAACCGCAACGGTACTAGATTCCCCAAAAGTACTGTATAGTAACGTTCAATCGTACCTATATTCGTGGATATACTGGCCGCATTAGTAATCTTTCATGATTACTTCCGTTTGCCTTGGCGATAAATCTCGTTCGCGCGCCGATGAAGATTTCGCGCTCGCACGGAGGGAATATGCGCCATTTGAAGTTAAGTTTGATTGTGCTGCTGGCTCTTTCCTGCAGCATCGCTCTGAGCGGTTGCGGTGGATCCCTTGTCGCAACGAATACGTCAACAGGAACGCTGATCACGTCATTGAGTTCCGTGGATTTCGGCCAGGTGGCTGTCGGCAAAACGGTAGGCGCGAGCATTACGCTTACGAACAAGGGATCGGGGCCAGTTGAAATCTCCGGGTTAAGTCTGACCGGGCAGCCCTTTTCAATGAGCGGTGGAATCAGCGTGCCGATGACAATCGGCGCCAACGCCAGCGTTGCATTGACCATCCAATTCGACCCCAATGCGTCAGGGTCGGCAACCGGGCAGCTGACCATTGCCAGCAACGCGTCGAATGCATCGTCGGCCACGGTTGCCCTGAGCGGCATGGGCGTGCCCGTTCTGACAGCGCTGAACTGCATAACTGGATCGGTTACGGGAGCATCCAGCGACAGTTGCACCGTGACACTGAATGCAACCGCGGCCAGTGGCGGCCTGGATGTGGCCCTAGCGAGCAATGACAGCGCTGTCGCCATTCCGGCGTCGGTGACCGTGCCAGGTGGCGCGAGCAGCGTGAATTTCAACGCAAATATCTCGCCGGTTACGACAGTTCAATCGGCTACGTTGACCGCCAGCGTTGGCGGTGTGGCGGCAACGTTCGCTCTTGATCTGGGCGCGGCAATCCCCGGTTTGGGGATCAGCACCAACAACCTGGCCTTTGGCTCGGTTTCCGTGGACTCGCCGGTTACGCATCCATTGGTTCTCTCGTCAACGGGGACGATGCCCGTGACGGTAAGCGCGGCATCTTTGACGGGCGCCGGCTTTGCCATCACAGGCGGAGGCCTGCCGGTTACTCTGGCCCCCGGTCAAACGGCAACACTGAGCGTACAGTTTGACCCGAGCTCAGCAGGGGCAGAAACAGGGCAGCTGTCGTTGAGCAGCAACTCATCGAGCGGCGCACCGATGGTCGTGGACCTGAGCGGCACTGGCATCCCAGGGCTTGCAGGACTGAGTTGCACGAGCGGGTCAATTATCGGGTCAGGGACCGATAGCTGCACGGTTACGCTGAATACGGCGGCGGCCAGCGGCGGATTCGTGGTAAATCTCGCCAGCAGCAATTCACTTGTGACTGTACCGGCCGCAGTAACCGTAGCGGCGGGTGCAACCAGCGCCGGCTTTACGGCGAATATCTCCCCGGTGACTACGGCGGAGTCAGCGACGCTAACGGCAACAGTGGGCACCTCGGCAGACACATTTGGTTTGCAACTGATTGTGTCAACGGCCAAGCTGAACCTCAGTTCTTCAAGCCTCTCGTTTGGCAATGTCAACGTGAGCACAGCGGCGACACAGTCGCTGACTCTTTCGTCAACGGGGAATACGCCGCTGACGATCAACGCTGCAACGCTCACAGGAACAGGTTTCGCGGCCACCGGAGCAACTTTCCCGCTGACTTTGAATCCGAATCAAACTGCAACACTGAATGTGCAATTCGACCCAACCGCTGCAGGAGCGGCCTCTGGTTCTCTCACGTTCAACAGCAACTCATCGACGGGAGCTTCAACGGCTGTAGGGCTAACCGGCACGGGAGTGCCGATGCTGACCGGCCTGAGCTGCGCCGACGGGTCAATGACCAGCGCGGGAAACGATAGCTGCACGGTCATACTGAACGTGCCTGCAGCCAGCGGCGGCTTCACCGTGAGCCTGACCAGCAACAACCCGGCAGTGACTGTGCCGGCCTCAGTGACTGTGCCGAGCGGCGCGACCAGCGCGACCTTTGCGGCGAACGTGTTGGCGGTTAACGTGGCACAGGCAGTGACCCTGACGGCCTCTGCGGGAGGCATCACTGAGACTTTCGGCCTGCAATTGGGAGCGGCGGCGATCGCGCTTAACGTGAGTTCGACCAGCCTTTCGTTTGGCAATATCAACGTGAATACGGCCGCGACGCAAACAGTGACCCTCTCCTCAGGCGGGACTTCTGCGGTGACCGTGACCGCAGCCACCGTCGCGGGAAGCGGATTCACCGTCTCAGGCGTGACGTTTCCGATCACCCTGACTGGCACTCAAACTGCTACGCTCACAGTGCAGTTCGACCCGACCACAGCAGGAGCGGCAACCGGCGAGCTTACGTTGACCAGCAATTCGGCGAGTGGGACCTCGACCCTGATCAGCCTGAGCGGCACAGGGGTGCCAGTATTGAGTGGGCTGACCTGCAGCAGCGGGTCGATCACCGGGTCAGGCACCGACAACTGCACCGTCACCCTGAACGTAACTGCAGCCGGCGGCGGCTTCACCGTCAGCCTGGCCAGCAACAACTCGGCGGTCACCGTGCCAGCTACTGTTGCGGTGGGTGGAGGATCCACTACCGCCAGCTTCACGGCCACGGTCTCGGGTGTGAGCACAGCTCAAACAGTTACCCTGACCGCCAGCGCCAACAGCGTGAACGAGACCTTCTCACTGCAATTGGGCGCGGGAGTGCCCACGTTGAGCATTAACGCTACGAGCATTGCCTTCGGCAACGTGGATCTGAACTCACCCGCAACACAGTCGGTCATCTTGTCCTCCACAGGGACTGCGGCGGTAACTGTGAACGCAGCCACCGTGACCGGGACCGGCTTCACCATCTCCGGAGGCCCGTTCCCGCTCACTCTGAACCCCAATCAGACGGCGACGATGAGCGTTCAGTTCGATCCGACGGTGGCCCAGGCCGATACAGGCACACTCACGGTCGTCAGCACCTCACAAACCAATCCGACGGACATTATCAGCCTGAGTGGAACCGGAGTCTCGGTCGCCTACGAAGTTGATTTGAGCTGGGATGCGCCAGCCAGTTCTCCAGACCCGGTAGCCGGTTATAACGTCTATCGTGCTCCGAGCGGCACTACCACATATCAGCAATTGAACACTGCGGCTGTCACCCAGACCACGTACGTCGACAGTGGTGTCCAGGACGGCCAGACTTACGACTATATCGTGGAGAGTGTTGACGCCTCTGGGGTTACCAGCTCTCCATCGAACATGGCTGCCGTGCCAATTCCGTAAACTTGTCCCCGGCGATCTGCCCTGCGACATTCCAATCCAGGTAGCGAAGCAAAGAACGACCAAGAGGGGCCCATATGGGCCCCTTTCTTGTGACGACTGCTTGCGAAGGGGCAAGATGAGCAGCCAGCGGAATTCCATCTGGCAGCGGGCAAAATTGTACACAGATAGGAATTACTTACATAGGCGGTCGCAGCTTTGTGCGCGAGCGAAATCGCGCTCCTCTCTACTCCCAGGGCGTGAAGGCTCTTTGTATGAAGGGTATGGAAGGTCGAATCCCGATGCGATTGATTTGGCGCTGGAATTGCAACGATGAAGGACAAAGTCACGTTAAGAATTTGTTCCAGCTATCTTCAACCTGGATAAATACCTGCGTTGGTTGCGAGCGAAGGTTTCAAAAGAACGGACAGTTGTGCAAGCGAACTGGTTCGGTCATGCAGATAAAGCCAATGAAGCAAGGCTCACGTCGCATATCCGAAAAGCCACAAAGCATAGACGTAGATACGAGAGCTATACAACGTCGTTTGCACACGTCACGAACGTTTCGCCCTTGACGGCCGCGCCCGGTAAGCAGGAGTTTTACTTACCTCCGCTGAAGAACCAGTCCTGAGCGCGTTCTCACGAAACAACACAATTCTTTGGCATCCACTTGCAAAGTTAATGCCGCCGGACACGAGAGCGTGGTTGCCCGGGGCACTGCTTTGGTCCACACAGTCGGCGCCACTTGAGCGACCTGGTTGACTCATCACGAGTCCCCAGGCGCCAGCAGTCCCATGGCTGCGGGCCATGAAATCACGTGATTCGTATTCGTAGAGGTTTTCATCATGATGCAATCGCGCAACATTTCCTTTTGCGCTCCGTTGGGAGATGACTTCACAACGGCAAGGGCAGTCTGTGGCCGTGTTTCACGGCTGAATTGCGACAACACGCATGTGCGTACTCGCTCCGCAAAGCAAAACCGCGGCCCGATTCTCCTCTTCCGCAGATTCACTCTGTTGATTTGCTGCCTGACGCTCGCATTCCATGGTCGAATCGGTGGAGCGGCGACAACAGCAGCATCTGTAATCACCAGCCCTGCCGCGGGAAGTGTTTTGCCGGGCTCCACAGCGACCTTCACATGGACTGCGGCCAGTGGTGTCAGCCAGTATCAGTTATGGGTGGGGAGCTCAGCGGGTAAAGACAACTTGGGGTTATGCGCGGGCATGGCCACGACGTGCCAGTTGACCGGGCTGCCTACCAACGGTGAAACGCTCTATGTCCAGTTGGATTGGGATATTTCGGGAAAGTGGACCTCAACCGATTACACGTACAGCGCGGCCTCTTCCTTGTCGCCGACCTTGAGCGGGCTGAGTTGCGCCACGGCATCGATGACCGCAGCGGGAACCGATAGCTGCACCGTAACACTGAATTCCGCGGCACTGAGCGGGGGGCTCGCTGTCAGCCTGGCCAGCAATAATTCAGCAGTTACAGTTCCGGCCTCGGTAACCGTCGCTGCAGGAGCCACCACCGCGAGCTTCACCGCTACCGTCTCCTCGGTCAGCACCGCTGAGACTGTTACTCTGACCGCGAGCGCCAACAGTGCAGCCAAAACCTTTGCCCTGCAGTTGGGGACGGCCGCGCCCGTGTTGAGCGGACTCACTTGCGTCAGTGGGTCAATGACCGGAGCGGGAACCGATAGCTGCACCGTAACACTGAATTCCGCAGCGCAGAGCGGGGGGTTTGCGGTCAGCGTGGCGAGCAACGAATCTGCTGTGACCGTGCCGGCCAGCTTGACCGTCCCTGCCGGAGCTACCACCGCGAGCTTCACAGCTACCGTCTCATCGGTCAGCACCGCTGAGACTGTTACTCTGACCGCGAGCGCCAACAGTGCAGCCAAAACCTTTGCCCTGCAGTTGGGAACGGGTACGCCAACGCTGAGTATTGACGCAACCAGCATTGCCTTTGGCAGCGTGAATCTGAACACCGCAGCAACGCAGTCGGTAATCCTGTCTTCGACAGGGACTACGGCAGTGACAGTGAGTGCAGCCACCGTGGTTGGGAGCGGTTTCACTGTCTCCGGGGTCAGTTTCCCGCTAACTCTGAGTCCGAATCAAACAGCGACGCTCAGCATTCAATTCGATCCCGGCTCGGCCGTCACCGATACGGGCACACTGACTGTGGTCAGCACCTCACACACGAATCCAACAGACGTGATCAGCCTCAGCGGAACCGGAGTCACGGTTTCCTATGAGACCGATTTGAGTTGGAATGCGCCTGCCAGTTCCGCGGTGCCGGTAGCCGGCTATAACGTCTATCGTTCACCAAGTGGCGCATCTTCGTACGCGCAATTGAACACGTCGGTCGTCACCCAGACCACGTATGTGGACACAACCGTCAAGAGCGCGCAGACCTATGACTATATCGTGGAGAGCGTTAGCGCCTCAGGCACGACCAGCTCTCCCTCGAACATGACTGCAGTACCCATTCCGTAGACGCCAAGCCTGCGGCAGAACGTCAAAGAGGGCCAGCACCGCCGGAACACCGGCGATCTGGCCCTCGATTTCTTGGGCAACAAGTGCACGGGACGTCTCAGCGTGCCGCAACGAGACCCATACCATGAAAGGAGTTTGTCGATGCGCAGGAGGAATAGCGGGAGGGCGGAATTCCATCTGGCGGGGAAAATTATACGCAATCATGAATAAATTACACGCGGTTTGGGCGATCAGCGCGATAGCTCATGCGCAACCTTCTCTGTGTTCCGGGCTTCAAGGTCAGTTGTATGAAGAGCATGGACAATCCGGTTCCCATGCGATTGAATTGGCACGTTAATTGCTCCCAGGTGCGGTAAAACTACGAGCAAGAACGAAACGAGTTCATCGCGCTTGTTCAAGATCAGATCAAGAAAATAGGCTTACAACTTCGTGTGTCACTACTTTTGGGGTAGATCTCCTTTACCGATGGCCATACGAATGAATTCAATTGACTAGGACCTGCCACGCTTGTTGGAGAATTTGTAATGCGCAGATCCGACAGCGATAGCTTGTCTTTTCCACAGTTCACAAATCTTTGGTTCTTGACGAAGGCGAGCCGGGGATAAGAAGGTTTGAGTCTCCCCTTCTAAAACGAATCTTGAGTAAATCCACGGGGACTCCTATGAATAATGAATGCCCCGTGAAATAAGGGCATAGTGACC
>Ga0181535_10001309_pt1 | contig 32863 bp, 12 predicted proteins | sample PEATcosm2014_Bin_44_FD_119774 | JGI IMG/M metagenome (GOLD analysis project Ga0181535, IMG submission 119774) | Peatland microbial communities from MTU Mesocosm Facility, Houghton, MI, USA - PEATcosm2014_Bin17_30_metaG | ecosystem: Environmental > Terrestrial > Soil > Wetlands > Peat | place... | reverse complement strand
CCTCTTCTTCGTCAGCCGCGGGTTCTGGATGGCGAAGCTTGTGTAACTGAGCCCGTAGCCGAAAGCGTAAAGCGGAGACACATCGTCAAAAAGATATCCGCGCCGCGCCGACGGCTTGTAGTTGTAGAAGACCGGCAGGTGACCTACCGAACGCGGCACGGAGATGGGAAGCTTGCCGCCGGGATTGCAATCGCCGAAGAGCACATCGGCAACCGCATGCCCGGTCTCCTGGCCGAGATAGAAGCACTCGTAGATGACCGGCACATTCTCGGCAACGTAATTGATGGAGAGCGGTCTTCCATTGAAGAGGAAGACGACAACCGGCTTGCCCAGCGCGACCATCGCTTTGACAAGCTCTTCCTGGCGTCCAATCAGGTCTAGGCTGGTGCGATCGCCCATGTGCTGCAGGTTCCAGGCTTCGCGCGAGGTCTGTTCATTGCCGCCGATGGCGAGCACTATAACGTCGGCCTTCTTTGCCACGCGCACGGCTTCGGCAATCGCCTTGCGATCTTCGACGGGATCGCTGGCCACCACCGCATCCCGATTCCAGGAGCCTCCGATGGTGATCTTGCAACCTTCGCTGTAGAGAACCTTGACCTTCTTGCCCGCCTTTGCCTTGATACCTTCGAGGACGGTGACTTCCTGCTTGGGCACGCCACTGTATCCGCCCAGCAGGGTGCGATCGGCGTTGGGCCCGATCACGGCGATGGTCTTGATCTTGCTCAGGTCGAAAGGCGCCAGGTTGTTTTCGTTCTTGAGAAGGGTGATGGATTCGTGGGCTGCCTTCAGCGCCAGGGCGCGATGCTCGTCGCAGCCAACCACGCGGTCCGCTTCTTCGGGATCGACGTAGGGATCGTCGAACAGGCCCATCTCAAACTTCCAGAACAGCATGGGCGCAACCAGGTCGTCGAGCTGCGATTCCTTGAGCTCGCCCTTCTTGACCAGGCTTACCAGGTGCAGATAGCAGTCGGGATCAGGCAACTCAATGTTGACGCCCGCCTCGACCGCCAACCGACAAGATTCCCTCTTATCCGTCGCAACGAAGTGTCCGTGTGTGTCTGGCCGGTAGCCGAGTTCCCAGATGGCGTAGTAATCCGAAACCACAAATCCCTTGAAGCCCCACTCTTTGCGGAGCACGTCCCGCAGCAGCCACTTGCTGGCGTGCGAAGGCAGCCCGTCGATCTCGTTGTACGAGGCCATCAGTGTGACAGCGCCGGCCTCGCGCAGAGCTTCTTTGAAAGTGAACAGGAAGGTCTCTCTGAGCACGCGCATGGACACGTTCGACGGAGCGCAATTCATCCCCGACTCCGGCTGCCCATGGCCAACGAAGTGCTTGAGGGTGGCCAGAACATGCTGCTTGTCGCGGAACGTTGCATCTCCCTGGAAGCCCTTCACCGCAGCGATGCCCAATCGCGAGACCAGGTAAGGATCTTCGCCGTAGGTCTCTTCAACGCGGCCCCAGCGAGGCTCGCGGGCCACATCCACAACCGGGGTCAACGCATGATGCGCGCCACGCAGCCGTGCTTCAAGAGCAGCCATGGTGAATAGCGATTCAACCAGCGCCGGGTTGAACGTCGCTCCCAGGGCGATCGGCTGGGGGAAGCTGGTTCCGTCAGGAGCCGCGTGACCATGCAGGCACTCTTCATGGAACATGACGGGAATGCCCAGGCGACTGTTCTCGAGGAAAAACTTTTGAATGGAATTGGTCAGCTCGGCCATGCTGCGCGCCTTCTTGCCGCCCCCGGCATCGCTGGGGCGCCCCACCTGGCCCAGCCCGCATCCATCGCGAAATGACTTCTTCGCCTTCTTGAAATCGAAGTCGCCGGCATCATCCAGCATGGTTTGGGCCTTGGACTGCCAGACGCACATCATCTGCGCGGCCTTTTCTTCCAGCGTCATGCGCGAGAGCAGGTCCTTGACGCGCCGGGCCGAAGGGAGACTGGCGTTCTTGTAAGCGGGAGCAGCTTTGCGGGAGGGCACTGCGACTGCGGACTTCTGCTTTTTCATGCGATCGATTCCTTTGCGTCCATGACGGCGACAATGCGTGGCGAATAAGTTGGAAGAGAGTGGTTGGCGGGCGCAGTGACGGAATGGCGATTTTGGACGTCGCTTGCATCGACAAGATCGACGAGTGGTGAGTGGCTAGCCTCTGCCATCTCTTCTCCGGCACCCGCATTCCGTCGATCTTGAAAGCTCACGAGCCCAACTCCTCGACTTACACACCAGACAGCATACCTATCCTTCGCGGGTTCGGAGCGCGTCCGGCCCCGCGGAATTGCCTGCTTTGCCGCCTCAATTAATCTAGTAGCTCAACGGCGAAAGAGCAACTAGAAAAACGATTTTCTTCAGTATAAATGGCATGGCGGTGGATGTCGGGGGCGGCTGAAAGGGGGCAATTTGGCGGGCGGCCGGTCTCAAGCAGGTTTGATCGCTGAGGCGAACGAATCCTGCCACCGGATGTGACCCTATCCTGCCGCCCGGTTCGAGGTTTCTGCCGCCTTTTCACAGGGGCCGGCCTCTGAAAAAGTAGAAAAGCTCAATCAGGAGGATCAAAACAACCGTCGCTTCAAGGAAGAAGGCGCGGCTCTGATTAAACTGCTCGACCATGAAGTTGTATAGGTCTTCGGCGGTCTTGAGCTTTCGCTCTACCAGATCCTTGTAATCGGGGACACCTACTTTGGCAGCGGCCAGCTTGTAGAGCCGGGCGGCAAACATGTCGCTGAGAAACTTGATCGCGTTGTCAGAGCGCTCTGTCAGTTCCGCCACTTCCAGCAGAACCGTGTGCAGGCTGGTTGCGGAGCGGGCCAGGCGCCAGCGTGCGAATGTTCCCTTTTTCTGCTCCAGCGAGGCATAGACGCCATCCAGAATCCCCGACAAGAGCTCGTCGTAATGGCGAAACTCAAGAAGCTGCGAGTTGGCGTACTCGAGCAGTTGAATGGCGGTCTCGGCTCCCGCTGTGCTGTCGTAAAGGAAGGCGGCATTCCAGCCAATCACCGCCACGTCGGTGGTGTAGTAGGAAATTTGTGAATGCAGTACTTCATTGGCTTCGCCAGTGGAGAGGTTCAGCCGGTCGCCGCGAACGATCTGCGCAATCCTGAGTTCAGTATCCCGGATCAATTCGGCGGCTGTGGGCGCCCCGGATGCCTCGCGAACATGGAAGATGAAGTAGTCCTCGCTGAGCCAGCGCGCATAGGGCTTGACCATGGATGATGTTGCGCGCTGAAGTTTCTGCCTGACGATCGGCTCAACGTGGGAGGCGAAATCAACATCCCAGACCCACCGGCTGGCCAACTGCACCAGGCTGTCCCAGTCGCCTGAAAAAGGGAGCTGGTAGACGACGCTGACGACGCCATAATCGTAGTACTTGATCTCACCTTCAAGGCGCTCACCACTCTCAAGAAGAAGCGCTTGAAGGGGTTCAACAACCGGCGGCCTCTGGTAGCGGACGTAAGCAGGCACCGAGTGTTTCATGCTGGGCAGCTGCACGGTGCGGGCACTGACTGTTTGCTGGAGGCGATCTAAAAGGAACTCTTCGCAAACGTCAAACTGGATGAGCACCAGAACCGAGCCATTCAGCGGGGGCGAGGTCTGGGATTGGTGATCGGACGACATGGAAGTCACAGGTGGCATCGAAATCCGGCTAGGAATGGCACTGGAAACAAGAAGCGGGGTTGTTCCATCAATACCTTAGATGACGACACGAGAATGTGAACAGCTCATCTGGACCCGGACGACCGGCTGGATGGCTCGGCCGCATAGGTAACTCGACCGTTGAATCCAAAGGCCTTATCAACCTGGAAGACCCGGGCCAACTGGCGGTGGAAATCAGCTCCATCCACCGGGCTGCCATCGCCATTGATGGAATGCGCTACCGAGATGCGGCGGGGGGCGATGGCGATCATCAAGTCGTCGAGATCGTAGTGCAACAGGACGCCGGGAACGATGGATTCGGCGACATTGCGGTGGACGTCCGCGTCGACCACAGAGCCCCAGGTGGTAAGCGCCCCCTCGATGGTTACCTGGCTAATGCGCGGCTCGAGCACGGCGGCATGCAGCAGGACCGTCCCCGACGCGCCATCGGCCCAGGCGCTGATCATTGCGGAATCGACGGTTTCCTGGGCCGCAAGCCATTGCACGGCGGCAATCACGTCCTCAGTCCTCATGCCGACAAAGGTCTTGCCATCGAGGAAGGCGCGCGCTGTCCAGGGAAGCATGGTGCCCATCGTGGGCCGCATTGCGTCTTTGCTGGGCGGCCACGGCAGTGGATTGATGGCCAGAACAACGCTCCCGTCCTGAGCGGCGCGATCGAAATCGCTTCCTGGACCGGTGAGGGCGTCCATGTCTCGCTCGCTGGTGATGATCAGCGCCGTATGTCGGCCGGGTTGCTTCGGTAGTGCGAGTCGAGCCGGCAGCAACATACCGGAGCGGCTACGGAAAACAACCGTTTCAATCTCCGAATTCCCGCGGACTTCCTTGGACGTGACGTCAAGCTGCGGTAGAGTGGTTGCACCTGGACCCATCCCAATAACCGCAGGTATCTCAAGCCTGAGCCTGCTCAGAAGCTTTTCCAGATCACGCCGGGTCCCGATCGGAGCCTTGACCGGGAGAATGTTGCGCGCGCGGTCCTGGTTGACCTGGTAGATGGTCCGGCCCGGCAGCGCCGTAGTCACCTGGCCTGTGGTTGTGCAAAGCAGTTCGGGATGCGCTTTGAAAGGAAATGCTACAAGCGGTGCCGGAGGATTGTCGTTGTGCAAGAGCCAGTGGTGGAAGAATGCCTCGATCTGGGGGAACATGGGAAAAATCATGCCGTGGGTACCGGGCCCGGTGAACCATTGCAGATTTTCGCCTGCGCCGAAGAGTTGATAGAAGCGTTCTGCTTCATCGTGTGCAGCCTTCGCACCGGCGTAGGGAAACATATCCTCAGTGGTGCTAACCATGACATACCTTCGAGGCGCAGCCAACTCAATCCAATCGGGAAAGTCGAGGCCCTCCTTGATTTGATCTGGAATTACTTGTTCACCGTCCTGCGGTCCGATCCCTTTGAGCAGTTCTTGGTAGGAGGTGAGATAGCAAGCCACCACGCCAGCCTCGACGCGCGTATCGAGTGCTGTGAGATATGCCGACAGGGTGCCGCCGCCGGAGCAGCCAAACGAGCCGATGTTGCCGGTATCAATATCAGGGCGGGTCGCGAGATAGTCGATGCCGCGCATCGCATCCCAAACCATGTAGCGGGCAACCTGGTCTCCGAGCAACGAAATGGGAATCCCGGCCTGCGAATGCTCATCGGGACCAGCCCATGATTTGCCGGTGGCAGGGTTCATGGCCTGCAGCCGCTCGCCCGCGCCCAGAGGATCGTATGCCAGTACGGCAATGCCGTCGCGGGCCAGGTTTGCGCCCATGCCGTACGCTTCAGTCTTGCCGAACGGGGCGTGGCCCGCGTGGTAAATGACGGCGGGAAAAGGGCCCTTGCCGCTGGCCGGAAGGTAGAGATTGGCGGTGACGTGGTAGCCAGGCAGGCTGTCATAAATCAGGCGCTCAACACGAAACCCATCGCCGGAAACCGTGCCCACCAGTTGTGAGTTCAGCGGGTCGTGGTTATTGGGCAGACCGCCGATCAGCTTCAGGAATGTTGCGCGCACATGAGCCTGGCGCGCTTCAGCCTGCTGCCTTGTGCGGATCCCCTCCATGGTGAAATGCCGTTGATTCAGGAAAGGCTGCGCAAGCTGATTCATGACCTCCTCGTAAGAGGGTGCACTCGGCACATGCTGCGCGGGTTGTTGTTGTGCACTGGCGTTGAAAGACGGAACGAGCAGGAGAATGCTTGAGAGAAATGCGGCAGGGAACAGGAAGAATTGTCCGGGTAGGCAGTATGGACCGTTCGAGCGACGAAATTTGAAGCGCGGAAAGGCTGGCGGGGTGTTGGTAGTCTTCAGCGTCTCAAAAGGACGGTCCGGGACGAGCTCCATAGGTGGTTTTCTCCCTGACCGAAGGTTATAGCACCTCGGCCTGGGCCGATGGGCTTCAAGGGGAATCCCGGCAATCAAGCGTTTTGTTGACTTTCCGCGGAATTGAAGGGTTTGAGCATTTCCAGGCGATATATATGTAGTGAGAGAATAGGGGTGAGAATGGCACTGACAAACCGTGCACTTCGAAGCCTGAACCGGCTTGAACCCATAGTTCCCGGCCAGATCGGCAAGCCCTTCCGGCTCATGGTTTTATGAGGCGAAATCCCACCTTCAGGGGATGATCAATGGGACAAGAGTGCGTATTGTCATTCTTGCCGGAAACTGTTACTTTCTGTCCACATCCTGCTTAATTGGACTCGGCCCCATGACCTAATGACTGAATGGCAGGGAGTAAACCGGTCTTCCTTCTGCGCAGCGCGGAAGTACCAATCGAAATGTGAAGTTCTGGCGGAGTCATCCGGAGAGAACTAGCTTCGGAACGTAATCTTGATACTAGCGTTATCCCGGATGGGGATTGGGCAAATGGCGTTTTGGAATCTCAGGGCAATGGACGATGCGCTTGCGGCCATCGACGCTCGCACCGGCAGAGAGTGGAGTTATGCTCAACTGAGCCGGGACGCCGCGCGGATTGGAGAGGCATTCCCGCGTCTGGATCGCAAGAGCCTGGGAGTGCTTCTGGCTCAAAACCGTTATGAGTGCCTTGCCGCCTATCTTGCGGCGCTGCGCAACGGTTCGACTGCGGTGATCCTGCTCGATGCCAGCCTGCATCCTGCGTTGCTGAAAACATTTCTTGAGGAGTACCGTCCGGATTGGATTTTCACGATGCGGGTGGAGCTGGAGTTCGCCGGCTACGGGCCGAGCGTGTCTGGAGAGCCAGGACTGCTTGTGAACGAACAACCGCAGGAGATGAGAATTCACCCGGATCTGGCGTTGCTGTTGAGCACATCAGGGTCGACGGGAAGTCCAAAGCTGGTTCGCCTGACATTGCAGAATCTTGAGGCAAATGCCGTCTCCATTACGGAGTACCTTGGCCTGACCTCAAAGGAGCGACCGATCACCTCCCTGCCGATGCCGTATTCCTATGGGCTTTCTGTGATGAACAGTCACCTTCATGCTGGGGCGGCAATCGTTTTGACCGAAGATGGGGTGCTGCGGCGCGAGTTCTGGGATGTGGTGGACAAGTACGGTTGTACTTCGTTTGCGGGCGTGCCTTACACCTACCAGCTTTTGCTGCGGGCGGGATTGCTGGCCAAGAAAGGCGCGAGCTTGAAGACCCTGACCCAGGCGGGCGGAAGGCTGGAACCCGAATCCATAAGCGCGATGGTGAAGCTCGCCGGCGTTCGCGGTTGGCGGTTCTTTGTGATGTACGGCCAGACCGAAGCTACTGCACGGATTTCGTATGTGCCATGGGAGCAGCTGGGCGGCAAGATTGGGTCGGTTGGAGTGCCGATTCCGGGAGGCTCGCTTTCAATTGACGAGACCAAAGAAGAGCTGATTTACGAAGGCCCAAACGTAATGATGGGCTACGCGGAGTGTCGCGCCGACTTGGCGAAGGGCGATGAACTCCACGGCGTGTTACGGACCGGCGACCAAGCGCGACGCGATGGTGACGGCTACTACTACATCACCGGGCGGCTAAAGCGCTTCCAGAAGATGTTTGGCAAACGTTTCAATCTCGATCACGTTGAGAAGATTCTGGCCGGCAGCTTTGGAACAGCGGTGGCCTGCTACGGGCGCGACGATATGCTGATTGCAGCGGTTGAAGACTGCGCGGACACACTGAGGGCCAGCGAGACGATTTGCCAGATTTTTGACCTGCCGAGGACGGCGGTGAAAGTGGTGGCAGTGGCAGAGATGCCTCAAACAGCCAACGGAAAACTCAATTACAAGCGCCTGATGGAATCTTCGCAGGAGCAGGAAACCGCGGCGGTACGGAAATGAAGATATGCGGGAGATAGTGGACGGCATGGAACCAGGAAGCCGAGTGGTCTCAGGCGGGAAGAGTGTCACGGAAGAGGCACTTGCCCGGATATGGGCAGAGGCGCTGCGCCTGCCCGACGTTCAGGTTGACGCGAACTTCTTCGATATTGGCGGCGACTCAATGAAAGCGATGGAAGTGATCATGCGCATGGGCGAGGTGCTTGGCGTCGACATGCCGCTGATGGCTTTCTTTGAGGACCCCACCATTACGCACCTTGCAGCCGTGGCGGATGAGCTGAAGGGCAGCAAGAACTCATCGAGACAGGTGATTGCCGGGATTTGGGCCGAAGTGCTGCGCCTGCCCCAGGTTGGAGTTGATGCGAACTTTTTCGATATAGGCGGCGACTCGCTGAAGGCGATGGAAGTGATTGTGCGCATGGGGGAGGCCCTGGGTATCGAAATGCCGCTGATGGCATTCTTTGAAGACCCCACGGTAGCGCACCTGGCCACTGTCGCGGACGAACTCAGAGGGGGCGAAACAGCTGCTGCGCCGCTGATCACGCGGGTTCCGGGGCGGCGTGAGTTTCCGCTTTCGCACTCACAGCAGGTTTTCTGGTTGCTGGCACAGCAGAACCGCGGCACGGGCCTGTACATTACTGCCCGGATTTTTCGCGTGCAAGGCAACATTGACTCGAACATCCTGGAGCGCAGCTTGAACGAGTTGCGCCGGCGGCACGAGATTCTGCAGGTGCGTTTTGTGCTGGGAGCAGACGGCCCCCGCCAGGTGGTGGATGCAGGAGCAGCGCTTCACCTAGAAGCCTCTGATCTGCGCTCGATGAAGGCAGATTCGAGAGACCGAGCAGCAGATGAACTGGCGCTGGCCACTGTTCGCGTGCCGTTTGATCTTGAAGCAGGCCCAGTGCTGCGGGCGCGGCTGGTTCGGCTGACGGACGAAGATTCGCTTTTGTGCGTCGCAATCCATCACGTGGTCAGCGACGGCTTTACGGGCAGCATTCTCCTAGACGAGCTTTCCGCAATCTATGACGCGTTTGCCGATGGCCAGAAGGATCCCCTGCCGGAACTGGAATTGCACTTCACCGACTATGCGGCATGGGAACGCGAGTGGATGGCAGGCTCGCGTCTTGAAGACGAGCTTGGATATTGGCGTGGGGTGCTCATGGGCGCGCCGACCTCGATCGATCTCCCAACGGACGGGATGCCCGGCTCAGAAATGGACCGGCGAGGGAAGCTGAAGACAGTGACCTTCCCCGGAGAGTTGCTTCAGCGCCTGCAGGCACTGGCTCAAGCAAACCAGACAACGCTGTTTGCCGTGCTTTCGACAGGATTCCGCATCCTGCTCTACCGCTGGTCGGGCCAAGCTGATTTTATGATTGGCACCATTGCCAGCAACCGCAGCCGAAGCATGACGGAGCGGATGATCGGCTGCTTTGTGAACCCGCTGCCATTGCGCAATCCCGTATTGAAGGGCGAGCGCGTGGCCGATTTGCTAAGTCGCGAAAAGAGCGCTGTCATGGACGCCTTTGCGCACCAGGACTGTCCGTTTGCCAGGATTGTTGAGGCGGTCAACCCGGAACGCACCTGGAGCGACAATCCTTTCTTTAACGTGGCTCTGTTGCTGCAAAGCTTCCCGCAAATCGCAGTGAACGGGCGCAACTTCAAAGCGCAGGACATCGACTTCGACGCGCAGATTGCGCTGCTTGACTTAAGGTTCATCGCCACCGAGACCGCTGGCGGACTGCAGGTCAACTGCGAATACAACACCGGCCTCTTTGGCGACGAGACCATCGACAACCTGTTTGCCGGTTTCGGTCAGGTGCTGTCGCAGATGGTTCAGACCCCCGATGCGGCCGTGGCAAACATCGAACTACCAGAAGGGCTCATCCGGCAGAGCGAAGCACATCGCCGCTCGCTGAACCGGCAGACGATTGCAATTGCCGCTAATTTCACGGCAGAGCCCATTGAAGAGCCGCTGGCTTTCTGGATGGAGCAGCTGCGCATTCCATCGCGGGTTGAATTCGCTCCCTTCGACCAGGTGTTTCAGCAGCTGTTGGACCCGGCAAGCCTGCTGGCGACCAATGCAGATGGGTTGAACATCATTTTGATTCAATGGCGCGAGGGACATGCTCCGGGAGAACAGGCGCGCGAGCTTGCGGAAGCGTTGAAGTCCAGGGCAGCACGCGGCGGAGCGCCGACGCTGGTATGCGTGTGCCCGCCAACCAATACAGATGAAGAAGAGGTTCTAAAGGCCGAGCTCGCAGGACAGAGCGGCGTGTACGTCGTCTATCCGCAGCATATTTTGGACCTGTATCCGGTGGCGAACTACCGCGATGCGTATGCGGAATCGGTGGGCGCCATTCCCTATACGCCGGAGTTCTTTGTGGCCTTGGCTTCGATGGCGGCGCGAAGGATGCATGGGCTGCGCAGCACTCCTTATAAGGTGATCGCGCTGGATTGCGACAACACTTTGTGGAAGGGCGTGTGCGGCGAAGAGGGGGCGCTGGGCGTGGAGGTGGACGCGCCGCGCAGGGCATTACAGGAATTCATGCTGGCACAACGCGAGGCGGGCATGCTGCTTTGCCTTTGCAGCAAGAATGTGGAAGCGGATGTGGCCGCGGTGTTTGAACAAAACTCTGGGATGCTGTTGCGGCCAGAACACTTTGTTGCGTCCCGCATCAACTGGCAATCGAAATCAGAAAACCTGAAAGACCTGGCGCGCGAGCTGAAGCTGGGCATGGACAGTTTTGTTTTGGTGGACGACAACCCGCTGGAGTGCGCCGAGACACGGGCCAATTGCCCCGGCGCCCTGGTGCTCGAGCTGCCCGCGGAAGCCTCTGCAATCCCTGACGTGCTGCGGCAGATGTGGGCATTCGACCACTGGACCGTGACGCAGGAAGACCTGCAGCGCAGCGAGCTCTACCAACAGGAGCAGAAGCGCGAACAGGCACGGAGCGGAACTGCGGACCTTGCCGAATTCATCCGCGGCCTCGACCTGAAGATCGACATACGCCCGATGGCGCAAGAAGATGTGGCGCGCGTTTCCCAACTGACCCATCGCACCAACCAGTTCAACTGCACCACCATCCGCCGCTCAGAACTTGAAATCACCAGCGCGATGGCGGGCGGCCTTGAATGCCTGGTTGTGGAGGTGCGCGATCGTTTTGGCGATTATGGGCTTGTAGGCGTGGTGATATTCGCCGCGCGGCGCGGAGCGCTGCTGGTGGACACCCTGCTGATGAGTTGCCGCGCGCTTGGACGCAAGGTGGAAAACCAGATTCTTTCAAAACTGGGCGCCATCGCGGTCGAGCGAGGACTGGAACGCGTGGATGTGAGATTTAATCCCTCGGCGAAGAATCGGCCTGCATTTGATTTCCTTGAGAGCGTCGGGGTGCAATTCAAAATCGCGTCAAATGGCGGATCGGTTTACGAGTTCCCTGCCCCGTATGCCAGCGCGGTTGATGAGTTGGAGACGGCTGCGTTTGAGCAATTAAGGGAATCGCAGACGGAATCCGTGATTGCAACGTCGGCCCCACAAGTTGATCTGGAGCGTGTCGCCAAAGAGCTTGGGCAGGTGCAAGGCATCGCGCGGGCGATGAGTTCGCGCCCGCGAAGGGAGTTTGCAGGAACCGGCGGGGCGCAGGAACGCAACGCAACTGAAGAAATACTCGCGGGCATTTGGGCAGGGCTGCTGCATATCAGTTCACCCGGCGTTCACGACGATTTCTTCCGGTTGGGCGGAAACTCACTGCTCGCCGTGCAGGTACTGTCGCGCGTTCGCCAGTCGCTGGGCGTGGAACTGCCGCTACGGGCGATGTTCGAGGAGCCTAAGTTGGGAGGATTGGCACAGCGCATCGAAACGGCGCGACGCGCGCAGACCGGCGCGGTTACGCCACCGCTGAGGAAAATGCCTCAAGTTGGCCCCATTCCGGCATCCTTCGCACAGCAGCGGCAGTGGTTCCTCAATCAACTCGCACCGGACAAACCAATCTACAATATTCCGCAAATGACCCGAATTCGCGGGCCCTTGAATGTGGATGCACTGCAGCGAAGTATAACTGAGATCGTTCGCCGGCACGAGGCGCTGCGGACGAGATTTGAGGCGCTGGATGGACGCCCGATACAGGTTATTGCTCCCCCTTCTGCGTTCGCTCTGCCAATCACCGATCTTTCCCTCCTGGCCGAGGAAGAACGCGAGCGGGAGATCGCGCGCATCGCGCAAGAAGTGGCAGCCGAGCCTTTCGACCTCGAACACGGTCCTGTGATCCGCACGCTGCTACTTCGCCGAGCGCCCGACGATCACATTCTCCTTAACGTACTGCATCATATCGCCGGAGACCGCTGGTCAGCAGGTATTCTTGCCGAGGAGATGGAGGCTTTGTATGCGGCCTACGCGGTGGGCGAACCCTCGCCTTTGGCCGAACTTCCGGTGCAATATTCAGACTTTTCGCAGTGGCAGTCGAGCTGGCTGCAAGGGCAAGAGCTTCAAGAGCAAATCGCCTACTGGCGGGAGAGGCTGGCCGACGCACCTGAGGTGCTCGAATTGCCAACTGACCTGCCGCGTCCTGCGATTCCCAGCTATAAAGGTTCAACCGAAACCACTCTCCTGCCTCAGAAGCTGATCGACAGATTGACATTGCTGAGCCATGGTGAGGGCGTAACGATTTTTATGACTTTGCTAGCGGCTTTGCAGACCCTGCTGAGTCGTTATTCCGGGCAAGACGACATTGTGGTTGGTTCCCCGATTGCAGGGAGAAATGTATCAGAGATCGAGCGATTGATTGGTTTCTTCGTCAACACGCTGGCCCTTCGAAACGACTTGTCTGGTGACCCGTCATTTCGCGAATTGCTGGAGCGCGTACGAGAGACTACCCTGGATGCCTACTCTCATCAGGACATTCCTTTCGAAAGACTGGTGGAAGAACTCAAGCCAGAGCGCAGTCTCAGTTATCAACCGATTTTTCAGGTCGTTTTCGCACTCCAAAACGCGCCCCAGCGAACACTCGAACTGGCAGGGCTCAGTCTTGAGCGTCTGCCGTTGCACCAGGGCACCTCTGCATTTGACATGTCGTGGTTTGCCACCCATGTGCGGGAAGGCCTTGAGATACGAGTCGAATACAACGCCGATTTGTTCCATTCAGAGACCGTTAGACGAGCAATCGGGCATTTTCGAAACTTGCTCGAGTCGGCCTTAGCCCACCCGGAGTATCGATTGTCACAACTGGCGCTACTTGACCCCAATGAGTTGCGACGCGTTCTGATCGAAGTGAACGACACCGGGCACGAATACCCCAAGGATCGCTGCGCTCATGAACTCTTTGAAGAGTGGGTCGATCGCGCCCCAGATCAAATCGCGGTTTCGAACGAATATTGGTCCATTACATATCGGGAGCTAAACACTCGAGCCAATCAGCTGGCGCATGAACTTCGCAATCGGGGCGCCAGCTCTGATTCACTGGTGGGAATTTTCCTGGAGCGTTCAATAGACTTCGTGGTCTCGATATTGGGCGTGCTGAAGGCGGGCGCAGCGTACTTGCCGATCGATCCCGCCTATCCGTCTGATCGAGTCGCATTCATGCTTGAAGATGCGCAGTGCCTGGCCGTGCTTACTTCATCGGAACTGGCGAGGAACCTGCCTTCGACCAGTTGTGCCCCGATCCTGCTGGATGCAGATTGGGCGTCGATCTCGGCTAACCCAGGCTCAAACCCTTCCCGGATCGCCAAGCCGGGAGATTTGGCGTACATGATTTTCACCTCCGGCTCGACTGGCAAACCGAAGGGGGTGCAGATCGAGCATGGCAGTTTGATGAATCTAATTTCTTGGCATCAGCATACCTACGCCGTGCGCCCGAACGATAGAGCCACACAACTGGCATCGGTTGCGTTTGACGCGTCAGTGTGGGAGATCTGGCCTTACTTGACTGCCGGCTCCAGGCTATGTCTCCCTGACCCTGAAACTGTGATGTCGCCGGAAAGCCTGTTGCGGTGGCTGGCTCGAGAAGAAGTGACAATGAGCTTTCTTCCAACGCCGCTGGCTGAAGCCGTTCTGGAGGCGATACAACGGGTTAGCGTGGATGGACTGAAGCTCCGGGCGCTGTTGACCGGAGGCGACAAGCTGAACCACAGGCCGGATCCGGGACTCAAGTTCGAAGTGGTCAATCATTACGGTCCCACGGAGAATACGGTGGTTGCAACTTCACTTCCGGTTGCGAGCGAGGGTGATCCTGCGCCTCCGATTGGTAAGCCAATCTGGAATACGCGCGTTTACGTGCTGGACAAGGACTGCAATCCGGCGCCCTATGGAATGCCTGGCGAACTCTTCATCGGCGGGGATGGATTGGCAAGGGGATATTGGAACCGGCCAGAGTTGACGGCAACACGATTTGTGCCTGATCCATTCAGCGCGCAGCCGGGTGGCCGCCTGTATCGCACGGGTGATCGTGTCCGTTTTCTACCAGACGGCAGCCTATCTTTCCTGGGGCGGATCGATCATCAGGTCAAAGTCCGAGGCTACCGCATCGAGTTGGGCGAGATCGAGAGCACGCTTGCAGCTCATCCCGGCGTGCGAGATTGTGCCGTGGTTGCCCGCGAAGACGCGACCGGAGACAAGCGCATGGTTGCCTATGTCGTCCCCGCCTCTGATCGCAAGGAACCCGAGAAAGAGAGCACCGTCGATTCTCTTGGCGAGGAGAGGGTTGCGCTGTGGGTGACAACGTTCGACGAGGCGTATCGCCGAGGCAGTGACAGTGCGGAAAGCACGTTCAATATTATCGGGTGGAACAGTAGCTACACAGGCGAGCCAATTCCGGCCGGCGAGATGAAGGTGTGGGTCCAGACCACTGTAGATCGGATCCTTGCGCTGCAACCGAGGAACTTATGGGAGATCGGCTGCGGCACCGGGCTGCTGCTCTTCAATGTGGCGCCGCACTGCGACAGATACTTGGGTACGGACGTTTCCACCACGGCCTTGACTTACTTGGAGCACCAGTTGAAGAGGCCCGAACTGAATCTCCCACAGGTGGAACTGATGCGAAGGCCGGCGCATGAGTTCAAAGAAACCCGGGGAAACTTCGATGTTGTAGTTGTGAACTCGGTGGCGCAGTACTTTCCCAACCTCGACTATTTCCTGGAGGTCATGGAAGGAGCGGTACGGGCAGTTGGACCAAATGGCTCCGTATTCCTGGGCGACTTGCGCAGCTTCCCCTTGCAAGAGACATTCGAAATGTCTGTGCAGATGCACCAAGCTTCAAATTCGACGACGGTGGCCGATCTGAAGAAAATCGTAAGGCAGAACATGACGCAAGAAGGCGAACTACTGATCGACCCTGAGTTTTTCCACGCGGTGAGGCACCGGCTACCCGCGATCAAATGGATTGAGATACAACTCAAGCGAGGCCGCGACCAGAATGAACTGACCCGATTCCGCTATGACGTGATACTTCACCTTTGCGGTGCGGAGAACAAGGTTGAGTGCCCCATAGTTGACTGGCTCAAGGAGGAATTCAGCCTTGATCTGCTGCGGCAGACGTTGCAGAGGACGGAGCCGGCCATGCTTTGCATGACCAATGTGCCAAACGCACGTTTGAGGTTCGATACGATTGCGAAGGATGTATTGGATTGTGCGGCAGACTCTGAGACCGTAGGGGAGGTGCGTGCAATTGTCAACCGGCTGATGCCTGTGTCGCAAGCGATGGAACCCGAAGATTTCTGGCTGTTAGAAACAGAAACGCCGTACAAGGTGGAAATTCACTCCTCGCGAGGACAGGCGGCCGGCTGCTTCGACGTGATCCTCCGCAGGGTTGATGCGAATGGCCAGTCACAATCGGTGGAAATGATGTACCCGGGGGAGCGACTAGGATTCCAGCCCCTGCACAAATACGCGAACAATCCTTTGCGGCAGCGGGTGGCAGCGCAACTCATCCCAGAGCTCCGATTGTGGCTTGGAACCAAGCTGCCTGAATTCATGATTCCCCAGCGCATCGTTGTATTGGATGCACTGCCACTTTCGGCAAACGGAAAGATTGACAGGAAGGCGCTACCCGCGCCTGATCTTTCCGAGTCGGAGAGTATGCGTGAGTACGTTGCGCCGCAGACCCCAGCGCAGGAGATGCTGGCCTGGATCATCGCGGAAGTTCTGCGGATCGATCGCGTCGGCCTGCACGATAACTTCTTCGAGATGGGAGGGCATTCACTTCTTGCAACCCAGGTCATCTCGCGCATCCGGCGGGACATGAGTACAGAACTGCCCCTGCGCACCATCTTCGAGTTTCCCACAGTTGAGAGCTTGGCAAAGCAGATCGTGGGAACAATGCAGTCAGCGCAACCGGCAATCATCCCACGTGTCCCGCGGGACAAACCACTGCCCCTCTCCTTTGCGCAAGAGCGGTTGTGGTTCCTCGATCAATTCGAGCCAGGAAATCCACAATACAACGCGCCCTTGCCGATGCGGTTGAAGGGCCCATTGGATCCAGCGGCGATGCAGAACGCCATCAACGCAATCATCAAGCGGCACGAGGTACTTCGCACAACATTCCGTATGGACAACGACCTTCCCGTCCAGGAGATTGCGCAAGAGCTCACTATTGAAGTGCCAGTCATTGATATTTCAGCGGTCCCGGCGGAAGATCGAGAGAGAGAAGCGAGGCGACTCGCAATCAAAGAGGGACGTCGTCCGTTCAACCTGCAAGCCGGTCCCGTCATTCGGGCCTCGCTCCTGCGCCTCGACACAAATGACCATATTTTTCTGCTAGACATTCATCACATCGCGACGGATGGCTGGTCTATCTGGCCATTCATTCAGGAACTTGGCACGCTCTATGACGCGTGCCGTGAGAACAGACCGTCGCCGCTTCCGGAACTACCCATTCAATACGCGGACTTTGCGGTTTGGCAACGGGACTGGATAGAGAGCGAGTTAATTGCAGGCCAACTCGCCTATTGGAGGAAACAGCTTGCGGGAGCGCCGGATCGGATCGACCTGCCCACCGATCGCCCGCGTCCGGCGGTGCAGCGTTATCGTGGCGCGACAGAAACGGTTTGGTTTTCAACAGATCTCTTGAAGGAATTGCACAGTCTTGGGCAACATGAGGGCGTGACCCTCTACATGACACTGCTGGCTGCTTACCAGTCCCTTCTCTACCGATATACTGGCCAAGAAAGGATCGTGGTGGGTTCGCCGATTGCGAACAGGACACGTGCCGAAATCGAGGACATCATTGGTTTTTTTGTGAACATGCTGGTGATGCACTCTGACCTGTCCGGTAACCCCACGTTCAGAGAACTGCTGCAGCGTGTGCGCTCGGTGGCGCTTGGCGCGTTTGCCAACCAGGACCTGCCATTCGAAAAGCTCGTCGAAGCGATCGCACCGGACCGCGATTTGAGCACCAATCCCCTGGTCCAGGTTCTACTTGTCATGCAGAATGCGCGCCGCTCCGTACTGCGGATCGCCGGGGTGGAATTCGCTGGGATGCCGATACACAATGAGACAACAAAGTTCGACATCGGCATCTTTCTTCTGGAGACGCCCGAGGGGCTGTCGTGCATGGCGGAGTACTCGACGGACCTGTTTGACGGCTCAACGATTCGTCGCATGCTCGGGCACTTCGGCACTCTTCTGGAAGCGATCATCAAGAATCCTGACCAGCGAGTTGGCGAACTGCCCTTGCTCACGCCGGAGGAACGGCAGCAACTGGAAATGGCCTCGAGCGGTTCGAAGGTGGAATTTCCGCACGAGCGATCTTTGCACGAGCTTTTCGAAGACCAGGTCAAGCGTGCACCGGAAAACGTAGCGCTCGTATTTGAGGATCAATCGCTCACTTACCGAGAATTGAATGCGCGCGCCAACCAGCTCGCAAGTCACCTTAAACGCCTAGGCGTCGGACCGGAATCCCTGGTGGGCCTTTACACAGAGCGATCTTTGGATATGGTCGTTGGCCTGCTTGGGATTCTGAAAGCTGGTGGCGGCTATGTGCCCATTGATCCTGCTTATCCGAAGGACCGTATTGGCTTCATACTGGAAGACGCTGAGGTGAGCGTTCTCCTCACGCAGGAACTTTTGCTGGCCTCAATCTGCAAACCCCAGGCGCCAGTTGTCTGCCTTGACAGCGAATGGGGAACCATCGCCTTGGAGAGCGAGGACAACCTATCGGCTGGGGTGAAGTCCGACAACCTTGCATATGTCATTTACACTTCCGGTTCCACAGGGAAGCCAAAAGGCTGCCTCGTCACGCATTACAACGTGGTCCGGCTGATGCAAGCCACCGAACCGTGGTTTCACTTTGATGGCAGCGATGTCTGGACGCTATTTCACTCACATGCATTCGATTTCTCGGTATGGGAAATATGGGGAGCGCTGCTTTATGGCGGCCGGTTGGTGGTGGTGCCGTACTGGATCAGCCGCTCCCCGGAACGATTCCATCAATTGCTCTGCGACCAGGGAGTGACGGTGCTGAATCAGACCCCCTCGGCATTTCGCCAGCTTATTCAAGCGGATCAAGCAGCGAAGGATTCAGACCTTTCGCTGCGCCTGGTCATCTTCGGTGGCGAGGCGCTCGAATTGGAGAGCCTGCGACCCTGGTTTGAAAAACATGGCGATCTCCGGCCGCAATTGGTAAACATGTATGGCATTACAGAGACCACAGTGCATGTTACCTACCGGCCCCTCACTTTCGAAGACCTGCAAAAAGGCCGCGGCAGCGTAATTGGTGGCCCTATCCCCGATCTGACACTGCATATCCTGGATTCGCATCTCCAGCCGACACCTGTTGGTGTGCCTGGCGAAATCTGCGTCGGCGGGGCGGGTGTGGCGCGCGGATACCTGAATCGGCCAGAGCTAACCCAGGAGCGCTTCATCGAGAGCCCCTTCCCTGCGCAATCCGGCAATCGTCTGTATCGCTCTGGCGATCTGGCGCGGCGTCTCGCCAATGGTGACATCGAATACCTGGGGCGCATCGACCAGCAAGTCAAGATCAGAGGATTCCGCATCGAGCTGGGCGAAATCGAGAGCACGCTCACCAGTCATCCTGGAATACGTGAAAGTGTCGTGATGGCTCGCGAAGATGAACCAGGGAGCAAGCGCCTGGTTGCTTACATCGTTCCCGAATCAGATTACAAGGGAGAGGATCAACAGGAGAATACCGATTCATTAAGTGAAGAGCGGGTCGCGCAGTGGGTAGCCACATTCGACGAGGCATATCGGCAGGGCGGAGAGATTGCTGACAGTACGTTCAACATAACAGGGTGGGATAGCAGCTACACAGACAAGCCGATTCCGGCGGCAGAAATGAAGGTCTGGGTGCAGAGCACGGTAAATCGGATTCTGGCGTTGAAACCGGAACGGGTTTGGGAGATTGGCTGCGGCACCGGCTTGTTGCTGTTCAATATTGCTCCGCTTAGCAAGAGATACTTTGGCACCGACGTTTCCAACACGGCGCTGAGCTATCTTGAGCAGCAATTAAAGAGGCCGGAGTTGGCGCTGCCGCAGGTTGGACTGGCGCGCAGGCCGGCGCATGAGTTCGAGGGCACGCGGGGAGAGTTTGACGCCGTTGTTGTGAACTCCGTGGCGCAGTATTTTCCTGATCTCGAGTATTTCCTTGAGGTTCTGAAAGGCGCGATGGAGGCGGCAGGTCCGAATGGATCAGTTTTTATTGGAGATTTGAGGAGCCTTCCTCTGCTGGAGACTTTCCAAACGTCGGTGCAAATGTTCCGCGCTGCAGATTCGGCGACCGTAGCCGAGATCCAACAGCTGGTTAAGCAGAACATTGCGCAGGAGGGAGAGTTACTGATCGACCCAGATCTGTTCCACGCTCTAAGGCAGCAGATGCCGGGGATCAAGCGGGTAGAGATCCAACTGAAGCGCGGGCGCGAACACAACGAGCTGACCCGGTTCCGCTATGACGTCACATTGCACCTGGGTGCGACATCAGCGGAGAAAGTGGATTGCGCCCATGTGGACTGGCAGGAGCAGCAATTCAGTCTCGACCTGCTCCGAGAGACATTGCGGACGACGCAGCCGGAGATGCTCCGGGTGACCGGAGTGCCAAACGCGCGCCTGCGCTCCGCCTGCGTGGAGAGGGACGTTTTGATGAGCGAGGGCGGCCCGCAAACGGTCGGAGAAGCGCGTGAATTAATCAGCCGCTTGGTTCGTGTGGAACATGGGATGGAGCCTGAGGACTTTTGGATTCTCGAAGCGGAGACGCCTTACCGTGTGGAGATTTCAGCTTCGAAAACAGACGTAGACGGCTGCTTCGATGTCATCCTTCGCAGGGCTGCCGAGAACGGAGACATCCTGTTCGCGGAGGTGCGCCATCCGGGTGAATTGCTTGGATTCAAACCGCTGCGCAGCTACGCGAATAATCCGCTCCGCCAGCGTGTGGCGGGACAGTTGGTTCCGCAGGTACGCCTGTGGTTAAGCACGAAGCTGCCCGAGTATATGGTTCCGCAGGCATTTGTAGTGCTGGATCAATTTCCGCTCTCGACGAACGGAAAGGTGGAGAGGAAAGCACTACCGGCACCGGACCAATCTGGGCTCGCGAGCACGGGCAGCTATGTTGCGCCACAAACTCCAACGCAGGAACTGCTGGCCTCAATCGTGGCGGAGGTGCTGCGGCTTGAGCGCGTGGGGTTGCACGACAACTTCTTTGAGATGGGTGGACATTCACTCTCAGCCACACAAGTGGTGGCTCGGGCTAGGGCAACGTTCGGAGTGGAACTGTCGGTACGTGTTCTGTTTGAAGCGCCTACCGTTGCCGAGCTGGCGCAAGCGATTGAGCGGCTGGAACGCGGCAAATACCAATTGGAAACGCCGCCGATGGTGCGGGCCGACCGGAGCAACCCACTACCACTGTCTTTTGCGCAGCAACGGCTCTGGTTCCAATATCAGCTGGACCCGGACAGCCCGCTCTACAACATTCCCTGGGCCACGCGCATGAAGGGGTTGCTGAATCCGGATGCGCTGGAGACAGCGCTGAACGGCATCGTGAAACGGCACGACATCCTGCGGACAACCTACGCGGTGGAGCACGATCTACCCGTCCAGAGAGTGCGGCCCAACGCGCATGTCACGATGGAGATTCGGGATTTGACCTCGCTGGCTGCGCCGGATCGCGAGAAGGAAGCGCGGCGAATTGTGCAAGAGGAGAGCGCGAAGCCTTTCGATCTGACAAGGGACGTCCTTTTTCGGCCTATGCTGCTGAGGCTGAACGAGCGGGAACACGTCCTGTTTGTGAATACACACCATATTGCCTCCGATGGCTGGAGCCTGGGAGTGATGGCTTCTGACCTGGCCGCGTTCTATGAGGCGGCGCTGGCTTTAAAGGGCCAGCACGGAGAGCAATCCTCAGCGCTTCCTGAACTGCCGGTTCAGTATGCGGATTTTGCCGCTTGGCAGCGAGACTGGTTGCAAGGCGACGTGCTAGCTCGCCAACTGGCGTATTGGAAACAGCAACTCGATGGCGCGCCGCCTGTGCTTGTGTTGCCGAGCGACCGGCCTCGGTCTGAAGAGCCGAGCCTCCGTGGAGCAATCGAACGTGTGCCAATTTCGAACGCGCTGGCTGCCAAGATTGGACAGCTGAGCCGACAGCAGGGGGTTTCGTCGTTCATGACGATGCTGGCGGCGTTCCAGAGCTTGATCCTCTATTACACAAAGCAGCCTGACGTGGTTTTAGGTACCGACCTTGCCGGCCGCAACCGTGTGGAGACGGAGGCACTGATCGGCTTTTTTGTGAATCTGATCGTGCTGCGCACCGACTTGTCGCATGATCCGACGTTCAGCGAGCTACTGGGCCGTGTGCGCGAAGTGACCCTGGGGGCATATGCGCACCAGGACATGCCCTTCGACACGTTGGTGAAAGAGCTGCAGCCGGAGCGTAGCATGAGTCACAATCCCCTGGTCCAGGTGTTGTTCGTGCACGTGAATACTCCGCGCAGCCGCCGAAAGCTGCCCGGAATCGAACTGAGCGGATTCCATTTCGAACTGCCCTCGAAGTTCGACCTGGCGGTGTTCTGCAGCGAGAGCGACCAGGGTTTGACCGGTACTTGGAACTATAACGCCGACTTGTTTGACCGGCGGACGATCCTTCGCGCAGCGGCGCAGTTTGAGACTGTTCTGGACCAAGTGACCCGAAATCCCGACTTGCGGTTGAGCGAGATTCAGCAAATACTGGAAACGAATGAACAGCAACAGCAAGCGGAAGAATACAGTGCGCTGCAGGAAACGAGCGCGCAGAAGCTGAAAGGCATCAAGCGCAGGCCGACGGGAACGCCTGTCAAAACGTCGTGATGCTGAGCAGGCTCAGGAGTTGGTTTTCGTTGAACTGAACCTGCGCATTGGATCAGACAGTGAATGGGATCGAAGGAACGCATCGGAACGGGAATTGAACTTTGATGAACAGGAGTCAGAGATGAACGCGATGAGTGCAGATGCGGCCGTCAAGCTGCCCCAGACATACGACGTAGACTTGCTTTTACGCGATCTGCAAACACTGCGGGATGTGCCCACCGCTCCGCAGCCGGGCCCTTACCACAAGGGTGAATGGACGGGGATTGCTCTGCACTCCCTGGGTGGGAAAGATTCCGTCTTCCCAAGCTCTCCCGGGATGGACCGGTACCAGGAGACAGAAAACCTGCGCCAGACACCATACTTCAAGAAAATCCTTGAAGATCTGAAGTGCCCTAAGGAGGTAGTCCGCATCCTGTTTCTGCCCCCAGGTGGCCACATCAAGGATCATTTCGACTTCCATACGAATTTCCAGTTTGGCATTGTGCGCCTGCACATCCCAATCCTCACGGACCCTGCCGTAGCTTTTATCATCGACGGACTGCGCATGAACTGGAAGGCCGGCGAGCTATGGTATGGCGACTTCTCTCGCGTGCATTCGGTGAAGAACGACAGCCAGATCGTCAGGGTTCACATCGTGATCGATGTTCTGATCAACGACTATCTGCTCAGCTTGTTCCCCGAGGACTTTGTGGCACGACGGCGGGCCGAAGGCATATCCATGACTCGAGAGGCCGTGCCTGCCTCAGAAGCAGACCTGCGCCGGTTCATCTGCGACTTCATGATACCCGGCGAGTACATGCCGATGTTTGTGATCGGAAAGCCGCTGTCTACGTTGGTAAAGGGCGCGGTTGGTTCCGTGCGCCTGATGGACGGCGGACTGATGGTGATGGTCAACAACGAGCCCTCCTTCCGGTTGGAGCGGGTGTCCGATGACACCTTCAGCATCTCCGGACTCCCTCCGGGTATTACTTTGCAGTTCAAAGAAGAGGATCACGTGATTCGCGAAGTTGCATTGAATATGAAGGGTCTGCCAAAAGATCTTTATTCGGCGCGCCTTGGCATGTTCCAGGGACCGTCGATCGACGAGAGGCGAGTGGCTCTTCCACTGGTTGCGGGCACTACACCGGCAGCTGGCGCGGCCCCCGGGGTGCTTTGATGGGATCAATGATCGAGGTGCAGGGACTCTCCAAGGAGTACCGCATTGGCCAATCCATTGATCGGACCTCGAATGTCCGCGAACTAATGGTGCGCGCGTTGGCTGGCCCATTCAAGCAGCGGGCGAAGGATGGGTCAAAGCCAACGACCTCTTTCTGGGCGCTGAAGGACATCAATTTCGACGTCAAGGCTGGGGAGATCGTCGGCATTATTGGAGCCAACGGTGCGGGCAAGAGCACACTGCTCAAGATACTTTCGCGAATCACGGATCCGACCGAGGGGAAAGTGACTCTGCACGGGCGAATGGCCAGCCTGCTTGAAGTGGGCACAGGATTTCATCCCGAACTCACCGGGCGCGAGAACATCTTCCTGAACGGTGCGGTGCTGGGCATGCGCCATTCCGGAATCAAGGCCAGGTTCGACGAGATTGTCGCATTTGCCGAAATCGAGAAGTTTCTTGATACACCTGTAAAGCGCTACTCAAGCGGAATGTCGGTGCGCCTCGGCTTCGCGGTGGCGGCGCACCTGCAGCCCGAAATATTGATTGTGGATGAAGTGCTTGCAGTGGGCGATATGGCCTTCCAGAAAAAGTGCCTGGGAAAGATGAGCGAAGTAAGCAAGGCCGGCCGCACTATTCTCTTTGTTTCACACAACATGGCTGCGGTTGAGAATCTTTGCGAGCGTGGCATTGTGCTGCGCCAGGGCCGCATTGTCTTCGACGGAGAAACAAAGGGCGCGGTCGGTGAATACCTGTCTGGCACAAGCCGGCCAGGCGCAAGCCATAGCCATGAAATCGAACTGACGGACGCTCCGACCCGCAAGCCGCAACATGCGGCGTTGATGAGAAGAATTGAACTTTACACCACCGATGATCGTCCTGCGCCGCGCTCCGTCCAGGTTGGGGAGCCGCTGAAGATCAAGATTCACATTACCCTGCCTTACGAGACTCCGCGACTCACATTTGCGTTCTGCATCAACACCATGTTCGGGCAGAGGGTACTTACGCTGAATACGCTTTGCGATCCCGAGCTGATGCATGATTCATTGTCAGGTGGCATCGTTTTGGTCTGCGATGTGCCCAGCCTGACGCTTGTTCCCGGAGAGTACCTCATTTCACTTTACATGGACTTCGGTGCAGAGCAGACAGATGTGGTACCGGAAGCTTTTGTTCTGAGTGTGCTCGACGGCAATTACTATGGCACTGGCAAAGGAACATTCAGCGGTGTCTGTGTGGCGCCGCACCGTTGGAGCGTTGAGCAGGTAGGTGAACCATCGCTGCAAGACGCCCAGAGATGAGCGCAACGCTCTTCCCTGGCGTTAGCATTCAAATCTGCTGCAATTTAAGGCCTGGCCCTGATCTATTTTTGGATGAGCTTGAGATAGAGCAGTTCATAGTCGCGGCTCATTCGCTCAACCGAGTAATATTCCGACACTTTCTTACGGGCACGTTCGCCTTTTTCCCGCAGTTCATCGCATGTAATGGCGGACTCCAACGCGGCGGCCAGGGCATTTACATTTCCCGGCGGGCAGACCCAACCCGATTCAGTAATTGCTACCATGCGAGGGACGTTGCCTACCGCAGTCGCCACGACTGGAAGGCCCGATGCGATGGCTTCGAGCAGCGACAGGGGCATGGCTTCGCTGGATGATGGAAGGGCGAAAAGATCGAGTGTGCTTAGGTAGGCGGGCACATCGTTTGAGACCCCACAGAATTCAACGACACCGTCCAGCCCTAGCTCAGTCCGTTGTTTTGTCAATTCCGTTTCAAGGAACCCCTCACCCAGGATGCGAAGTCGAATGTTGCTGTGCCTGGCACGCAGTTGAGCGAATGCCGCAAGGAGCAAGTTATGGCCTTTCTCACGAGACAATCGACCGACAGTACCGATGACGATTTCATGGTCTGAAGTACGCTGGGGCACAGCAAGGAAGCGTGCCAAATCGATCCCGTTTTCAATTACGCTGAACTTTCTGCCGGGCAGGAAGAATTCACTCCGAATGACAGATTCCACTTCGGCACAGACAGACACAATGGTGTTGGTGCACATCGCGCCAACCCAGAAGACAAGTCTCCATTTTCGCTTGCCCAGCAGCCATACCGTGGCGTGCATGGTTTCCACTACCTTTGTTGATCCGGCGGCCCGGGCGGCAATGCCGCCATAAAGGTAGTACCAGAATGGATTGTGCACGTGCAAAATGTCCGCTTTGCCTTTGCCAAAGTACTCCATGAGTTTGAGAGTCAAGTATTTCTTCCCGCCAATCAGTTGCCCCTGCGCCCCTCGGCGCAAGTACACAATTTGCACTCCCGCATCCTGAAGCTGTGCTTCGGCCACCAAATTGTTGCTCGCGTTGGTCCAGCAGCCGATGGTCACCGTGTGGCCGGCTTTGCACTGAGCCAGGCAGAGCACGCGAACGATCTCCTGCAGACCACCGAAGTTCATGTTGGGGACCAGGTGGAAAATCCGCATGCTTCACCACTTTCTTCAGCCTGGCGATTGCTTACCAGCACTCCGGGCCGGCATTGAGAAGATGCCGGCCATCAGAGCGCGTCCTGGTAACAACTCCGCCCGGCCAGCAGTCGAATTCATCTTGAGACTCTAAGATCGTAACCTAGTTGGCTTTACACCGGGAATGACACTTTCATTAACTAGACAGGGCTCTGAAAGGGTCATGAAGCTGTGAAAAAATCCTCAGCCAGATACTGGCCGGCTCTTGGCTGGTCGCTTGTGATTCTGAATGCCCGCGAGCAAGAATAGGCCTCACCTGAGCTCACAGTCGCCGGAGCACAGCGTTCTAGGATTGATAAAACGTGACCCTGTCAACTCCTGTGGACCCGTGGGGTTGTTTTCGTCGTTGCCGAATATCCAGGCCCAAAAACTGTACTTTTTACGTATGACCAGCAGCCTCTCCGCTTGTGGCCTTGAACTGTGCTTCTTGTTTCTGCTCGAGTCACAGCCTAACCCACGGTTACCGCATTGGTGCCGGTCACCCCATTTGACTAAACATTGTGACGTTTTTCGAGAACGCGATGAATCTTCTCCGCTTTCCCAAACGGTGGAAAAGCAAAGTGATCCACCACTTGTCCTCCACAGAGCATTCCTCGAGAAGTAGAATCTCAGGGAGGCGTCCCGGAGAACGAAGATTCCCAATCATTGCGGCGGAAGACACATCGAGGCAAATTTTGAAAAGACTTCTCATTGCATTCGTGCTGGCTGTCTTAGTTGGCGGTTGCCATAGGCGTTTGCCCACTCCAGCCACCGGCAACTTCACTGACCAGGAGTTGCAGCAATTCGCCGCACTGGATCCGATCGACGCACACACGCATGTGTTCGCAGACAACGCGGAATTCTATCCGATGCTAAGCAAGTTGCACATGCATGTTCTCGACATTCTCGTTGTCGATGATACCAATGCGTCGAGAAACAGTCTGTCCAAAGAGACTGAGGAAGCGTGGGAATTAGTCGACAAATCCAACGGTCACGTCGCAGTGTGCACTACGTTTGACCCGTATGAGTTCAACCAGGCTGGTTTTGCACAATCGACGATTCGACAGATCAACCGAGAATTTGATAAGGGTGCCGTCGCTGTAAAGATCTGGAAAAACATTGGCATGGAGATCAAAGACACCACCGGTCAGTATCTTCTTCCGGACGCTCCCGTCTTTGAGCCAATCTATCGTGACATTGCCGCCCATAACAAGACCCTGATCACGCACCTTGCAGACCCAAATAGCGCATGGGAACCGCCAAATCACGATCCTTTCGCCAGCCAATACTTTAAGAACAACCCGCAATGGTACATGTATGGCAGGCCTCATCCGGCTTCCAAGGAGCGGATCCTGAAGGCTCGCGATCACATTCTGGAGGAGAACCCAAGTCTTCGCGTCGTAGGGGCACATCTCGGCAGCATGGAAGATGATTTCAAGCAACTGGGACAACATCTCGATCGCTATCCAAATTTTGCAGTCGATCTTGCGGGCCGCATTCCAAGAATCATGTTGCAACCGCGCCCGCAGATGATTGCATTTATTGCAAGGTACCAGGATCGACTCATCTATGGAACCGACCTCGAAATCGGTTTTGGAGAGACGGGGGTATCGGAAACAGGCGCAAAGTGGGAAGACACTTACGCAAGGGATTGGCGATTTCTGGCTACAGACGATGTCTTGCAGGTCCGCGGTCACGCGGTGCAGGGATTAGCTCTCCCCCAGTCGATCCTGCGCAAGCTTTATCACGAAAATGCTTTGCATTGGTTCCCTGGGATGCGATAGTGCCTCAGTTTGAAATCCAGAGGTTAGCGAATGTCGAAGTCGTCGGACAACACACAGTAAGCATCAGGTGATCCTTTCAATAACCGACAAGTTGTGCTCCGATCATGATCATCAGTTCAAAATCGGTGAGTCGTGACTGCCCCCAGATGACTGTATAAATCGGTGGCGGACCGTGCGTGCGAGCAAGTTAGCCACCGGCCTGGCGAGTTTGACGATGTACTGCGCGAGAGGTGCGACTGGATCCGGGGCAGGTCTGTCGGAGACCATGGTGTTGCGGGCAGGAGCACCTAGACGAGCCGTTTGCAAATTCAGTTGTGCCCGTTGTCGCGGATACCTTACCATGACCGAAGCCGAGGGCAAGTGATTGTTTTAGCGACATTTACTTTGACACCTGAACAATATCCAGGATCATTGCGGTTCCCTGGACTAGAATGGCTAAGAGATTGAAGAAAAGAAGCTATTTGCGTGACTGCCAGGCCTGACCTGGCGATGGTTTTGTGCTTCCCCAAAAGCGTCCACGAGGTAAATGTATGCTGCCGGAACAATGGGAAACGTTTAAGCGAGCGGTGCGCCGCGAAAAGATGGAAAAGATTCCGATGGCGATGATCATCGATAGCCCATGGATCCCCGGATACCTCGGAATCAAGCATCTTGACTACTTTCTGGATCCCGAACTCTGGTTTCAGTCGAATTTGAAGATCATGCGCGAGTTCCCTGACGTGATCTTCATTCCGTCGTGGTGGATGGAGTATGGGATGGCGGCCGAGCCCTCGATTCTGGGCGCCAAGATCAAGTTCTGGCAGGACAACACGCCAAGCGAATACCACACGCTTTACCGGATCGAGGACATCGACAGTTTTCCCGAGTACGAAGTGGAGGCAGATGGCTTTGCCGGGTTGACGCTGCATCGGATCTCCATGGCCAGGCAGCGGATCCTGGATGCCGGATACATTCTGCCCATGGTGACCTCGCGGGGTCCGCTTTGCACGGCTGGATTTGTGCGCGGCACCACGAACTTCATGATCGACCTGGTGGAAGATCCGAAAGGCGCGCACAAGTTAATCGACCTGTGCACGCGGGTGGTGATCGACTGGCTGAAAGCACAGCAGAAGGTGATGGGCGACACGGTCGAGAGCATCTTCATACTCGATGACATTGTGGGGTTCATCAATGAAGAGCATTACCTGGAGTTTGCGCATCCCTACCTGAAGCGCATTTGCGATGCGTTTCCAAAGGACTGGGTGAAGCTTTACCACAACGACGCCGAAGTGGACGCCTGCCTCGACCACCTGCCGGACGCTGGATTCAACGTGTTGAACTGGGGAAAGCAGAAGCATATTACCGAGGTAAAGCGGCGCATCGGCGACCGGATGTGCCTGATGGGGAACGTGAATCCGCTGGAGATTGCGGTTCGCGGAACTCCGGAGGAAGTGAAGGACGAAACGCTCGATGTGTTGGAGGGCTCTGGCGGCGAAGGCATCATCCTCTCGGTCGGCGGCGGCGTGAGCCCCGGAATGCCCCGTGAGAATGTGTTGGCCATGATTGAGGCGCTGAGCGAATTCAATGGAAGGCGTGCTGCGAACCCGGTTGCAAGCGCTCGCTAAGCGGAGGATTGATGCCTGATTACGCCTTGATGAACCAGTACCTTTACGAGGGAAACGCTGACCAGATCACCCGCCTTACAGAGGCGACCCTGGCAGAGGGGCGGTCTGCGCAAGAAGTGTTGACTGAGGGATTGATCGCGGGCATGAGCGTGGTCGGCGAGGACTTCAAGCACAATGTCTTGTATGTTCCGGAAGTGTTGATTGCGGCACGTGCGATGAAGGCGGGGCTCGCGGTGCTGCGGCCGCTGCTGACTGCAAAAGGAAGCAACACCAAACCCAAAGGCGTCCTGTTGATGGGCACGGTTCGCGGCGACCTGCACGATATCGGCAAGAATCTTGTGGGCATGATGGCCGAAGGCGCGGGTTTTGAGTTGCACGACATCGGCGTGGATCAGAGCGTGGAAAAGTTCATGGCCGCAGCGGATAAATGCAAGCCCACCATCATTGGCATGAGCGCGCTGCTAACCACCACCATGATGTATATGAAGACCGTGATCGACGGCTTTGATGCCGCAGGCCTGAGCCACATCAAGATTGCGATCGGGGGCGCTCCGATCAGCCAGATGTTTGCTGACGAGATTGGCGCGGACGGGTACGGTGCCAATGCATCCGCCGCGGTAGACCTGTTTTTGCGCTTGGCGACAGAGGGCTAACAGCAGTGGCCACATACAGGATTCTGCATTGGCAGGAGATCCCCATCCAGATCAATGCCGTGGATGAGGTTGAGGACGTCACTGTGATGCTGCATGACAGATTCATGCAGCAAGTGGATATTCTCGCGGCCAAGCGGGGACTGCAAGCCTCTGACGACTACCTGGCCCAATGGAAGTGGAGCGAGGAAGAGGAGCGAGAGGGTTCTGCACGCGAGGTTGCGGAGGCACTGAAGGCCGAACTGGAAGCGAAGGGCTGGTAGGAATTCTCTCTGAATGGCCGTGACCCTCACCATCAACGGACAATCCATCGAGGCGGCAGGCGGGCGATCGCTCTTTGATTACGCCGAGGACCTGGGCATCGATGTGCCCACCTCCTGTCGCATGCAGGGCAAATGCAAAGAATGCATGGTTGAAGTTGTCGAGGGGATGGACGCCCTTTCGCCGCTTGCTGAGCCGGAGCGTCATCTCAAAGGGAATTTTCGGCTGTCATGCCAGGCTTGCGTAACCGCGTCGGAAGGCAATGTTCGCTGCCATACGATGCGCCGCGGACACATGCGCATTGAGCGGCACGCGTTTGGTCTGCCGATCGGCAATCGCGCGTTCAATCTTGACCCCGCTGTGACTCGCAACGGGGATCGCATCCTGATCGATGGCGTGGAAGTAGAGCGCTCGATCGGACCGATTCTTGGCATCGCCATGGACCTGGGGACCACGACGGTTGTGCTGCGTCTCGTTGACCTGGAGAGCGGCGAACTGATCGCGGACACCTCGTTTGAGAATCCGCAACGCTTCGGCGGATCTGAGGTGATGTCGCGCATCTCGTACGACACTGAGCACCCGGGAAAACTGCTGATGCGCACGCTGGCCGGCTATCTCACGCATGCCATCGAAGCTTTTCCAGTCGACCCGAAAACCATCTACGAAATGGTCGTGGTGGGCAATTCGACCATGCGCGATCTTTTCTTCAGGCAGAGCGTGTATTCGATCGGGCAAAGCCCGTACCTTTCCATCACGGAAGTGGAAATGGCCGAAGGCAAGCGCACCACCACAAGCCTGCAACAGACTGGCCTGCGTAGCCTCTTGCCGATTCACCCCAAGGCTCGTGTGTATGGAGCGCCGATCATCAGCGGTCATGTGGGTGCTGATGCGGCAGCGTGCATGTTGGCAGTGGACTTGGCGCATGAAGAACGCCTGGTAGCGGTGATGGATATCGGAACCAATACCGAGTTGATTGTGGGCAACAAAGACCGCATCCTTGCGGCGTCCTGCCCGGCCGGGCCGGCGTTTGAGGGTGGCGCAATTTCCTGCGGGATGCCTGCCCTGGACGGTGCAATCGATGGGGTGGCCATTGGCGACGACGGGGCCTTCAGCCTCCGTGTCATTGGCGACCTCAAGCCAGCGGGCATCTGCGGGTCAGGCCTGGTGAACGTGTTGAGCGAGCTGCTGCGCACCGGCAGGATGAATGAGATGGGCCGGTTTGACGACGATGTTCGCCGGATCACTCTCCACCATGGCGATTCGCCCGGCGAAGACATTTATTTGCTGGAGAGCGACGTGAACGAGTTGGCGCAGGCCAAAGGCGCCAACGTTGCCGGATTGCATACGGTGTTCAGCAGCTACGGCATCGACTTTGCCGACATCGATGTTTTCTATCTGGCGGGAGGATTCGGAAGACACCTCAAGGTTGAAGCATCGCAGCGTATCGGGCTGATTCCGACCTTGGATTCGGCGAAAGTGGTACAGGCGGGAAACACCGCAATCGAGGGCGCGACGATCGCCTTGTTGAGCAGGCAAAAGCGGCAGGAATTGGAAGAGATGGTAAAGAAAGTGCAGCATTGCCGGCTTGAAACCCATCCAAAGTTCTTTGAATTCTTTGTCGAGGGCTGCCAGTTCAAGCCCGTGGAGCCGATTCCATGCGCCAGGTAGCCGAAGCCATTGAACTCGCCAGCACGGCGCCCGATCTGGATGTGCTGCAGGAGGAATATGTCCGGTTGCTGGGGTACCCGCGCGGGCGGGTGCTGGAGGGACGTGCCCTGGAATTGGCAGACTGGGCAAGGGGTTGGTATACGAAGAATGGCCGGCCATGGATTTACGCGCGGCAGGCGGAGAACTTTGAGATCGCTGGCAATTCGATTCAGGTTGATGGGATTTCATTCAGCAGCAACCGACTACAGAGCACGCTCGCAGAGGCTGGAGCGCACAGCGTGATCCTGGTTGCTGTCGGCGCGGGTCCAGAGGCCGAAGAGGAGAGCCGGAAGCGTTGGGCAGAAGAGAAGCCTGACGAGTATTTCTTCCTCGAAATCTATGGATCGGCGGTCGTGGAACACCTTGCTTCGTCGACCGGAGCTCGCCTGTGTGACTGGGCAGAGAAGCACGGCATGGCGGTGTTGCCTCACTACAGCCCCGGCTATCCCGAATGGGACGTGGCGGAGCAACCGCGGCTGTTGGAGCTGATGAAGCGGACGCGGAGAGAGGCCTTTCCGTCAAATGTGGACGTATTTGACTCAGGCATGTTGCGGCCGAAAAAAACACTGCTAGGAATTTACGGATTAACCCGGCACACCGAGCGATTGCGCAGGCTCACCGATCTTGTTCCATGCGAAAACTGCTCATTCGGTCCTTGCCAGTACAGGCGCGTGCCTTACCGGCGAGCTCCGCGACCATGGGGCGAACAAGTTCCGGCACGCATTGCGGCGCATGATCAGGACGCGCAATACAGCGTGAATCGCAAGGCATTGCAACGATGGGCCCTGGAGCGCTTGCGGATGCAGACGAACCAGGATGGCTCGCAGGACGCAGTGTTCCGCTATGAAGGCACCACGTGCACCAATATGGGCCGGTCGCTGACCTTTGACTATCATGTCAAGCTCGGTCCGCGTTCTGAAGGGTATCCTATCTGGGAGCAGCATTGCGCTCCAGCGGCGGGCGACACAGGCCACACAAGAATGTGTCAGTACCTCGAGAATCCCATGGGCCTGATGACCGCCATTGAAGGCGAAAAACCT